>Ga0181584_10001163_pt1 | contig 19737 bp, 13 predicted proteins | sample 071ome_30_FD_132462 | JGI IMG/M metagenome (GOLD analysis project Ga0181584, IMG submission 132462) | Coastal salt marsh microbial communities from the Groves Creek Marsh, Skidaway Island, Georgia - 071406AT metaG (megahit assembly) | ecosystem: Environmental > Aquatic > Marine > Intertidal... | reverse complement strand
GCCGTCTTCGTGCCGTCTTCGTGCCGTCTTCGTGCATACTTAAGTTGAAGTATGAGTGAATCAGAGTACGTTTGCGTCGCGAAACGGTATATCGACGAGCAACCGGGAGAACCGGCAGCGCCGGTTCATTCTCTGCACCGGTGCACTCACCTCGCCTCGCCTCGCGCGAACCCTCACGCACGCACGCAGGAGCCCCGCACCCTCGTGGATGCAGTCCGACGAGGACAGGAGCAGGGATCGGTCCCCGGGTCCCGAGACCAAGGCGGCAGACACCGCCGCGACCAAGAACGAAAGGAGCGAGAGAGAGAAGAGCGAGGCGAACAGTGGTGTACCGAGGGACATCGGCCGCAACATCCTGTGGCTGCCTGGCGTCTCTCGCAACGTGAGCGTCGCGCACATGAAGGAGATCATGGGCACGTTTGGCCCCGTCTCAGTGGAGATTGAAAAGAGCAAGACGTCGGTCGAGCACAACTTCACGCTGACGTTCGAGACCGAGGAGCAGGGTATCGAGGCGCAGAAGTTCATGAACGACGGTCAGATTGACGGACAGAGGGTGAACGTGCAGTTTGCGCGGAACAAGGGCCGAGGAAGGCGCGACGGCGACCGAAAGCGAGACGGCGGAAGGGGCAGGGATCGCGATCGTGGCGACAGGGGTAAGGACGGCAGGGACGGCAGGAGGGATGGTGGTCGCAGGGACCGTGACGTCGATCGGTACAGGAATCGCAGGCGAAGCCGCAGCCCGCGCGATAACCCGTACAGGAGGCGAAGGTCGATCTCGCCGGGTCGTTTCAACAACAGGCCGCGCGATGCAAGCCCGTACCGTCGTCGCTCTCGCTCCCCGCACGCGTCACGTCGGGGGAGGTCGAGGTCACCGTACCAGCGTCGCCGATCAAGGTCGCCCAGGCGCGATGGCAGGTCGCCCAGGCGCGATGGCAGGTCGCCCAGGCGCGATGGCAGGTCGCCCAGGCGCGGCAGCAGGTCGCCCAGGCGCGATGGCAGGTCGCCCAGGCGCGATGGCAGGTCGCCCAGGCGCGGCAGCAGGTCGCCGTACCGTCGCCGGCAAAGTCGCAGATCGAGGTCGCCGAAACGCGACAGTAGGTCGCCGCCGCCGAGGCGATCGAGGTCGAAGAGTCGCTCCCCTGCTCGCGGACGGTCTCCGACGCCGAGGAAGTACAGGGACTAGCCTAGGATTCGGTAGTGCATGCACCTGCGCAGGTAAATTCCGCATACGTTAACGATAGTTTCGGACTCGAGTCCGAAACTATCGTATCATTTGCACCACCACCACCAATCAGCGGGACCATGAAGGTGTCTCTTATCGATTCGATATCGTCCAAAGGAAAGCCACCGGCGAGTTCGACGCGCGACAAGCTCGCCCAGGTACGAATCGATAACGATCGCCACCCGCGTGCGCTTCCTCGCACGCTCCGACCCTCACTCACTCGCGCTTCGCGCTCGTTCGTTCGCCCACCTAGACGAAGCTCAGGGAGAAGGAGCTCAAGGAGGCGAGGAAATTGGAGCTTGCCGCGGCCAAACAGGCCAAGCAAGAGAGCCGCGCGGAGCACGGCAGAATGCTGAAGGAGGAACGAATGACCGGCCACGACACGCGACGTGCGAGGACTGACCGACGCCGTGCGGAGGCGGCGGCCGAGAGGCGAGACAGGAAGTCGCACGAGGTGAGGTGCGAGCACGGGATCGTCCATTGCAAGCTGTGTGCCTCTGCCTGAGTAGTACGAATTGCCCTCGCGATGGCTGAGTCTTCTTTTTTTTCCCCTTTCAATGGAACTTTAATTAATCAAGAATCGAGAATCAAGAATCGAGAGAATCATCAGAGATGTTCCAGCCTAGAGGTCCACCGAGACGGCACCAGACTCGTCGACGGAGACCGCAAAGGTCGGCTGGCTGCAAGGCGGGTTCCCAATCTTGCCCACAAACGGCAGCTCCGGGAGGTTCGGACACCAGGGCCCCTGGACCTCTCCATTTTTCAGGGCAAACTTGGTACCGTGCGCGGGACAGGTGATGCATCCGCCGGAAACTTCGCCCTGGCGGCCAGACGAAGCGCGTAGCGCGAGTGAGGGGAAGCGAGGGGAAGCGGCAGGAGCGTGCGCACGTAGAGGGCGTAAGGGGCATAGAGGGCGTGTCCGCCGGTCGAGTCAAATCGACGCACCTGAAGCAATTTCGTCTTGCCCACCAGGCTGTCAGGTTGAACGAGCGAGCGGGTAAGGTGAGGTGAACGACACCGGGTCGACGTCGTCCCATCACGTACCTGATCCCCATATGGGCACACTTGTTCGACAGCGCGTAGACCTCGCCGCCGTCGGCCGCGAGGAGCACCTGCAGGTGTCGGGTCGACCAGTTGTGAGCACCAGCTCGAGCGCACAGGGTTCGACCTCGCGCACGGGTCTGCTTCTGACAACACGTACCTTCTGTCCGTCGACCTCGACAACCATCCTCCCTCCGTCGGCACTCTTGACGTCGCTGACGGTGACGCCCGTGGGCCGCACAGCCCTCGTCTTGACCTCAAGTCCTCTCCTCTGATTCGGAATTGCGCTGAAGCGGCACGCAGTCGCGGTCTGCATCATCATCGGCGGTTGTAGTCTGTAGTAGTACTGGTCTCGTTGGCACGCGCGGCGATCGAATCAAAGATCCCTCTGTATACCGACTGATTTCTGGCGCGGTCCGGACCGCGCCAGATCCGGCCTTCTCCCGTCGAGCAAAAACTCGGTGGACGACAGACAGACTCAAAACCAGCAGGCGGGAACGACCCGCTTGAGGAGAAATCGGTAAACGGGACCGAAGACGCACGAGACCCGGCGAGACCCCACACGCAAACCCGGAACGTCATTCACGTGCCTAACCTGAAAATCTCATTCCATCTCTCGCGTCCCTCGTCCCTTCCCGATTCCGCCACCGCTATCGACACGACTGACGCATGGGAACACACGGAACGGGCGAGGGGAAAGAGGCGACGGCTGCGAGCACAAGTTTCAACTCCAAGGGCCTGAGCCCCAGCAAACCCGACGGGGGAAACACCGACACGGTCGACAGCTTGCCGATCGGCATGGGGAAGCTGACGCTATCGACGGCACAGCGGGAGGGGCGGGAGTCGGTGTGGGAGGGCAAGGTGACGGAGGGCGACCCGACCGGGCCCGAGACGACAATCACGACGTACAGCACAGACAGGCTCTACAACGGGGGCGTCGTGAAGACCATACGATACAAGACCCTTAAAGTTGTGGGTAATGGGTCGTTTGGGGTGGTGTTCCAGGCGAAGTGCGTGGATACGGACGAGATTGTGGCGATAAAGAAGGTGCTCCAGGACAGGCGGTTCAAGAACCGGGAGCTGCAGATCATACGAAAGCTGAACCATCCAAACGTGGTGCTGCTGAAGCACTGTTTCTACTCTTCTGGCGGGCCGCCGCCGATGTCGTCGCCGTCCTCGTCGTCCAAGCCGGCTTCGAACAAGACGTCGACGACCAACGGAAACTCGGACGACCTGTACCTCAACCTGGTCCTCGAGTACGTTCCCGACACCGTGTACAAGATCAACAAGCATTATGTGCGGGCGAACGAGCGCGTGCCGATCTTCCTGGTCAAGCTGTACGTGTACCAGATGCTCCGGTCGCTGGCGCACATCCACAGCCAGGGCATCTGTCACCGGGATATCAAGCCGCAGAACCTGTTGGTGGACGTTCAGACACATGCGTTGAAGCTTTGTGACTTCGGTTCGGCCAAGATCCTGCGGCCAGAGGAGTCCAACATCTCGTACATCTGCTCGAGGTACTACCGGGCGCCCGAGCTCATATTCGGCGCGGCAAACTACACGCCGCTGATTGACGTTTGGAGCTTGGGTTGCGTGTTCGCGGAGCTCATCCTGGGCAAGCCGCTGTTCCCCGGGGAGTCAGGTATCGACCAGCTGGTGGAGATCATCAAGGTGCTGGGGACGCCGTCCAAGCAGGAGATCTTCGCCATGAACCCGCACTACACGGACTTCAAGTTCCCGTTCATAAACCCGAGTCCGTGGTCCAAGGTTTTCTCGGCCAATAAAAAGGCCTGCCCGGACACGATCGACCTGCTGTCGAAGATGCTGGTGTACGACCCGGTCAAGCGGATAACGGCCGGCGACGCCATGGCGCACGCCTTCTTCGACTCTCTCTTCGAGCCCGGCGTCACGCTGCCCAACGGTACGCCCTTGCCTCCCCTGGCGAACTGGGTCGAAGGCGAGCTCGACTCGTTCTCCACGTCGGCACAGGCCAAGCTTCGGCGACGGGCGACGGGGACGGCAGAGGAGGCGAGCTGAAGCTGAAGCGGAGGGACTGCTGCTGCTGCTGACCGAATGAATCTGATACACTCTTTTGACGTATACGTCATACATACAAACTACGTAGTTTGTAACGAGAGGGAGGAGGGATGAAATGACCCTAGACCTTCGCGACACGGCCAATTCGACCTTTCACGCGCTCGCTGCTTATAATATTATACTATTGATCGTACTTACACAGAGCAGTGCGGGAGAGAGGCCTCCTACTACTCCCGCTGGCGTATTGTGCGCCAATTTTTGAAGCTGTGATTCGCAACCTCGTTTCTGCCGGATTCTTCGCGCTTTGCTCCCCCGTGACATCACATGACGGGTCTACGCGCTATTTATCAGCTACGGGTAGGACCGGTGCTCCGAAGCACCTCCCACAGGCTGCCTAGGGTGCTGACGAACTCCAAGGCGGGCTCTACGAACAAGCCGACCCTCGCCGCGGCTCCAGCAGAAAAACTGTATGAGGAGTCGTCTTCGACCTCTTCGATCGAGGCTGTGGACGCCGCGTACGCCGTGAACGCCGCGTCGGAAGCGTCGGAAGCGTCCGAGGCAGCAGCAGACCTCCCTCCCGAGCCGCACGACGCCCAGGCGCATTATTTTTCCATAGATGGCGAGGAATACGTGTGCGGCAAGCTATCGTGCACGAAAGTGGAGGAGCCCAAGGAGACGTTCTGGCCCGACGTCATCCCGTCGAGAGTACGAGGTCTGATCATGCTCAACCTGCTGGTTTTGCTGTGCGGCACCAACTGGGTGGTCGTCAAAGAGGCCGGCGCCTGGGATCCGTTCTACTTCTGCTCGCTGCGCTTCATCGTCGCAGCCCTGTTTTTCGCCCCGGTGCTCCTTCGTGCGGCGAAGAACGTCAATGTCGTCAAGGGCGGCTTCGAGATTGGCATCTATACGGCCGTTGGGTACCTTTTACAGGCGGAAGGTCTGCTGACCACTGACGCTTCGCGCGCTTCCTTTCTGTCGACCTTCACCGTGCTCGTGGTCCCGTTCCTGGCGGGGTTGTCGGGCCGGGGTGTCAAGCCGATCACGTGGTTTTCCGCCACTGCGGCGCTCGTCGGCGTCTCTTTGCTGGAGCAGAGCGGCTCCAGTCCGAGCCTGGGAGATCTGTGGAGTGCTCTCAGTGCGGTGTGTTTCGGCGTGCAGATGTTCCGCACGGAGGCTTGGGCCAGGGTTCTCGGCAAAGACTCCTCGTTTGAGCTCATGGGCGTGGTGCTGGCGACAACGGCCGTGATAACCACGGGCGCGGCACTGGGCACGCACCCGGCCCTGCTGACGGCACTTGGTTCTTTGGAGGTGGACCAGCTCGCAGGCATTCCCTGGGGCGAGGTGCTCTACACGGGCCTGCTCACGACGGACGTCGTGCTCCTGATGGAAGTTTTCGCGCTCCAGGACATCAGCTCCGTGGAGGCGTCGGTCATTTACACCCTGGAGCCGGTCGTGGGCGCCTGCTTCGCTTTCGCGCTGCTGGGCGAGCGCATCAGCCCGCTCGGCATCTTTGGCGCGGTCATCATCCTCACCAGCTGCCTCGCAACTCAGCTTCTGGGCGCAGAGTCAGAGGACGAGGCGGGCGCTGGTGTCGGTGCCGTCGAGGCCGTCAAGGCGAAAGCAGACTGAGATCCAGATCAGGCACACAGCCGAACAAATGAGCTATCCCACCAAAACAACAACGAATGATTTTAGATCGTTTCTGAACGTATACTTAAGTATCAAAGCTTTGTTACCGAAGATCAACCTCGGGGCGGCTTCATGCTCACAACCTTGATGAAGTCGTCAGGGAGCTCGACCCCGTTGGCGCGGCAGTGATCGCGCGCAGAGACCAGCGTGTCCAAGTTTTGCGGCGTCAAGAAGATAAACCTGTGTGGATGAGGAAGCGAGGCGGCGAGGCGGTGAGTGGGAGCGAGAGGAGGACGTGTGCGGAGGATCGCAAGTCGAGTCCGTAGTGGGTCGTTGGCGAGTCAAGATACGAACTGGAGGTTGGGGTTCTCTGCGGCAAAACTGATGAGATTCTCCATGGCGATCTTCCGGTTGACCTGCACAGGCACGAGGAGCGAGCGAGCGAGTGAGTGAACGAGCGTCGAGGCGTGTGCACACGCGTACGCGCGTACGCGCGTGCCCGTAATTGCGACAATCAATATCGTACGGAGTCCATGAACACGTCAAACTCGTCCATGGCCCTGAACGGCGTGTCGGTCTCGCCGCCGAGGGCAAGCGCAAAGGCGACCGTCGCAAAGGAACGCTCGCCGCCCGACAGCTGCTTCAAGTCCTTGATGACAGACTCTTTTTTCTTGTCCGACCCGATCCGGACGCCGATCTCCAGCTTCTTCTCCTTGCGGCGCACGACGATCTTGCCAAAGTGGCCCTTCTTGCGCATGTAGTGCCTGAACTTGGACGACACCGTGCGCTCGACAAAGTCGTCAACCTGGAACAGCTTGGCCTCGCGCTGCTTGTAGGCATCCTGCAATCCCTTGAAGAGATTGAGGTTCTTGCGCATGTCATGGCCGTCCTGGGCGAGCTTCTCCTCGGCGTTGGCCACCTCGACCTCGAGGTCGGCCAGGTTGCCTCCAGCCTCCTCCTCGGCCTCCTCGATCGTCTTGGCCAGGTGCTGGTACTTCTTCTCCAACGCCTTGCGGGTGATCAACTTTTCGATGTCATTGTTGGAGATCCCTTTGGACCTGTACGTGTCCACCAGGTGCTGCTTGCGGGCGGCCGCGTTCTCGCGGCTCTCGACAATTGCGAGGGTCGTCTCCATCGACTGATCGATCGCCTCCTGGATGTCCTTGACCTGCTGCTCCCATTGAGTCCGTTTCCCGTTCTGGGCGTCTTTGACCTGGTTCAGCTTGGCGATGTACTGCTCGATCTTCTTGATCTCCTTCTTGACCGAGGACTGCGACTCCTTGAGCATCTCGATCGACTCGTCGCGGGCGTCCATTTGCTTACCCAGCTCCACGCGGCGCTCTTCCAGGACTCCAATCTCTTGATTCAGAGTGTCGATCCTGGCCTTGGCGTCCTCGACCTTGGACTGAAACTCCATGATGTTGGCCGCCTGCGTCTGGATCTGGCTCATGAAACCGTCCTCGGGTGCCTGCGCGACGTCCTCGAGCCGGTCGCGAGTCGTCTCGAGCATTGTAAGGTTTCCTCTGGCCTCATCAAGGGCGAGTCGGGCCGCGATCACCTTGCTCTTGTAGTCCTCCTGGGCGGCGACGGCCTTCCGCAAGGCGGAACGGTTGCCCGTCAACTCGTCGTTGCTCTTTGTCAACGCGGCCCGCGCGTCGCGGATCCTCTGCTCCAGCTCTTTGACCTTCTCCTGCTTGGAGAGCCCGAGGCGCGGGCCCCTGATCGCCCTTTTGTCATCGAAGCCCTCGAACGCGACGCTGCCGCCCCTGGCCATGTACCTGTTGCCCTGGCAGTCGAAGACGACGGACACGTTCGGTTGTTTGGCCAGGGCAGTGCATTCAGCCTGTGTCGAGCTGGTGGACGGCGCGAGGGAGGTGGACTCGATCCTGGCGATGTCGATCAGGTAGTTGATGACGATGGGCCTTACCGACTCCTCGCAGGTGAGCACGGACATGATCGTCGGACCGTTTGGCCTCTTGGACGACGGCACGTCGTGCACCCGTCTTTGTCTTTCGAAGTTGATGACTCCGATCCGAGGCATGAAGTGCCTGTTCGCGCCGGCGTCCATGAAGACCTTGGTCAGCACGTCCAGGTCCCTCTGCGAGGTCACCAGGTAGCCCTCCAGGTGCTTGCCGATGGCCTCCTCGGTCGACATGGCGTACTTGCGGTCGTTGAGACCCAGGTATCTGCCGAGGGGGCCCAGCGGCTTGGCGGAGAACTTGCCCTGCGAGTGCGCCCTGTCGATGGCATCGACGAGCTTGGAGGCCATGTTCCCGAACTCGTGGACGGAGCCCTTGGCGCCGGCCTTCTGCTGCTTGAGCTGGTTCTCAAGCTGCGTGATATGCTGCTCGTGACGCTTCATCGACAACTGCAGCCGGTTGGCGCCCTCCTTGAGGCTTTCGACCTCGTCAATCGACGCCTGGTACATCTTCTCGTAATTCTGCCCCGTTTCCAGAGCTTTCGTCTTGGCATTCGTGGCGTCGTTGAGTTGCTTCAGGTGCTCGTTCAGGGCCTGGTTCTCCTTCTCCTGCGTCGTCGCACCCGCGTCCTCGCCGGCCTCGGCGCCGTCCTTGAGCGCCTCGAGAGCCTGCTCGGCGGCCTGCTTCTCTCCCTCGGCCTCGATCACAAGACCGCCGTACCTGTTGACCTTCTTCTTGTTGATCTGCAGTTCCTTCTTGCGCTCCTTGAGGTCCGCCATGAGCTGGTGCACCTCCTCGGTCATGGCCTTTGACCTTTCGACGTGCTGGGCGTCGAGCTCGGTGATCTCCGCCTGGCGCTTGTGGAGGGCTTCGCGCTTCGCCAGGGAATCCTCCAGCGCCTTGGCTGTATCCTCGCGGTCGAGCTCCGCGAGGCGCTCGACGAGGTCGTCCCTCATCGCCTCCTGCTCCAGGATGATCTCCATCGCAAACACGATTTCCAGGTCGTTCATCTCCTCCTTCAGGTCTTCGATGCGCAACAGCTTGTCTCTGCGACTCTTGGCGTCGTTCACCTTGTCCTCCATCTCCCCGTAGGCGTGGTTGATCTTCTCCACGTGCTCGGACATCAAGTTCAGCGACTCCTTGGTCTTGGCGATGTTCTCTGCGATCGTCCCCAGTTGTGTGGCGTCCATGTAGAGATCGTACTTCTCGTGGTCGGCCTTGGCCGTCGTCGAGCCGAGCAGGCCACGAGCAGTGTTCTGCGTCATCACGGTCACCGGGTTGGACGCGTTGAGGTTGAGGGTCAGGAGGATCTGCTCCAGCTCGTCCTTCTTGCGCGAGATGACCTTCCCATTAGCCGAATAGAATGCCCACGCATGCGATTTCTTCGTGATCCGCCGCTCGATCGTGATGAAATCCCCGTACACGTCGTGGCGGAACGCCTCATAGTCGCGCGTCGGCTTGTTCCAGATGGTGACTTTGATAACGGCCTCGTCCTGTCCCGTTCGGATCAGCTTGCTGAGCGACCCGGCCTTGCTGTGCTTGGTCGCCTTCACGCCGAGGCTGCACTGAAGCGCCTGGAGGGATGCCGACTTGCCCGACCCGTTCTTCCCACTGACAAAGGTGCAGTGCGGCGCGAACTCCATCGTCATGTGGTCGTGGCACATGAAGTCGACCAACTTGATCTGCTTGACGTGGCCCGGGAGCCCTTCCTTGCGCATCCCCTCGCCGTCGTCGGCGTCCATATCGACGTCCGTCTCGCCGTCGTCGTCCACAAACTCCTCGACCAGGGTCCTCTCCAGGACCCCCTGGCTCTCCTTCTCCTTCTTCCCCGTCAGTGTCTTGTCCGACTTTCTCGGCTTCTTGGACCCGCTGTCGGGGTCTCTTCGAGACCGCTTCTTGGTCGCGTTGGATCCTCCCTGCTCGCCAGCGTCGTTCTTCTCGTTCGTCAGGTCGACCGCGTCCATGGATACGATCTCGCCCTCCCCGGGAGTGCCAACCTCGTCATCCTCGACCTCGTCGTCGATGATTGGCTTGGCCGCTGATTTTCGCTGCGGACCGCCCATGATTTTGAATTCTGGATTCAGCAGTTGCCCCGTTTCCGGCCTCGCCCTGTTGCTTCTCGTGCCCGGATCGGCGCACAAGGGACGGACGCGTCCAAGTGTTCGGGTCTGTCTGTCGTCGTCGATGCAATGGACGGGATGTTTTGAATTCTGGTGAGCGAGCGAGAGAGTTCGAGGTCTCGTCGTTCTCAACAACAATTTTGGCCGAACTTTGATTGGCCTTCACGCATCCACCACAGGGGAGAGAGAGAGGCACGACGAGTGCGGGTACGAGCAGCGGCGAGTGACGCGGCGACGAGAAGGCGACGAGACGACGGGAGACACGAATCATCACGACCGATCAGAGTCAACATGGCCAGTACAGGAGGGAAAGAGCTGACGGTCGAACTGGCAGAAGAGGACGAGTTCCTGGAGTTTGAGGTGCAGGACTGGACGAACAAGGACACAGCGAAGATCAACGACGAATCGCTCTGGGAGGTGAGCTGGGACGACGCCGACGGGGGCGACGATACCGACTTCTCCACCAAGCTCCGCGCCGAGCTGAAGAAGAGCATGGAACAGTGACGACGACGATGATGATGGGGTGATTGTTATGTATATATACGAAGCAATACCATTGCATACCATTCACCGCCGTTGTTGTTGTTGTTCACCCCCCCGCGATTCTTGGCTTTTCGGCATCCCCACGTCCTTCAACGAGCGGACAAACCGGTCGATCAGCGAGGATCCCGGCGTGGACGATCCGTCGCCCAGCAGGGCCTTGAGCTCCTCCTTTTTCTTCGCGTTGCCTTGGTCCTGATCGTCGCCAGAGAGCGCCCCCAACAGTTTCCGGGGCCAGACGGCGAGTTCCATCCTTGATACGTTGCCGTGCGCGTACCCGAGCGACGTGTGCATACCTCGCTCCCCGCCCTCGTCCCCCGTGCCGCGGTTGTTGAACTTCCCGGTCACTTCGGGCAACGAGTAGTTTACTGCCCACGTGACTCCCACCCGCAAGCCCTCCATGGCCTCGAACTTGCTGTTCCTCTCGACGCGGCCGCCCGTCGCGTCCCACGTCGTGGCCAGGCGAAAGCCGCAATCGCCGGTCTTCTTCAACGGATTAACCACCGCCTCGGCGTCGAGCGTCAGCACCCAGACCTTCAACTTTCGAGATCGCACGGAGACGTCTCCCGACTGCTCGACGCGGACCCTTCGCAGCAAAAACTCCCTGTCGGCCGGCTTGGCCATCACCGCCAGCCGGGGCTCCTTCAGGTCCGAGCTGAGCGTGAGGTCTGCGCCGTACACGAGGGGACCCGCCTGGTCCCGCACCTTGGCGACGTAGTTCGGCGAGTACTGGAGGCTAAAGCGCTTCAGGAGGTCGTCCAACTGGCGAACAACGAGCGACGCTAGAGTCAGCAGGTGCGAGCGTTCGGAGTTCATTCAGTACCCACCGTGTCGGTGCTGCTCGTGGAGTACTCAGACTCGTCTGAGTACTCATAATCGCTCTCTGAGATGGCGTAGCCACCGCCGCGCGGGGACGTTGTCGTCATAACAGCAGCCCGAAGACGTTTGTCATTTAGTTTGAACTTCTCGCCCCTCGAACCAGTCGCAATTCGGGGCTCGGGCCCAAACCCCACCCTGAGACCGATGATGATGAAGCCCTTCGTCGGCACTCGCACGGGCTGTCCCGGCAACGCAGGCTGGCTGCCCCGCGCGGGCTGTCCCGGAAGCGGAAGCGGACGACATCAACAACTCCTCGTCCAGCAACAAAACGACCGTTCGGCGACAGGTGTGGCGGCAGCTGGAGGCATCGACACCGTGGCGGTCGTCGTACACATGGGGGTCGGCGCGGCGCTGCTGGCGGCCGTCGGGGCGTCGCTCGCGAGCCCCCGAAAGACGAGTGCGGCCTCGCCCAGCAGCGCCGACGCGGACGCGGACGAGTTCGAAGACTCGGTGCGGTGGTCCGTCATGGGCGTCCTGTCCTTTCTGCCGTATTTCAACTTTGCCTCTTGGGCATTTGCGGCGGTGGACTCGATGTACGGCGACCCGACGCCGGACGACGACGACCGGGGCGACGACGCGTTGTACTACTGGTCGCTCGCGTTTCTATACGCCGTTCCGTACGTTGTCGATGGATTTCGCTTGGACGCCTTCACGTGGCTGAGCGTCGCCGTGGGCGCCGCGCACGTGCAGGTGGAGCGTGCGAGGTACTACCGTGCTGACGGCGAGGCCCTCCTGCCGGACGTGAACCTTGCGTTTTTGCGCCGATTGAGGCTGCCACGGGTGACCTTTCCGCGCATCGACGAGGCGGTCGGTGTGGATTCCGGTGGGGGTCGTCGGGGGGCTGGGAGTGCGGCGCCTGGCGACGACGCTGGCGAGGACGGGGTGGAGGACGAGGTGGACCGGTTGCTCGCAGAGCGGGCACGGGACGAGCTGTCCGACTTTGATCGGCGGCTCCGCGACCGGTCGAGGCCGCCGAACAACTAGGCAGTTGAGCAACTAGACCGTCGTCGGCGACCGTCGCCAGTCGGGGGGGCGACTGCGAATTGGAATTTTCCCCTGTTTGTTTGGTTCGTTCGCGAAGCGAGTGTCTTGTGAAAAGTCGGCTTCCCACGAGCTTGTAATTCGCAGGTCAGCGCTGAACGGGTGCCGCGGAGGTGCCACAAGTCGGTGCAAATTTAGAAGCATCAGGAAAAATCCACGTCCCCCACGCGAGCCACGCCGCGCGGTGCACTTCTTCGAACCGTACCTTATCCATCTAAAACCCCAAACCCGCTGAGCCTTCGTGCCCTCCAGCAATCGTGCCCTCCAGCAATCTCTCCCGGGCATCGTGACACAAGGAAACCAAGAAGAGAGAGCAAGCAAGATGACGTCGCAGTTCACTTCGCAAGTGGCGTCGATGGTAGACGGGCCGACAACGAACGAGCTCGTCTTCCTGCCCACCGGCCTGGGCATGATGCAGATCGTCGACCAGGTGATCGAGTCGGCGCTCCAAGCGAGGACGGAGCACAAGCACCACGTCGTCTTCTGCGCCGTGCGTCCAGGGCAGGTGCTCTCGCAGGCCACGCGCCTCAGGGGCATCCTCGGAGGCAACGTCAACGTCGGTGCCTACTGCGGCGGCGACTTTCTCTACAATTTCGAGAAGGAGTTTAGGGAGAAAGACGTGCTCGTCTTCACCGCGGGCCTGCTGATGCGGCTGGTCAAGCTGGGCGTCTACAACCTGGACCGTACCAAGCTTCTGGTCCTCCACGATGCGTTCTACACCACCAGGAACCATCCCATGAACACGCTGGTGCGAGAGTACTACTGGAAGATCCCCATGGAGGACAGGCCGAAGATCCTGGGCACGCTGCTGCCGCAGCTGCACGCCCTCAGCAGGCCGTTCGACAAGCTTCGTCAGAGCGTCAGGAAGCTCGCGCACAGTCTTCAGGCCGGGATCGCGCTCCCCGCCGGTCACGCCCTGGAGGAGTTGGCCTCTCGGATCCATCGCTCTCGGCTCGCCTTTGAGTCGTACGACACGCTTCCGCAGGAGCAGGATCTGATCATGACGACCGTCCGCCACTTTTTGGCCCTTTGGGACGTCCTCTTCAAGTTCAATCTGAACCCATTCGGGCGTCTGATCCACTTCCCCAAGACGGACGAGGACGTGCTGGTCAACCCGTTCCAGCACGATTGGGAGCAGGTCGAGCTGATGGTGCTCCACTCGATGGAGTTTTGCGACAACAGGGTCGGCAAGATGATCATGCAGCACGTGCAGAAATGCGTGGGAGCTGTCCTGGTCATCATGTCGGGAGGCTACAAGGCGGGCATGTCGGTCCTCCGCCCCGCCTTTGAGGACTTTGTCAAGCAGGTCGGCGAGCACACGGCCGACGAGGCCGACATCGTGAGCGAGGTCCACAAGGCCGTCGCGTCGGCCCCCCTCAGGGAGACCATCGCCAGGGAAGATCTCGACAATGGGTCGGGCGCCCACGTCTCGTCGCGCCAGGGCGTCCTCATTTCGCTGCTCCAGAGGCTCGACGTCGGCAGCGCGGTCATCTGCGTGGTCGCCAGGCACGAGATGGAGGCCCATGAGCTCCGTCGCGCTTGCCTCAACGCCGGAATCTTTCAAGAGGACGAGGCAGTCGTCTGGACGGACGGCGAGATGAAGCCCACGGCCAGCGCCATCATCGTGACCGAATACGCGATGGTCTACGAGTCGGCGAGGAGGGAGGCGGTGCGCGAGCGCTGCTCCAACGTCGTCTGGTTCAGCCCGAGGAGCATCATCCACTCCTCTGGCTTTGACATGGATTCGAACGCCCTGACTGTGATGAGGCAGATCTGTGGCGTCTCTGGCGACGCCAACGCGAAGGGCCTCGCCGGGCCTCGCTGCCACGTGATTGCCACCACGCTGCAGGCGTCGCAGTGGGTCGAAATCTCCAAGGCCGACCAGCAGCTGCTGGCGGCCTCCGAGTTTGTGTGCTCCGGCGACGCCAGCCTGGAGGAGGGTCTCATGCAGCTCCGCAACAAGGGCGTATCGCCGCTGTCGGAACGCCTGCTGCCGTCCCCGTCGTCCCTCCTCCACACGCTCTGCTGTGGCATGTGTGGCGTGCCCCCGTCGTTCAACGTGTACGCCACGCCAGGGGAGCACTGGCAGGCCGAGGTGACGCTGGCTGTGATCGGGGCCTCGGGAGAGGAGGCGTCCTTCGTCGGCCACGGCGTGTCTGCACAGGAGGCCAGGGACGCGTCGGCGCTGCGGGCTTTGTCCTTCCTCACGACGTCGGGCCTGATCACTGCCTACTGGAAGACGTCAGCCTTGGAGAATACCGTCAAGGGAGGAGGCAGGATCCTCGAGTCCCGCGCGCACCCCTTCTCCGAGCGTGGAAGGGGCGGGGGCAGGGGCGGAGACCCGTCGCCCTTCAACGTGGCGCGCGACTTTGGCGTCTCGGCCGCCGAGCGTCTGATTTGTTCGGTGTGTGGGATCGCGACCACTTCGGAGGCGCATCTGATGGAGCATCAGAACGGTCGCAGGCACAAGAAGAACGTGGAACGCCTCACGCAGCAGCTCGGTCGAGGCGGCGCGGGCGGCCTGGGCCAGGGCCCGTCTCGCGGCAAGGAACAGAGTGGATCGAGCCGCGACGGTTTTATGGGGGCTCGCAGTCTCGTCTCTGCCCTGCCGAGCACGCTCAGCGACGTGATGCGCATGAACTCTCGCGATTTCCCCGTCCCCCGCCAGCCCTCGGACCTGTGGCAGCTCCCGACTTCCTTCTCCAGCATCCTCGACGACATCAACGGTCCGTCGCCGAGGCCAGAGGAGCATTCGTGACTAGCGAGCGTGTGATTCTTGAGCTCGCTACACTGATCAGTTTCATGAAACCGGTGCCAACTGATTCGTGCCAGCTGCATGCAGCTGTACAGCTCCCCAGAAGAAGAAGAAGAAGAACCGTTCTCGAACTCGGCGCACGCACGCACGCACACGCGAACACACGGCGATCTACGCACGCACTCGTCGGGGCTCCCCATCGCAGGGCGTTCTCTCCGCCGGACACGAGCGCGAAATCAGACAGCAATAAAAACCAATGCATTCACGAGGTTCGCAGACAGCACCGTAGAGACAGGACCATGTTGCGCAGTCTTGTCGGCGGCTTGACACGAGTTGGCCTCCTCCGTGGCACGCCGCCGCTTCTCCTCCAACATGGCAGGGCGGCGCTCTCGTCCATTCCCGAATTCGAAGACGCCACTGACTCGTCCTCGGCCTTCGGCCCGCCCCACGACGACCCGGAGGACTCGGCGGCGAAGAGAGCATACTCGGACCTGGTCGCGACCATCCTCAGCCAGGCGTCCCAGCGGGGCGCCGACGCGGGCGATGGGGACGGCGGCGCCGAGACGAGCACGAGCTCCTCTGGCTTTCAGTTCGAGGGCCTGCACATGTTTGACGAGCAACAGGAGGAGCACCACGTGCGAGATAGAACGGCCGCAAACAATCCGAGTCACATAGAGCGATCGCTGGCGGCGATCCGCTACCACCAGTCGCTGATGGACGGGACCCCCCGGGGGCGGCGGCTACAGCGCAACTGGCAGCGGCAGATCACGCTCGAGACGCGGGCGGTGGACGCCGCGATCGCCAGATACCGACGCGAGGCAGAGGCAGCGACGCGACGGGGGGCGGCGGCGACGCTACCGCCCGCGCGGAAGCTGCTGGTGTCGTGGTTCAAGCCGCTGGCGCAGGCCATCGAACAGGAGCAGATGCGGATCGCGAGCGGGGCGCCGGGCATCGACCGATCCGTCTACGGTCCGTATCTCCTGCAGCTTGACCCGGAGCAGCTCGCGGTGATCACGCTGCACTGCGCAGTGAACGGCTTCATGAGTCCGGAGAACGAGGGCGACGCTGTCGGCGCCCGGCCGGGCGCGACCCGGATGACCAAGCTGTGCGTTCGCGGTGTCGATTTTTTTCGTAGCGATGATGGTTACCGCCTGAATTTGCGCTCTCGCCTGTCGTGATCGGTCGACTGAAGTATTATCAATCCATCGCCTCACTCGACTCGCATATACGACGCACAGGTCGACCGCCATCGGCAAGGCCGTGGAGGCGCAGCACCACATCGACCGGCTGGAGCGCGCCGTCCATCAGCAGAACATGAAGGTCAAAGAGGTCCGGAACACGTACGACCAAGGGCGCGAGCTGCGGGACCTGTTCGAGGAGCGGGGCGACCTGTCGCCCGAGCAGTGGCAGCGGTGGTTCGACATCGGCGCGAGCCTGCGGGACGCGGGCGAGTTGCTCCCCCTGGACCATCTGGACTGGTTCCAGGACGGGTCGGTGCAGGCGCGCTTGCAGAAGCTCACCCACAAGACGCACGAGGTGTCCTCCACGCAGGAGATGCGGGTGCTGACGCAGCGCGCCAAGCGCCTGATGGCCGACGCGCCCGACGGCCTCGAGTGGAAGCCGGAGATGCAGGCCAAGGTCGGCGTCATCCTGATCAAGCTGCTCACAGAGGCGTGCCGGGTCGACACCCGACGGGAGGGCGAGCTCAAGAGCGTGCCCGCGTTCTGGCACAAGCTCGAGCAGGGCCCGGACCCCAAGCTCAAGGGCGTCTGGAAGCGCTACGGGCTGCTCATGGCCGACAAGGAGGTGATGCGCCGCATCAAGCCTCACCACATGACCGAGGCCTTCATGCCGCAGTTCCTGCCGATGGTCGTGCCGCCCGTACCGTGGCAGCGCCGCAACCTGGGCGGCCACTTGACGCTACGAACGTCGGTTATGCGCGTTCGTGGCTCGGCCGCGCAGCGGCAGCGGCTCGAGCAGGCCGACACGCAGATGATCGAGGGCACCGGGAACGGGTGCTTCCCCGTCTACGAGTCGCTCAACGCGCTGGGGGAGACGGCCTGGTCCATCAACCAGGACGTCTACAAGGTCGTTGAAGCCATCTGGGCGTGGGGGGGCGGCATGTGCGACATCCCGGCCCGCACGGACGTGGACGTGCCGTCCGTCCTGAAGCCGGGCTACCGGCCCCGTCGGGTCGAGCCGCACGGGCCGATGCTCTACTTCAACGTCCCCAAGGCCGACGTCAACGCGAGCTACTATAACTCGACGCGCGCCAAGAAGAAGAACAACGAACTGCACTCGCTGCGGTGTGACATGGAGTACAAGCTGGCCATCGCCCGGGAGTTTAGCCACGAGGAGCGGTTCTACTTCCCGCACAACGTGGACTTCCGCGGTCGAGCGTACCCGATGCACCCGCACCTGAACCATCTCGGGTCGGACATGTGCAGGGGCCTGCTCCAGTTTGCCGACGAGCGCCCGCTCGGGCCCAACGGGCTGCGCTGGCTCTACGTCCAGGCCGCCAACCTGTGGGGCAAGGGGATCGACAAGCTCTCGCTGGACGGCAGGGCGCGATGGGTCGAGGAGCACATCGCGTCCATCATCGACAACGCCACCGACCCATTTGCCTATGAGGGCAGGAACGCCGAGTCGTCGACGGCGGCCATGGCGTCCAACGCCCCGGCGGCGGCGTGGTACAAGGCCGAGGCGCCGTTCCAGTTCCTCGCCACGTGCTACGACATTTACCGCGCGCTCTCGTCCGGGGATCCGGCCAGCTACCGGTCGAGGCTACCGGTGCACCAGGACGGCTCGTGCAACGGGCTGCAGCACTACGCGGCCCTCGGCAGGGACCTCTCCGGGGGCTGGGCCGTCAACCTGTGCCCCGTTGACAGGCCACAGGACGTATACAGCGAGATCAGCCGGCTCGTGGCCAAGCGCGTCGAGGCGGACGCGGCCGCCGGCGTCCCCGAGGCGCAGACCCTGGTCGCGTCCACCGAGATTGACCGCAAGCTTGTCAAGCAGACGGTCATGACGAGCGTGTACGGTGTCACGTTTGTGGGAGCCCGTGCGCAGATAGGCAACCGCCTCAAGGAGCGAGGCTTCGAGGACAGTCATGTCCTCTACAAGGTCTCGTGCTACTCGGCCAGGGTCACGCTCGACTCGCTGCTCGAGATGTTCTCGTCCGCCAAGCACATCATGCAGTGGCTTTCCGAGTGCGCGCGACTGATTGCCAAGGAGGGTCGGGTAGTCTCTTGGACGACGCCCCTGGGCCTGCCCGTCGTCCAGCCCTACCGCCGCAAGACGCAGCAGCACGTCCGCACCGTCCTGCAGCGCCTGGTCCTCGCGACCGAGCACGACACCAAGCCCGTGATGAAGCAGCGCCAGAGGACTGCGTTTCCGCCCAACTTCATTCACTCGATCGACTCGTCGCACATGATGATGACGGCCGTCGAGTGCCGCAAGCTCGGCCTTGACTTTGCCGGCGTCCATGACTCCTTCTGGACCCACGCCGGCACGGTGGACCAGATGAACGAGGTCCTGCGCCAGACGTTTGTCACCCTCCACTCTCAGCCCCTGCTGGAGGACCTCCTCATGGAGCTGGAGCGCGAGCACCCCAACGTCGTCTTCCCGCCGTTGCCGCCCCGAGGGGACCTCGACCTGGAGGACATCAAGGCGGCGACCTACTTTTTCTCCTAGGTGGTCGATGACTTGTTCTGACAATGAAAATGAAAATGAAGACGAAAACGAAACCACATCAGTCGAGGCGGCGCAACAGGTACCTGGAGCGGACGAGCGACGTGCGCCGGGCGAGCGGGTGAGTAAGAGCTTAAAAACGCGAGCGAGCCAGCGAGATTGGAAGCGGGCGAGCGAGCACGTGAACGGGAGCTGACGACCCCGCTCGACCCCGCTCGCTCCTTCCTCGAGACTTTCGCAACACGAACGAGACTTCCACGTCCTTGGTCAGCGGCATGACCCACGTGTCGTACAGCGCCCCGATGGCGTCCGGGTCCAACCGCAGGATTCGATCCGTCTCGGCGGCCCCGACGCTGTTGAGATCCTGTCCGAACGTGCTCGCCTTGAGCTTCACTCGCTCAATCACCTTGAGCTCGACCGCCCGATCCGTCAACAGCTCCATGATGGCGTCTGCGTCTTCCCGCTTGATCAACTCAGTATATTCCGCCGTTTGCTTCCTGAACTTGCTCTCCGCCACGAACTTCCCGTAGTGAATCCGCTTCGAGAGCGCCTGCAGGATCATCACGTCGTACATTGCCGAGCTCCCGTACTGCCCGTCGTCTCCCGTCTCGGAGATGCCCGGCAGCAGGTGCTCTAGGTACATATCCATGATGGCATTGTTCACGTTCACCTCTTTCGCCGCCGGGTACAGCACCTCCTCCTCCTGGATCTGAAGCGGCGGGAGGATCAGCGGCGGGAGATAGTTCGGGAAGAAGGCGTTTTCCTCCGACGAGCTGAACCGCCGGATCTTGCCGTGGACGTGCTCCTGTGTGTAAGAGTGAGCGTCAGCGTCAGCGTAAGAGTGAGAGTGAGAGTGAGAGTGAG
>Ga0181584_10001160_pt1 | contig 19747 bp, 10 predicted proteins | sample 071ome_30_FD_132462 | JGI IMG/M metagenome (GOLD analysis project Ga0181584, IMG submission 132462) | Coastal salt marsh microbial communities from the Groves Creek Marsh, Skidaway Island, Georgia - 071406AT metaG (megahit assembly) | ecosystem: Environmental > Aquatic > Marine > Intertidal... | reverse complement strand
GACCTGCCGGAGGTCTGGGAGGAAGATAAGTGGATGCCGAACATTGTCTGCTTCTCCGAGTTGTCCAAGCTCTGGGATGATTGATACTGATGCCGGCTCGGCGTCGAGTCCACATTTGTACTGCAACCCGTACTGCAACTGTAACCGTACTTCACGCTCAAGACTGCTCACGATTGCTCAGGTAGTGATGGTGGTCATTACGTATTCATTTTTCTCGGTGATGGGTCAAACTAGCTGCCGCTTCCACGCACGCCGACAGAGGAGCAGCGTTCCTCGCCGACAGCGTTCCTCGCCGACTACATGTCGTGGATCAGCTTCTCGGGCTCGTAGTAACGGCTCATGAAGGCCTCCACGAACATCTGAATGAAGCTGTTCCTGCAGCGGAAGTATCCAGAGTACGGCACGCCCGTGAACCCGATGGCCGTCTTGGCAGAGCGGTGCGACGCACCCAAGTCGACGATGTTGATCCCCGGCGTATTGATCGCGTACTCAACGTACGAGTACAACATGATGAAGTACGTCGCACACGAACGGTTGAGCGGATTCTCGTAGTCGGTCCCGCACCACATCGGCATGATGACGTCCCCCCAACGCACACCGGAGCAGAAGCTGACCAGCTTCTTCTGCTTCGGATCCGACGTGTCCCAGCACATCGAGATATTCATCCCCTTGACGTTCCTATGGAACTCGTAGAACTCGTCCTTGGTGAGCACCGTGAACCCGTTCTTCTCGCCCGTCTGCGCGTACAGCGGCCACAGCATGTCAATAAACTTGTCCGTGTACTCAAACTCCCTCAACTCGTGCTCGATCGTCCCGTTGGCAAACTTCTTCTGTCTATCCTTGTAGTTCCAGCGCCCCTTCTTCGACAGCACCTTCATGTAATCGTCCATCGTCGCCATCCCGCTGACATCCAACTGGAACACATCCCCGAGCGCAAACTCGACCCAGATGTACTTCGGATCCTTATACTGCTGCAGCATCCCTGGCTGATCAATCACCACGATAAAAGGCGCCTCCGAACGCTCCTTCTTGGTCGTGACCTCCTTGTACCCCTTGAGCCCCGCAGACGGCGCCGCCGTGGGACGCCCGATAATCAGGTAGTAGTCCATCTTTGTGGTATTCAACAGGGCAAGGATCGGAGAGGGCAAGTCAACGTAGCCCTTGAGCGGATAATTCCTGTAGTCAACCATCGGAACACCCTTCGCCTTCTCCTTGCCCTTTTTCTTGTTGTCTTGTTCCTCGTCCAACGCCTGACCAACCGACTCTGGCAGCCGCACGCTCGCGACAGACCCAATCTGCGGCTGTCCACCAAACAAACTCGCCGTCCTCTTCATCTGCTTCGCCTCCCCGGCCTGTCCCTTGAACGACAACCCCGCATTAAAGTACTTCTCCACGTCCTCCGGCTTGGTATCCTGCCCAGACGAGATTGCCGCCCCGAGCGCGTGCATATTAGACCGAGCCGTCGTCGTCCCCGCCTCGATCGCAGCGGCCATCGTGGAAACCATCACCTGCCACGCCGAGTCCTGCGCCACACCCACCCGGACGGCCATCTCATCCGGGGAGCGAGACGGCGGGGCTTGATACGGCCCCGAGAGGGCCTGCGTGATGGCCGCCGAGCCCAACGACGCCATGAAGAACCCGTCGTCTTCGTCTTCTCCTGTTGTCGTCGTCGTCGTGCGGCGGGGGGCGAGTGAGTGAGTGAGTGAGTGAGCGGTGACTGTAGGCCGCGGCCTTTTCGCGGCCAGATTCTCGAACGTCTCCGAAAATCTCGACTGTTCGTTCGCGCACGGACCTTCCCCCCGGATGGAAGCCATACGGCTCATCTTCGCCGGCGTGGGCGCACAGCAATACATGATGACGACGGTGACTTGAAGACAACTCGCGATTTTAGATTTCTTGTCTCACTATAGTGAGAGTACTCTCGGAAAATCAACTCGAATTTCGACCCAATCAAGCAGACGCTGCGTATTGGTTGGTTGCGGTCTCGGGTTGATTGCGTGCGTGCGTGCGTGCGGACGTGCCTGCATCAAGAAGCCGACACCAGTCGTCGAGCCCTCGGCGATTTTCGTCACTACCGGATCCTCCGCGGCCTTCTTCCGCTTCCTCGTTCCGTATGCCGGCGTTGCGTGCTTGGGGTCGTCGTTGGTTGGTCGCCGACGACGACTTTGTCGTCGTATCCATCGCGCCGTGCGTCTTCCACTTTGCCTTCCTGCCGCCGCTGATCGCGTGGTTTGCGCTGGTGCGGAATCCCGAGGCGACGTGTGACGCGCAGATGGAGTATACGGTGGCGTTCTCGGGGATCTTGGTGTCGTACTTTGTGAGTTTCTGTCTGGAGGTGTGGATGGTGTATTTGGGGTGTCGGGGGTCGCCGTTGGATCAGCGGGGGACGGATCGTCGGCGGAGGATGACACAGTTGGTGCACTTGGATACGGTGTCGCACGTTGTGCAGGTGGCGTTTGTGCTTTATCTGTCGTACTTGGGGGGGAAGACGTTCAAGAGGTACTGCTATACAACGGTGCCTTGGAACGATGATGCGTTTGTGTGGTCGCTGGTGGGGGTGTTTTGGACGTACATCCTGTTCTACCTGCTGTTCTTGGTGCTGGTTTGGGATTACTCTGGGAAGCATCGGCATGCGAATGAGTGTTGGGATCGTACGTATATGCATTGTCTTTGGCTGAGTGTGTTGTGGTTTGGGTGGAATCCGTTCAGCGGGGCGGCGAGGCGGTATCATCGGGCGCGGGCTGCGCGGTTCGGGAAGAATATGAAGAGCCTGTTTGGGCACTGTGATATGAGTTTGACGGACTTTTTGTTGGCGTTTATGAACGCGAGGCATCGGGCGAGGCATTCGGATGTCGTCGAGGGAGGGGGCGTGGGGTGGGCGGGGGAGGGGAGCGGCAGCGGCAGCTTGACGGCGTGTCTGTTGGAGCGCGGATCGAGTCGGGTCACTTTGAAAGATGGAGGAAAAGGAGGAGGAACGGCAACAGCAGGGAACTCAGCAGCAGACGATGGCGACGAGATGACGGTCCAGCGGCTGCTGTCGCAAAACGTCTACAGGAATACCTGCATCCAGGGTGCGTCGGTGGAGCCCGAGGTGATGGAGGACGTTGCATATTATTACAAGTACGCGCTTGCAGCTTACGGTTGGATGATGTACTTTCTGGGGCGGGGAGTGCTGCACGGCCTGTGGGCCCTGGTCTTTGGCGGGAAGGGGGGCTACTACTTTCCGATGTTCAGGGGGAAGGCCAACTGGGAGATTGCATGTCGAGAGATTGGGACGGTGCGGTCGAATATTTTGTTCCTGCGGGAGCAGGGGGATAAGGACAACGTCCTGTGCTACGTTATGGCGGTCGACCACGAGCGCAAGTCGATCGTGCTGTCGGTCCGTGGGGCCGTGACTGTGGATGACAACGTTCGAGACATGTTGTTGGAACCTGGAAACCTGAACGGGTGGCTGGATGCGGCGTCGAAGGGATCTTGGGAGGCTCGACCGCCCCCGGTCGAGCTGGTGTCCCCGGCCGACGTTTCCAACCGTGGCGGTGGTGGCATATTCGTCGCTGTCGCCCAGGGAGACTATTTGGAGGCGTGTCGGGCGACTTTATGCGACATCTTGGACTGTGGCGTGCTCGAGACCGCGCTACGGGACCACGAAGGGTACGGGTTGACGTTCGTGGGGCATTCGCTGGGCGCCGTGGGCAGCTTCTTCCTCGCGCTGTACTTCGAGCGATGGATCCCCAACGTGCGATGCTGGTGCTTTTCGCCTCCTGCAGGGCTCGTCGATGCGTCGATTGCCGAGTCTCCGTCGTGTCGATCGTGGTGCACGTCGATCGCCAACGGGAAGGAGATTGTGCCCCGCTTCTCGGCCGCAAACCTGGACAGGGCACGCGACGAGCTCGTCTGTTCCTTGGCAAGCGTTGATGTGCCCAAGTGGAGGCGGATGCGTAAGCTGCTTTGGAAATGGTGGGACGTGTACCAGGCCGACGTCGACCTCAACAAGCCGCTGGACCCGAACAGCCTGTCGGACGACACCAGGACGTTTCTGGAGGACTACGTGCGCAGCAGGAACGATGACGAGCACCGGCGCTACCTTGTCGAAGCGTCAGAGCGGATGTCCCTGCCCGGCAAGTTGATCTACTTTGAGCCCAAGCAGAAGGAGGAGACTGGCGCGAACGAAGCGAGCGAAGCGAACCGGACGAGTGGCAGGAGGGAGAGTTCGAGTGCCGAAAGCTGGCTTGGCCCGTTCCACTTCGACCTGGACATGAGCATCAGCATGGACGTGTCGATGATGATGCCGACCGAGCGGGACTACGTGCCCAAGTACGTGCCGAACGCCGCCATCAAGAACCAGGGTGTGATCCTGAGCGGACGCTTCCTGAGCGACCACATGCCCGACTATGCCGAGGACGTCATCCTTCGATTGAAATCGGACGCGCAGGCGGCGCTCGAGAAAAAGACGTGACCGTGCGCGTGCGCGTGCTGTGGGCGATGATCATCGGGTGGCTTGCCTCGCGAACTGGCCCGATCGGAGAGTCACAAAAAGAGTTCTTCTTTCGTATCCATACCGCATACCCGTCGACACACGGACGTAACACGTCTATAGAAGTTGTATTGCACCGCAACAAGCACTCGTGCGAGACTTTTCACTCGGAACGAATTTCCAACGGAATTTGGCAAATTGGAACCCAACCAGAACTCGCTCGGTACGTCCTCCTCCCTCCCTTTCTGAGCGCCAATCAGGCAAACAAGACCTTGTCTGTTCGCTGGAGGCAACGCGGGCTGCATGCGACGCCGTTCGAGGTGCGAACGGGACCCGTTCAAAGACCGTTCGAATTTCGGGTCCGGGAATCCGGGCCCGAACTGCCTGCATCTCGCATTCTCACCTTTATCCCCCTCTCACGCGCAACAGAGTACCATGGTGGCCTTGACGAACTCGTTCGCGGCCCTGGCGAGCGAGGTCGCCTCATCGAAGGCGGTGGAGGGGCACGGTGACGTGCAGGTGAAGGTCCACCACCCGCCGAGGAGGTCTGACAGCAAGGGCTGGACGACCGTCCAGTCCGGAAGGAAGCACAAGGGCGGAAAGAACGTGTCGCAGGCTGAGGCAAAGCCCGCCAGCAAGAAGCCAGCCGGCATGAAGCCAGCCGGCAAGAACGCCAGCGAGTCCGGAAGGAAGAACAAGGGCGGACAGAACGCGGCCCAGGCTGAGGCAAAGCCCGCCGGCAAGACCCACGTTCCGGTCACCTTGGGGGTCTTCTTCGACGGGGCGAAGTACTGCCCCTGGAAGAAGCCGGCCGTCACGGCCGTGGTCGCCGAGACCAGCCGTCCCGCTATTGTCGCGTTCTGGCCCACGCCGCAGGAGGCCTACCCCGCGATGGTCGAGGCCAAGACCGCCACCACGGCCGAGGTCGAGGTCAAGACCACTGCCACGGCCGCCAACAAGAAGAGGAGGAACCAGAAGAAGAGGCAGCAGCAGCAGCCGAACCCGTCTACCTCTGGCCCCGTCCCGAGCACCGAGGCCCCCGTTGCCAAGCCGGCCCAGGTGCAGGACGCCGAGCCGGCGTCCTTGGGTGTCGAAGCCGAGCTCAAGGAGCAGATCAGGTCGCTCAAGGAAGCGCTTGCTGCGCGCGAGGCGGAGACTCTCAGGTTGGTGGCGTCCAAGCAGGAGGTCATCGACTCGCTCAGCAAGCAGCTCGATGAGTCCACGAGGTTGGTGACGTCCTTGCGAGAGGAGATCAACAAGCCCAACAAGGCCGTCGAGAACGCCGGCTGCGATACGCCCGTCGCCGCGGCCCCCACCGCCTCGCCGCTGAAGAGGGCAAGCTCGTCGACCGACGACGAGGCCATTGAGGCCGCCACCACCTCGCCGCTGAAGAGGGAGGAGATCGTGCACGACCGGACCGAGTCCGTCATCGGAGGACCGAAGTGGCAGCAGCATCAGCCGGGGGCGCAGGAGCTGCAAAGGTTGCAGGTGCTCGCCCGGAAGTACGCCAACGACTCGTACGACGGGAGCGTCGACATTGACAGGTGCTATTGAACGATACGTGTTTCATGAAATCGGCGGCCAGAGCCGCGTCAGTAGATGGTTCACGGCGTCAGTCGCCGCCTTGATGTCGCAGCGTTCCCGCAGTGACGTGACTGGGTCGACCCATCGAACTTGAATGCCCCTGGCCACTCGTTCGGTTGGGTGTTGGTGGGTGTTGGTGGGTGATGCATGCCAGTCTTTCCTCCTCTCCTTGCACCAGCCACTAGCTTATCGTAGTATTGGCGTACAACAGGCCCATTCTGCACCGGAATACGACGACAAGTCACCACCCCGTTTGCGTTGGTGCTTCTTCCTCCACTGATTGACCCAACACACGGTCAATCTCTCTCTCCACCACCACCTCTCGGTCTCTTGCGTGCGATCTCAACGCACATTCATTCATCATTCATTGATGGCATCTGACGGTTGCCAGCCAGTGAGCTGGAAGGGTGGCTCGTCCGCCTTTCCCCACCTGATGCACCATCCGGGCGGTTTGGCCAGCGACGTGGCGGGCGCCCACGGCGACTCCTACCACGCGGAGAAGCTGCGGATGCAGGGCGGTCACGGTGGTTCTCACGGGGGCGATTCTTCCTCCCTTCACGACAAGCGCCGAGGGAACGTCGGAACGTGGGACGGGCCGGCGCCAAAGGGCCACGGCATCGCGCCGCGCCACGCGCAGGACAACCCGGAGATTCCCGATGGGTGCGTCAAGCTTGTCCGGGAGCCGGACAGCGTTGTCCTGCGGGGCGGTGTCCGCATGCCGCTGGTGGGCCTGGGGACGTTCCGCATGACGGACGCTGGAGACGTGAAAAAGGCGCTCGATCTGGGCTACAGGCACCTTGACTGCGCTCGGATCTACGGCAACGAAGATATGGTGGGTGAGGGCCTGAAGGACTACTTGGCCACGGACGCGAGCGCGCGGTCGTCCCTGTGGATCACCTCCAAGGTGTGGAACGACGCGCACCGTCCAGCAGAGATGCTCAAGTCGGTCGAGGCGACGTTGGGCGACTTGGGATGCGGGTACCTGGATTTGCTGCTGATTCATTGGCCGGACGCGTGGGTGCCTGGTGGTCAGGAGGAGCCCGATACCACGGTGACCATCAAGGAGACGTACCTGGCAATGGAAAAGCTGGTGGACGAGGGGCGGGTCAAGTTCCTGGGCGTCTCCAACTTCAGCCTGGCGCAGGTGGAGGATGTCCTGTCGTGGTGCACGCACAAGCCGGTCGTCAACCAGATCGAGCTTCATCCGATGCTGCCGCAACGCAAGCTGGTCGGCGTGATGCTGCGCAAGGGCGTCCACTCGGTCGCCTACTCGCCGCTGGGGCACGGTGTCAGCAAGGAGCTGTTGGAGCATCCGGTCGTGACGAAGGTGGCACAGGAGACCGGGAAGAGCAACGCGCAGGTGCTGCTCAAGTGGAACGTGCAGCGCGGGGTTGCCGTCATCCCCAAGGCCACCGGCGAGGCCCACCTGCGGGACAATCTGGAGGGACTGTTCGACTGGAAGCTGACGTGGGACCAGAAGAGCGCGTTGGACGAGCTGGAGAAGACGAGCCCGAAGCGGTTCGTCGATCCGTCGTTCCACACGTGGCCAGACGCCGAGGAGGGCGGCGCGACCAAGCCCTCTGTCGTGTTTGGCTTGTAATGTAGCCCTTCTCTCCCTCCGTATCTCTCCGTATCCCTCGTATTATTCTTACAGAGAGGATGAAGCCGTGGAACAAGTCGTCAAAATGGCATTGTTCGGTCGTTGGGGTGGTGGTCATCGGAGTCATCGGGGGGCTTGGGCATCGGCGGTCGTCTCGCTCTCCGCCGTCATACTCAACAGCACGCTCTTGAACCGCGTGAGGTGCTTGTTGTTATTGTTCGTCATGTCGATCAGATCGATTGTCTGTTTCCACTGCTCTGCGGCCTTGATCGCCTTGATCGAGTCGTCGGGGCCGGGCACGTCCCCGGAAACGTCGCCTGACACGTCGCAAGGAGCGCCCATGCCCTCCGACTGCCTCCTTTGCTTCGACTCGACATTTGGCGGCGATGAGAAGACCATCAAGCTCCCGTCGGCATCGTCGCCGTCATCGTCGCCGTCTTCTCGATTTCGCCCGTTCAGCATCCGCACGTGGACGGGGTCAAAACCCAGCTCGAAATTCCGCCGCGGCCCGTCCCCGTTCTTTTCCACCTCTCCTATCACGGGTTCGCTGGCGTCGTAGACGTTCAGCCACTGGTTGCCGGACGGATCGAGCTTACCGACCTTGCCGAGACTATTTCCAAGCTCGCCACCCCACGGGGAGATCTTGATGCCGGTCGACTCGCTCAGGGTCGGTCCGGTCGCGCAGTAAATTCCAAACCAGCAGTCCTCGCACCGCTTGGCTTGGAACTGCTGCGACGCCACGACGACCTTGCAGCCGGCGCAGTCCTCGAGGAGCGCCGGGCCGTCGACGACGCGCATGATGTAGATCTCGACGTTGCGACAGCCGATCACTTCCACGTCCGACGAGTGGTCCAGGATGTATATGCGCGTATCCATGCAGTTCTTGATCAGGAGCGAGTCGCTGTGCGTTGGAGAGGAGGCGACAGAGTGAGCGAGCACACTCAGTTCATGATCGGGACGTTCCCGGGGTGGAATGGACCCGCGGGCGGCACACAGACGTACCTATTGATATCTGGAGGATGGACGACGACGCGACTGCCGACCACATCGCGGAGAACGACGGTTTTGCCCGACAGGATCGAATGAACGTTTGAATTCGCCTCTTTCTCGGCCCCACTGGCTTCCTGGCCGCCCGTGGGAGGGCCAGCCGTCATTGTGTCGCCAATGAATGCGTTTTGGCCCGCGGGTGGGGATGAAAATTGGATTTGGGCTCAAGTGATCACTTGATCCCAAGCGGGAGTAGCCGCTCTCGAGGGGCGCGGCGGGCGTTGACGCGTTCGCGTCAAATTTTGACCGCTCAAAACGAAACTCAAAAGGACGACGACGAAGATGACGACGACGACGACGACGATGACGATGACGATGACGATGACGATGACGATGACGACGATGGAACCCACGTTGACCCAGCACGTAGGACAGGCCCTTTCCGACAACAAGCCAGCCCACGCCCAGGATGGTATCGACTCGATCGGCCCGGTCAAAGATCCCGATCCCGAGGTCCTGGACACCACCCTGACGGAGGACGTGCTTTTCGAGCGATTCATCCTTTTCAACGTCCTCAAGTCGTTCAACCCGTACAAGCTCAGCGACCTCCAGCACGTCCTGGAGCTGCGGACCATCAAGGGGCTGCTGACGGACGACGACCTGATCGAGAGCTACTTCAAGCGGACGTGGAAGTTCAAGGACGAGGACTTCTGGCTCGCTGGCTGGAAGACGATGGGTTTGAAGAAGCTCGTGGAGGAGATTCGGGCGGCGCATCCAAACGTGACGGGCGCCCCGATGTCTGTCGGCGGTGAGCTTTTCAAGCCGCACGAGCGCGCCTTGCTCGAATCGGAAGTGACCAAGGGGGCGCTGCTAAGGACGTGGGGGTGCCTCCGCTACGTGCCGCAACGTGTCTATGCCAACGCGCTGGTGGGCCTGGAGGTGATCCGCGCCGTCTCGACCAAGGCGAGCATCAACAAGCTCAGGCGGCACAAGCAGCGGTGGGTATTGATCTCAATCGACGTGCACTCGCACGTCCTGACTCTCTCATTCGCGCTTCGCTCGTTCGTCAGGTCACACCAGTACTTTGAATGGGCCTGCTCGGCCGGCCTCGACACCAAGGTCATCCGCACCTTGGTCGACGAGTGTCGCATCAAGACACAAGAGGTCATGTACGCAGGTTGCGTCCGGGCGGCGATGATGGGTCACTTGGACATCCTCGAGTTTCTCAGTACGACGTACAAGATACGCGTCGACGCCGACCTCGTCAAGCATTCCATCCGGTCTGGGAACGTCGACGCCGTTGATCGCACGGTCGAGTTCGTGTCGAAGAAGACGAAGAGCAATCCCATGAAGAATGCTGAGGTGCGCACGGCGTGTCTCTGCACAGCAGCGGAAATGGACTTCGACGCCGTCGCGCTTCACTTGATCTCGACGTACGGCGCCAACGTGAACGGGCGCCATGCGGCGAGCGGAAACACCCCGCTGCACATTGCCGCGATGAACGGGTGTACGAGCGCCATACAGCTCCTGCTCGCCGCTGGTGCGGACCTGAACGCGAAGAACAAGCGGCACGAGACGCCGCTGTGTCTGGCGGAAGTCAACTGCACGACGTGCGCGGAGGCGTGGACCGCGGTGATTCTCTTGCGGAACGAGTACGGAGCGACGGACGGGGCGCGCGAGTGGGTGGAGAGGACTGGCGGGGAGCGCGTGTTGGCGCGAGGTGGGGTAGATAGGAGGTAGGGGGGGCTCGGGTCGATGTAACGCATGCATCGCTGCTGCGCGAACTGGCGCGTCCGTGCGTGTCTGTGGTTGTGTTCTGGCTGCCAAGGGGCGCAGATGAGGCGATTGGGCCGTTCTTACCACGCCAGATGATTCTATTTCGCCAAAATCCGATTCTGTTTCGTTTTTGCCCAGCCGTCCCCGGTTCGGAGCACCTGTGGCCAAGTTGGTCAAGGCCTGGGTCTTATGTACCCAAGATCGCGGGGTACGTTACCAAGCGCACGCGCGATTGACGGACGCACGCACGCTCACCCGTCGTCGACCCCCACCCCCCTCGAACAGTTCGAGCCCCGCCTGGTGCACAAATTTTTGCCCTTTTTTTGTGCTCGCCGCGACACCCGATGACCGTCTCTCGAGAAATCAATCAACGTCATTCTTTTTCTTACACGGTTGATACGTTTCTATTCTCTCGATCTATCATACGCACCTGCAGCACCTCCACCGCCTCCACCACCACCTCAAGCGCTCTCGCCCAGGCACTCCATCGCCAGCGCCTTCTCCTCGACCAGCTCGTCTCCGGTCACCTTGAGCTTCTCCTTGCTCCTGTCGTCCAGCGTCAGTCCCTGCACAATCTCCCACTTGCCATCCTTGCAGGTGCAAGGGAACGAGAACATGATGCCCTCGGGCGCCCCGTAGCTCCCGTCGCTGAGCACGCCCATGCTCACCCACTCGCCAGCCTTGGTGCCGAGCACCCAGTCCCGGATGTGGTCGCAAGCCGAGCTGCCGGCAGAAAGCGCCGAGCTCAGACTCCTTGCCTTGATGATGGCCGCGCCGCGCTGCTGGACGACGTCGACGAACTCGCCGTCGAGGTACGCATCGTCGCCAATCACAAGCCGAGCCGCCTTGCCGTCGATCGTCGCGTGGTTCACGTCGGGATACTGCGTCGAAGAGTGGTTGCCCCAGATGATCGCGTTCTTGATCTTGCTGATGTGCACGCCGCTCCTCTCCGAGAGCTGACCGAGCGCGCGGTTGTGGTCCAGGCGGGTCATGCAGGTGATGTTCTCCGCGGGGATGCTCGGCGCGTTCTCCTTCAGGATCAGCGCGTTGGTGTTGGCCGGGTTCGCCACCACCACCACCTTGACGTCCTTGGACGCGAGGCGCTCGAGCGCCGACGCCTGCGACTTGTAGATGGCCACGTTCTTGGCCATCACGTCCTTCCGCTCCATGCCGGCCTTCCGCGGGAAGCCGCCGACGAGGATCGCATAGTCGACGCCGGCGAACGCAACCTCCGGGTCGGTCGTCGCGACGACGCCGTGCAGCAGCGGAAAGGCGGCGTCGATCAGCTCCATGCGGACGCCCTCGAGCGCCCCGGCGGCGGGCGGAATGTCCAGCATGTGCAGGATGACCGGCTGGTCCGGCCCGAGCACGGCGCCGGTGGCGATACGCGGGCAAATGGCGTACCCGATCTGGCCTGTGGTGGCGCGATGTGATACGTGGTGCGAGAACGATGAAAGAGTGAGCGCGCTCGAGATCGAGTTGAGATCGTCGCACGAGGTTGCAGTTTCAGTCGCGTCCGGGCGAACCCTCGCCCGCCGGCCCGCCAGTGTATCACGGGCATATACAGCGAAACGGGGCCGTCGCCTGGGCCCGTCCAGACGAGCCGGACGAGCGGGCAGGGAACGGCGGGCTTGGGTTTTTTAATCGGATGGCGCCCCGGCGACGTCGGAACGTACCAGCGGCCCCGGTCACAACGATTCTGACAGGTTTCTTGGTGCTCATCTTCGATTTCGAGGAACCCATGGAAAAGAACGAGAAGAATTTGGCCTCGTTCGCAGGCGTCCCTCGAGAGATCTCGAGACTCGGGCGGGGGGGTCATCGCGCAGTTGGACTCGCTCGGGATGCTGGGGCCGAGGCGGTAATCGATCGTCGATCGTCGATCGTCGATCGCGCACCGCCGTCGCTGGCTGTGGCTATGGGGCTACCGCTGTGATCGATCAATCGATCGATGCGGCCGACGGCGACGACGGCGACGGGCCCGCTCGATCCCCGCTCGATCCCCGCTCGATCCCGGCTCAATCCCGGCTCGATCCCTGTCTCACGACGGCCTCGGCCCCTAGGCCCCTCTTGTCCCGCCATCGGGTGCATGTACGAACGCCGCGCGAGGGCCAGCCGGGCGGCCTGAACGCGACGCGAAGGTCGTAAATTTTCACGTCTTTTTCGCTCGCTCGTCGGGAGGAGGTACATTTCGTTCATTTATACGCACTGCGAGCCCCGTGATCGTCAGCGGTCTCCATTTCGCCTCCGCCCGAGCTTTGAATTGTCGCTCGTGGCACACGCTCGTGGCACGCGCATTCTCGCTCAGCGCTCGGCCGGCTTTCGACGCGGATCGTGCGCGCGTGCGCCTGGATGCCTCGCAATACCAGGTCAAAGAGGGGGGCCCGCACGCCACCCCTGGACAAGCCCGACAATGAACCCGTCCCGTCGTCGGGGACGCCAGAGACGCCGCTCTTCAGCTCGCTCTCCGAATTTGATGGCGTCCTGGGGAGGAACTGGAACGATATGCACCCGGGTACCACGCAGCTTCTGCTCGACTTGGACCAGGAGAACCACTTTATGCTCAAGCACGACCCGTTGCCGCTCGGGGACCACGAGCTGGGAGAGCCCATCTTTCCGGCGGACCTGGCCCACGTGGCCCACGTGGGTCCGGACCATTCGAACTTAGGTGGAGCGGGCGGTGAGGCGGGGGCCAATAACGGGAAGGCGGGTGCAAACAAGCGGAAGGCTGAGGAGCAGCAGCATGAAGACCTCCCGCGACAGCCGTCGCCGGCCAGCGCAGGCAACACCACCAACAACAACAACAACATCAACAACGCGACCACCCCCCACCCCCATAAGAAGCATACGCTCTCGAAGGAGGCTGCGGTGGTCAAGGCGGACCGCGAGCGCAAGCGGAGAGAGCGGTTGAACAAGTGCTTCGAGGAGCTCGCGCAGGCGTGCGCCGAGCCGTTCCAAGGCCCCGTCACGAACGACGGCGAGATTTTCAAGACGGACAGGATTCGCATCATCGTGGACGCCATCAAGATTGTCAAGGCCCTTCGAGTGGAGGTGGGCCAGTTGCGACAGTTGAACAAGTTCATGGAGGAGCGAGTCGGGCAGTTGGAGCGAGGGCGGATGGCGGACGCATACTCCAACTTCCAGGGTGCCGACGCGGGCCCGAGCGGGTACGGCGGCGGGTATGGCGGATACCCCCTGCTACGTGTGCCCGCAAAGGATTATCCCATGGAGCCAAACAACATGGGAAACCGCGCGTACCTGCCGCCATCAAACCTTACGGAGGACGAAAAGCTCCGGCCGCCGGCTGCCTGATGGTGTCGTCTTTCGCCTACACCGATCCTTTGTCCTTTCCATTCTTTCATTCTTCAACCTGTATTCACACACGGAGAAAACAGCAATCTCACTCGACGCACTCCTCTCACTGGACTTGCTCGTTCAGGCTCTCGACCAGCGCCGCGCCGGCGACCCGTGCGTCCTCCTCGCTCTGGCTGCTCTTGAGCGCCACCTTGATCGACGGCTTGGGTCTGTAGGCCGCATCCAGCTTGGAGTACTTTGAAACGGTAAACAGCACGCCTCGCTTGTCCAGAGCGCGCTCCACGGCCATCTGCAGCGTGAGCTCTTGCCGGTCGATTGCATCCGGATCCCCGACCCCGATCTCGCCGACAAACCGCACGTGAAGCAGCGGGCTCGTCTCGTCCCCCACCACCTCGTACCTTCCAGTCGAATCCCCCGCCCGGAACGCATCCCGGAACGCCTTCCCATTCCCCCGCAGCCGCTTCTGCAGCCCGCGCAGCCTCACCGTATCGTCCATCCACTCCTTGATCACTGCACAGCTCGTGCTCGCCAGGAACGGCGGCAGACTCGCACTAAAACAATACCCCAACCCACTCAACCGCTGATGATCCACCATCTCCCTCGCGCCCGCGCAGAACCCGCCGATCGACCCCACCGCGTGCCCCAGGCTCCCGGCCACAATCTCCACGTCCTCCGGCGCCACCCCACAGTGTTCGCACGCCCCGCGCCCCGTCGCCCCCAGCGTCCCAATACTCAAACTCTCGTCCACAAGCAACCTAAACTTGTACCGGTTCTTAATCTCCACGATCCGCTTCAACTCTGCGACGTCCCCTGTGTGGTGATACACCCCCTCCACGACCACGAACCGCCTATTCAACGGCTTCCGCTTCCTCCGCTCCCCCTCCGTAATCCCCCGCAGCACCCTCTCCAAATCCTCCATATCGTTATGCCGAAAGCTCACCACCTTGGCCCTCGACAGCAGGCACCCCAGCCGCACCGCGTACGCACACCCGTCGTCAATCACCACGATATCCTTCGCGTTCGCAAACGCCGGAATAATACTCGGCACAGTGGCCGCATCATACGAGTACAAAATCGCCTCCTCCGTCCGCAGAAACCTCGCCAACGTATCCTCCAGCTCGAGATGCACGTCCACCGTCCCGTAAAACCCACGAGGCCCACAGCTCCCCACCCCGATCACGTCCAAGGTCTTCTGTCCCGCAGCCTTCGGCCCAGCCTCCTGATGCACCGACAAGAAATCCGTCGTCACCATATCCAGCGCATCCCTGACGACCCGAGTCTTCCCATCCACCCCATTGACACGCACGTCTACCCTTCCCCTCGGCTTCCTCTCGCAAACACACACACCCCACGCCAACCACCGCCTCTGAAACCCACCCAACCCCCCCTCCGGAACCAACCCCGACGGCTCCCACTCCCCGCACAACGCGTCCACCTCGTCCTCCGTCAACGGCGCCTCTGCCTTCCCGCTACTTGACGACTGCAACATATACCGCGCGATAATCACCACCAGTATCGCCTCTATATAGTAATGCCCATGATACGTATCAATAAACTCCTTCGGATGATAGATACCGCCAGGCTTCACGTGCAGCCAGAAGACCGAGAAGAGTCGGGAGACGGCACCAAGGTCGAGGTCGAGGTAGAGGGAGGAGAGGGCGCTGACGCTGGCGTTGGCGTTGGCCACCAAGACGGCAGCGACGGAGATGCCCACGGCGACAGCGATGGCTGCGGCCATCGACGCCGACCGCCCAGACGGCTGCGGCTGCGGCATAGCAGCGCGAGAGATCCTCGAGGGAAATTCTTCGTAGGCAGCGAAAGCGAAAGCAGCCCCTCCAGCGTCCCCGCACACTCGGCGTTTGCGACGCAGCTACAAACCAGTCAGATCTATCCACCGGGCAGATAGACACGGGAGGCGATGAATGAATGAGCTGGAATTTCGTCTGGCTGCACGGAGTCCGGAGCCGAACCGTTAAACGTTTCCACGCGTTTCGATCTACGCGCATTCCTTTCGTATATACCTACACCACCGAGGTCCTCCTCGTCGTCCTTCTCTGTCCTCCGCGCTTTGGTGGTCTCTGGTCGCGTCTGCGACTGCAAATTCGGCAAATTCTCGAGCAATTAAGGCGACCATGGCCTCTGAAACGGAAACGGAGGTGCTTCAGATACTGAATCTGAGTGCACAGGGTGCGAATGTGGAGCTGTTGGATAGGACCGTGGACATGTTCTACGGGGCGGTGAGCAATGAGCAGGTACGGTGGAATTTTGGAATCGAAGATGGCCGGATTCGACGGGAATTTCCGGTTGGGTGGGCGGGAATGGTGAATGGAATGGTGAATGGATCGGTTGACTTTTCCGTTGAAGGGACGGGGAGCCAGGAGCGAGGAGCGGAAGGAAGCAGGAACCAGCGGCCTGTTCTGGATCGTCCTTGTACCGATCGCTGGCTCCCGGGTCCACGGATATCTTGCGCCCGCCGTGGGGCCGGCGCCGGCGCCCTGCCTCGCTCCATGCGTCTCTACAACCCTCTCTACCCATCGAGGGTGCTCGCGCGCTCGCTCGTACACGCACACGCACTCACTGACACGCTCGCTCGTTCCTCCTCAGCGCACGCGGTCCGAGCAGGTGCTCAAAGCGTTGCAGAATCACCCGGACGCGTGGACGCGGGTGGATTCTATTCTGGAGACGACGCAGAATAATCAGACCAAGTTTTATGCGCTGTCGATACTGGAGTCTGTGATTACGACGCGGTGGGGGGCGTTGCCGGAGGAGCAGCGGGAGGGGATCAAGACGTACGTGTCGAATCTGATAATAAAGATCAGTACGGATGAGGGGAGTTTCCGGAGTCAGAGGACGTTTCTCGGGAAGCTGAATCTGGTGCTGGTGGACGTGTTGAAGCAGGACTGGCCGCATCGGTGGCCGAGCTTTATACCGGATATCGTGGGGGCGAGCAAGACGAACGAGGGGCTGTGCGAGAACAGCATGGCGATTCTCAGGCTGTTGAGCGAAGAGGTGTTTGACTTTTCGAAGAATAGTCTGACGGTACGTAGTCGTCGTCGTCGTTGTTCGAAGAAGAAGGGGGGTGTCGTTGTCGAGTATTCCGTCGCTGCCGTCTCACTCGTTCGTTCGTTCGTTCGTACCACGACGACTCCCACCTGCAGCAAGCGAAGACGAAGGAGATGAAGGGGCAGTTCAACGAACAGTTTGCGTCCGTGCATGAGCTGTGCCTGATGGTGCTGAATGCGTCGACCAAGCCGGACCTGATCAAGGCGACGCTGTCAACGCTCAACTCGTTCCTGAGTTGGGTGCCGCTGGGGTACATTATGGAGTCGAATATGGTGGATATTCTGCTCTCGCTGATGAGCAAGGAAGCGTATCGAAACACGGCGATCCAGTGCTTGACCGAGGTGGGGATGCTGGAGGTCGGGGAAGAGCACGACGCAAAGTTTGTCGGCATGTACTCGATCTTCATGCGGCAGCTGGCGGCGATGCTGCCCCCCGGGACGAATATCCCGCAGGCTTACGCGAATGGGTCGGATGCGGACCAGGCGTTCGTGCAGAACCTGGCGCTGTTCTTCTCGAGCTTCTTCAAGAGCCACATCGCTGCGTTGGAGCGGAGGGACACGCCCAACGCGGAGGAGACGAGGGCGATTCTGTTGCAGGGAATGGAGGTTCTGGTGCAGATATCGTACGTGGATGACGACGAGGTGCTCAAGATCTGTCTCGACTACTGGAACTTCTTCGTGCCGGACGTCTACTCGTCGGTGGCGCAGGAGCCCAACGCGGCCTACGCGCCGTTCGGGAGCGACGCGAGCAAGATCCGGACGGGGCGGAAGGCGTTTTATGAGGGGATTTCTAGCAGTTTGCGGGCGATGATGATCGCCAGGATGGCCAAGCCGGAGGAGGTCATCGTGGTGGAGGACGAGAACGGCAACGTCGTCCGCGAGACGATGAAGGATACCGACGTGCTGGCGAGGTACAAGACCATGCACGAGACGCTGGTGTATTTGTGCCATTTGGATCACGAGGACACGGAGAAGCAGATGCTCGAGTCGCTGCGGTTGCAGATCAACTCGCGGGGGATGTCTGGGTTTGGCGCGAACGGGGCGGGCGCCACCCAGCGCGGGGGCGAGGGGTGGGGCGCGCTCAACAGGCTGTGCTGGGCCATTGGGTCGGTGTCGGGAAGCATGCTGGAGGACCAGGAGAACCGCTTCCTGGTGACGGTGATCCGAGACTTGCTCAACCTGTGCGAGATTACCCGCGGCAAGGACAACAAGGCGGTCATCGCGTCCAACATCATGTACGTGGTGGGACAGTACCCGAGGTTCCTGCGGAATCACTGGAAGTTCCTCAAGACGGTCGTCAACAAGCAGTTTGAGTTCATGCACGAGCCGCACCCGGGCGTGCAGGACATGGCCTGCGAGACATTCCTGAAGATTGTCACCAAGTGTCGGAAGAAGTTCGTCGGGCTGCAGGTGGGAGAGAGCCAGCCTTTCGTATGCGAGCTTCTGGACAACCTGACCGAGACCATCAAGGACCTCGAGCTGCACCAGATCCACATGTTCTACGAGGCGGTCGGCATCATGATTGCGGCCGAGGCCGACGGCAGGAAGCAGGAGGAGTACCTGGACAGGCTGATGAAGCCCGCCAACGACTTCTGGCAGTCCATGCTCGTCCAGGCGGGCGTCGACTTGAACTCGCTCAAGGATACGCTCACCGTCAAGCACATCCAGCACTTCCTCCAGACCAACGTCTCGGTGTGCTCCAGCCTGGGGAGCCCGTTTGGGTCCCAGCTCAACAAGATCTTCGTGGACATGCTCAACGTCTACAAAATGTACTCCGAGCTTATCGGTATGAACATCCTTTCGGGAGGGCCGCACGCGGCCAAGAGCTCGGGCGTCAAGGCAATGCGGAGCGTCAAGAAGGCCACGCTCCGGCTCATCGAGACGTTTGTCGCCAAGACGAACGACCTAGATCTATTCGTCCAGCAGCACGTGCCCGCCATGATCGATCCTATTCTGGGGGACTACACCCGGAACGTTCCAGACGCGCGGGACGCCGAGGTACTCTCCCTGTTTGCCGCGATGATCGATCGGATGAAGGACAAGATGGAGCACGAGGTCCCCAAGATCTTCGAGGCCGTCTTCGAGTGCACCCTCGACATGATCACGAAGAACATGGAAGACTATCCGGAGCACCGGCTCAAGTTCTTCGGCCTGCTGCGGGCGGTGACCAGGCACTGCCCGCGGACGCTGTTCACGATGAGCGAGGGACAGCTGAAGCTCATCATCGACTCGGTCATCTGGGCGTTCAGGCATACGGAGCGGAACATCGCCGAGACAGGGCTCCGGCTCCTCTACGAGATGCTCAACACCTTCAGGAACAGCGAGTCGGCGTCGGCCTTCTACAAGGCCTACTACCTGCAGCTGCTGACCGAGGTGTTTGCGGTGCTGACCGACACGTTCCACAAGCCCGGCTTTACGCTGCAGGCGCACATCCTGCACCACCTCTTCTCCGTCGTCCAGTCGGATGTGATCAAGGTGCCGCTCTGGGAGGACAGCTTGGGGCCTGGCGCATTCCCGAGCAACGCGGCGTACATCCAGCAGCGCGTGTCGGAGATGCTCTCGACGTCCTTCCCGAACCTGCTTCCTCAGCAGGTGCAAGCGGCCGTCGTTGGCATGATGGAGCTCAGAGAGATCGGGTCCTTCAAGCAGCACCTGCGGGACTTCTTGGTTCAGAGCAACAAGTTCATGGACCAGAACAACGCCGACCTGTACGCGGAGGAGGTCGCTGCGGCGAAAGCGGCCGAGATCGAGCGGATGACCGCCGTCCCTGGGCTTCTGGATGTGAAGGACGTGAAGCTTGAGGACGAAGACGATGACTAGGGGGTTCTTTTGGACTTGGATTTGTGACTTTTTTGGTCAAAGACAGACCGCGTCCTCGGCGGTCGGATGGTCTGTTGCATCGGGAAATCGATCATCATGACGACGACGAGAATTGAGAGCTCTCTCGGCAGT
>Ga0181584_10001147_pt1 | contig 19858 bp, 16 predicted proteins | sample 071ome_30_FD_132462 | JGI IMG/M metagenome (GOLD analysis project Ga0181584, IMG submission 132462) | Coastal salt marsh microbial communities from the Groves Creek Marsh, Skidaway Island, Georgia - 071406AT metaG (megahit assembly) | ecosystem: Environmental > Aquatic > Marine > Intertidal... | reverse complement strand
CTGCCATGAATAATAGGACACATACCAACCTACAACCGCGCCAATGCCAAAACACCAGATGTTTAAAAACCAACGAATGCGATCAGGCACAGCATTGATCAAAATAGAAACTCGGATATGCGAACCATTATTAAGCGCATTGGCAAAAGCCAGAAAACTCGCCGCCGCCATAGAATATCCAGCATATTCAGGTGCGCCAGGGAAAATCTCACCTGTCCATCGCGCTATCATTTGCACGACAATTAAGGTGAGAATGGCAATCAGAAACCCTGCCGCCGCCATCCCAGTGATCATATAGAGACCATCATAGAACTGCCTAACCCGGGCAGGAGTAAAGACTAGCACAGCGATAGCTGTTAATAGCGCCAGTCCAAAACAAAACAGAAAAAACGCATTTGTAAAGATATCAATAAGCAATTTACGACCCCCCTATCGACACGCCTTGTCACCAAGATTATGAGTCCCAAGTGAAAGGGTTTGTATGGCATTTCTTCATGTGATGATTATGAAAATACATTTAGGCTTTTATAGAAAAAAACTGACCCGAGGGCATGATGAAATCCCCCCGGATCAGATGTATTTTGTTGGTTATTGCATGGCCTTGTAACGATCAACAATCGCCTGTCCTTCGGCACCTGCCGCGCTCAACCAGTCGTTAGTCATCGTTGCGCCAATATCCTCAAGTTCCCCTTTCAGCTTAGCGCCGGCAGGCTGTACTGTCATACCGCCAGCACGAAGACCAGCAAGGGTAAAGCCTGTATATTCTTTTGACCGCCAAGTGCCTGCATATTCTGCTAGTTCTGCACAGCCGAGGATGACATTTTTATTAGCTTCGCTGGCACCATTCCAGCTATCGGTATTGACCATGACATAGTTGCGCGGAAGCCAAGAATCAACCTCATAGAAATGGGTGAGAGATTCCCAAATTTTACGGTCGTAACCAGTCGCACCCGAAGACACCATGGATTCGACAACCCCTGTGGCAAACGCTTGTGAAATTTCCGCAGCCTCAATCACCACAGGCAACATGCCTGTCAACTCTGCCAGACGTGTAGTGGTGTTGTTATATGAGCGAAATTTAATGCCTTCCATATCGGCAACAGAGTTAATCTCACGCTTAAAATACAGCCCTTGTGGTGGCCATGGCACAGCATAAAGCAGGGTCAGATTCTGATCTGCCAATGTTTTTTCAATAGACGGCTTAGCCGCTTCCCAAAGACGATCCGCATCATCAAATGACGTGGCAAGGAAGGGAACGGAGTCAAAACCAAAGATCGCATTTTCATTCTGGTGGCCTGAAAGCAGTCTCTCACCAATTGGAACCTGTCCTGTTTGAACAGCACGCTTAATATCAGCACCTTTGATTAATGAGCCTGAGGGATGAGTAACGATTTCAATTTCACCGCCGGTTCCGGTAGTCACACAACGACCAAACTCTGCCGCTGTGACAGAATGAAAGTTAGAACCGCTATAGGCTAATGGCATATCCCATACTTCAGCTTTTGTTGCTTGAGCAAGGCCTATTGTCACTCCTGCGGCGATCACCACTGACGTTAGGGTTTTGTTGATATTCATAAGATGTCCTCCGTATCTTTTTTAAAGTAATCATTTCTTTATAATATTTGACCTGATTTGATCCCATGGGGCAAGAAAAAATGCGGAACTTATCATCTTATTGGTGCTATGGCTGTCCAACATGGACTTTAAGGTAGGTTTTAAAACTAAATAATCCGCTCAATCCCCTCACCATCTGTTCCTGCAAATGGCGATGATAGATCAAACTTAGGGTGTTTTGTGTTTCCGCGCTTTCATAGTCAGATTGAACAATCGTCACCTTACTTTGTAAAGCGGCGAATATCATAAGCCGCCATATCCAGATTGGGTTTGGTATCCGTTGCCAGCATGGCAAGTAATTTTCCTGTCTTGGGCCCACCAGTTAACCCGACATGATGATGCCCAAACCCCATGTAAACGCCTTTAATGCCGGGAACATCACTGATAATCGGAATAGAATCTGTTGGTGCAGGCCTGTGTCCCATCCAGCGAGTTTCATCATTCCATGTTAAGCCAGGCAAATACGTTTTGACATTATGCATGAGAAGTTTGAACGGGCCCTCAGATGGGCCAGCCTCAAGGCCGCCAAACTCAACCACGCCGGCTAAGCGGATACGGTCTTTCATTGGCGTGATAACGAACTTTCCTGCTGCTACCATAAGTGGATTTTTAGGCATTTTGTTTGGGTGCCATAATTCAACATGATACCCACGCTCAGCTTCAAGCGGTACTTTCACCCCAAGCTGTTTAGCCAATTGTCCAGACCATGCCCCCATAGCAACAATAACCCGGTCAGCGGATAGGGTTTCGCCGCCTGCCCTGACCCCTGTGGCTTTTCCATTTTCATGAACAATGGTTTCGACTTCAGCTTTGTAGAGGATACCGCCTTTTTCGGTAAACACTTTTGCCAGATCAGCGATGTAATCGCCGGGGCTAAGTATCATGCCATGATCTTGAAGCGCGATAGCGAAATGGTGGCTATCTGATAAAAACGGGTCCTGTTTTGCTAATTCATCCCCAGCATACTCCACCCAGCGAAAGCCTAGGCGCCTGCGAATATCCCACATCGCTTGATCTGCATCAAAATAAGACCTGTCTTTGAACATGTAGGTGTATTCACAAGGCTTGATCCAGCGTTCAGCCTTTGTTCCTGCGGCCAAGTCTTGATGGTCTTGCAGGGATTGACCAATCACTGGTGACAATGCTTCTGCAATGCGAAGAACATCATCACTATTCGCATGGCGCAAATACGGCACTAACCATGGCAATAACCGCGGCAGATAACGCCATCTTAAAAATAAAGGCTGTAACGGATTTAACACCATGCCGGGGGCTTTACGCAAAATGCCGGGGGTTGTCACAGGGATAACCGATGATGAGGCAAGTATCCCCGCATTACCAAAACTAGTGCCGCCTGCTGGCCCTTCACGGTCAATCAATGTGACTTGATGGCCTGACCGCTGAAGCTGAAGCGCTGCCGAAACCCCGACCATTCCTGCCCCAATAACAATCACAGATAGTGGTGATGGTGAGCTCATGGTTATGACTCCAAGCTGACAGAATGGACAGCATAATGGGCTATTTTGTCCAGATTGGGCACAATGCCAAGTCCTGCTGTTTTGGGAACGACAACAGCCCCATCCTCAATGGGGAAGGGAACGGAAAGGATGTCTTCTTTCAAATAATATTTGGCCTGATAAAACTCGCATCCCAAGGTAATATTTGGGGTTGCAGCAACCATATGCGTGCCTGCCAGATGCGCCAAACCTGTTTCAAACATATCACCGCCATACGCAGCAAGGCCCTTTGCCTCTGCCAAGGCCGCGATATCCTGGGCTGCCTTCAATCCCCCAGATTTCATAATCTTGATGGAAACCCCATCACAAATTTCCTCATCAATAGCGCGATGCATATCAGCTAAACTAAACACGGATTCATCCGCCAGCAACGGCACTGACAGGCCTTCTCGGAGACGGCGCATCATATCAAAATGCCTAGCCGGAACGGGCTGTTCAATGAAATCTGGCCGGAACTCTGCCACATCACGCAGTTTTTCTTCTGCCCCAAAAGGGGTTAATCCCTGATTGTAATCCACCCTGATCTGAAGATGAGGAAAGCGTTTTCGCAATTCTTCAAGCCGCATAATATCAAAGCGATGATTAGCAAATCCTGTTTTTAGTTTTACGATATTTACTTGATCTGCCTGAAGCCGTTCCACCAACGCGATATCCGCATCAAAATCTGGATCAGCCAAAGAACAGGATAAGGGAATACGATCACGAACAGCACCACCCAAAAGTTCTGCCACGCTGACCCCAAGGGCTATTCCCGTCACATCCAGAAGCGCCGTTTCTAGGGCGGCCTTAGCCTCAGTGCAATGTGCTACCGCATGATTCACATCGCGCAAAATGGCCTGACGGTCAGAGAGTTTTCGACCCAGAACATAAGGCGGCGCGTAACGCGTCAATGCCCCAAGGCTTGCCTCAACGGAGCCAGTGAACACTGACCAAGGAGAGGCCTCACCATAGCCTTTGTATCCACCAGAGGTTTGTAATTCTACGACAGCAATATCAATATTTTGGTCAACCCTCCCGATGCCATGATCACGCGCAGATAAGACGGGCAGCTGAAGATGCCAGACTGTCATCCGAGCAATGAAATCGTCAGTTGGTCTAACCATGGTTATGCCACCCATTCCGAAACAGGTGCCGCCGCTTCATGCAGAGGCTGGCTGATTACATCAATCAAAGTTGGGCCATCATGATCCAAAGCCTGACGCATTACCCTAGGCAATTCTGCTGGGTCTTCGACGCGCCAACTCTTGACACCAAACGCGCTTGCTACCGCGGCATGATCTGTTCGGTTGAAATCCACATTGTGATAACGTTCCCCAAAACCAGTTTTTTGACCTGCTTTAATCCAGCCATAAGTCGCATTAGAAAACACAATAGAAGTGATGGGCATGCGATACCGCGTCATGGTTTCAAACTCACCACAACAAAACCCAAAAGAACCATCCCCCATTAATGCCACAGTTTTAACTGAAGGGCGACCAATATGGGCGCCCATCGCCGCCGCCATGCCAAAACCAAGCGCACCATGCGCCCGATTGGTGATAAAATGCCTCCCTGCCTGCGGCCAACGATAATGGGCCGACACATATGGGCAAGGTGTCCCCGGATCAGCCACCACGATACCATCATTATCCAGTTGCGCTGATAGATGATGGATCACAGCCTCAGGCGTAATGGGGCGCTGATTTGACTGCGCCAAGGGATTAAAATCTGCTAATTTTTTGGCCCAAGCGTCCGCGGCACGCGCCTTGCCATCAAAATCAATGCCGTCAATGTCTTTGCCTTTAATGATATCTACCAGCGCTTCTAAAGCCAGCCCAGCATCAGCAATTACACTTGCGGCAGTGTTATAATTTGCCCCCGGCACCATGGGATCACTGTCAATATGAAGGATTGTTTTATCATGCGCCGGACTACGCCAGCGTTCAGTAGTCACAGACCCTGCCCGACAGCCAACAAAGAGAACCACATCCGCGTCATCGACAACAGCCCGAGTTGATTTAACGCCGCCATTGGAACCCACAACACCTAACGCACAAGGGTGTGTTTCCGCAATCACCCCTTGTCCTGATACGGTTGTGGCAATAGCCATATTGAGGGTTTCTGCCAGCCATGAAATGGCCCCCATCGCGCCAGCAATAAGCGGCCCGCCCCCACAAATCATCACAGGGCGTTTGGCAGCCAAGAGCAATTCTGCCAAGCGCTCCAAATCCTCTTTATTTGCGGACTGCCGCGCGGCCGGAAACTGAGCATGACTAGGATCAGCCCATATCAAATCAGGATCAATGGCTGCTTTCTGGGTATCAAAAGGAAGCGCAAGATGAGCAGAGCCCGGCCGCCCCGTTGTCATCGCCCGAAACGCGGCGCGGATTTGCGCAGGCAATTGATTGACTTGATCTAATGAGGCATTCCATTTTGTCACTGGTTTAAAAAGACTGACTTGATCAAGCTCCGTTAAGGGGTATTTCCCTCGTGAGGTGGTAGCGACATCCGTAGTGATACCCAACACGGGAATAGAGCTTTCCCCTGCCTCAACCAGCGCTGGCAGAATATACGTTGCTCCTCCCCCTGATGGCCCTTCACAGATACCGGGTTTTCCTGTGACTCTTGCATAACCATCCGCCATATATCCCGCATGGCGTTCATCGCGTGTCAGAATATGCGTAATGTCATGATCCAGCCGCGCCATGGCATCATAAAACGGTAGAGTGGTATCCCCACAAAGACCAAAAATATGCTGGACGTGATAAGCCTCCAGCATACGAACCACTGCCTCAGCCCCGGTCATCTGGTTTTTCATAATCTTTTCTCCCTCGATGCTTCATCTTTCCTCATGAATAGGGTTTTCTCAAGCCGTTTTATTATTGAAAGGCTATAAAATAATATCTTGCCGCTGGTGGCGTTATCGCGCATCATTCTGTCATGACACATCAGAACCCTATTGCTCAAGGCGGCAAATCCATCTATGGCGCGGCGGTAGGCATTTTAATGCTTGAAGCACAGTTTCCTCGCATTCCAGGAGATATGGGAAATGCTTTGAGTTGGCCTTTTCCCGTTCACTATAAGGTGGTCAGAGGGGCATCACCTGATTTGGTGGTTAGGCGGCGTGCTGAAAATATGCTCAACCCCTTTATTGATGCCGCACGTGAATTGGTGGCTGATGGTGTCGATGGGATAACTACAAATTGTGGTTTCCTTGCTTTGTTTCAGGCGGAATTGGCGGCAGCGGTTCCTGTGCCTGTCTTAACCTCATCCTTGATGCAATGGGATATGGTAGCACGGCTTCTGCCTGATGGTAAACGGCCTGGAATTATGACGATAAGTGCATCTAGCTTAAGCCCTGATCATCTGATTGCCGCAGGCATTCCAACAGATGCTAGCATCACCACAACCGAGGGTCGGCGCGAGTTCAGCCGCGCCATTCTGGACAATGAAGCTGAAATGAATGTCGATCTGGCACGGCAAGATAATATTGATGCCGCAAAAGCATTGGCCGCTGATCCGACTGTTGGCGCTATTATTCTGGAATGCACCAATATGATTCCCTATGCCGCGGATATTCGTCATGCTACTGGCCTGCCCGTCTTTTCAATTTATCAGTTTGTGACGTGGTTTCAGGCCAGCCTTACCCCACCTCGTTTTCCCCATCACCATCAATAAGGCTAGGCTTTGATGCTGACTATTCTTAATCTGCTGGGACAGAACGCTAAGCTTATTCTACCTTTAGGGATCTTGTTTGCGCTTTGTCTTCCGGAAACAGGAAATGATCTTTCTGTCATTGTGCCGCCATTAATCATGATTATTTATGCCGTTACCTTTATTCGGATGGATCTGATGGCGATGCTACGCGAAACATTGTCCCCTTCCCATCTTATAGAACAGCTGGTGATCTCTGCGGTGCTTTTAATCCTTATGCCGATTATCTTGATCGGTGCCTGTCAAATAGTTGGGGTTAACGCGCTTTTGATGCCATCTGCCGTTTGGTATGCCGTAGCCCCTCCTATCGCCTCAACTGCTTGGATTTGCAGTCTCATGGGGTTAAGCTTGCCTGTAGCAATGCGGATTATAATCATGACCAGTCTGCTAGCACCTTTTACTGGCCCCTTTATAGGAAGCCTGATCTTAGGTGACGCCACTGGCCTGTCATCTTTTGATATGTTTGTAAATCTGGCTATCATGATTTTTGTTGGGGTGGTCATTGCCTTAATTGGGCAGTTATTGTTAGGGCCTGCCAGAATTGCTCGCAACACAGACAGTTTTAATGGCCTGGCGGCATTAGCAATGCTGTTGTTTTTGATCCCCATTTTCAATGGTATGACAGGACAGATTGTTCTTAATCCTTGGCTAGCTTTATCGTTGTTAGCCTTGGCAACGATCCTTAACTTTTCCACCCAATTTGTGCTGATGCTGTTGGCAAAATTTGCACCTTCGGCGACCCTTGCCCAGCTAGCGTCGGTAATGGCTGTGGTGGGGGGCAACCGGAATGTTGGTTTATATTATGGGGCTTTACCGCCTGATCCCGTGTTTTCCATGTTTACCGCGCTTTATCAATTGCCTCTATATTTGACCCCATTATTGATGGGGCATATGCGGCGTCTGATGGGGTTAGACCGCTAAGTTTCAACCTGCATTATAATGCCTGGTAGATCTGCGTGGGAAGCACGCTCTGCCACATGATCAATAAACTCTGCCACTAATCGCGGCGGCAAAGCCATGAACTTATGGGCAATGCCTAATTGCATCGGTTGATGATCACCTTTTAGTGGGGTGAAAACCAAGGGCAGGCCATCTGGGGCAACCGCCGCATGGGTTCGAACATTTAGTAACCCATAGCCATAGCCATTTGCCACCAGACTTCGCAAGACAGGCAATTCCTTTGTCCGTACCCCAATTTGAGGCGTCAAACCTAAGCGATGAAACATTGAAAGAAAATAATCCCCACTCAACGGCAAATCCAGAAGCACCATAGGTTGATCTGCCAAATCTTCTATGGCTAATTCAGATGCCGCCGCTAAGGGGTGATTTGCGCCTAACAGAACATAAGGCGGTAATGTTGCCACATCGACAAAAACCGTATTCGACCCGATCCCAAGATCATATGTCAAAGCGACATCAATTTCGGCCCTGTCAAGCATTGCCAATAAATCGGCCTGATGCGCTTCATAAAGGATAATCTCAGTTTCTGGGTAAATATCTTCAAAACGGCGACGGATATTAGCGCTAAGGATAGGGGCGATGGTAATCAAACAGCCAAGTTTAAGCGTTCCACGCAATTTGCCTTCGGTGTCATCGGCTACGGCACCAAGGTTTTGCACTTTGTTAAGAATGACCTTGGCCTCATCAAAAAGCCGGCGACCACTGCTGGTGAGGGAAAGCCCTTGGGCATGGCGGCGCACAAAGATCTGCACGCCCATATCCATTTCAAGTTGCGAAATCGCGGCGGAAATGGATGGGGAAGACACATTCACCTTGTCTGAGGCCGCCGTGATACTGCCCGTTTCACCGACAGCTACCACATATTCTAATTGCCGCAAGGTGATGCGTTGATTGATACTGTGGCTTCGCCCTGTCATAACCAACCTCGAATTGCGATATGCTTATCCTTTAATACTTGATCCAAGTTGTCTTCAGAGCTGTATATTTATCAATCGCATGAAGCGAGAGATCACGCCCATAACCTGATTGTTTAAAGCCCCCAAATGGGGTCATCGGGCTAAGTGCATCGACCGTATTGACCGACACAGTGCCAGCCTGAAGCCTTCGAGATACGCGGTGCGCCCGAGACAGATCGCTTGTCCAGAGTGACGCGGCAAGGCCATAGATACTGTCATTCGCTATGGCAACGGCCTCATCTTCGGTATCAAAAGGGATAACCGACAACACAGGGCCAAAAATCTCATCCTTTGCCAGCGCACTAGTTGGCGGCACATGATCAAAAATGGTCGGCTGGATAAAGCACCCTTTGCCATCAATTTTGACGGTCTCACCGCCGACTACACAATCCGCGTAGCCTTTGCCTTCCTTTACCATTGCTGCCATACGATCTAGTTGTTCTTGGCTAACGATTGCCCCCATTTTCGTATCAGGGTTAAGGGGGTCTCCGGGTTGATGCGCTTTGGCATGTGTGATCATTCGGGCAACAAACTCCTCATGGATTGAGCGCTCAACCAAAAGACGTGAGTTCGCCGAACAGACTTCACCCTGATTAAAGAAAATACCAAACGCCGCCATGGACGCGGCGGCATCAAGGTCTTTGCAATCAGCAAAGATCAGATTAGGGCTCTTGCCTCCGGTTTCCAGCCAGACCTGTTTCATGTTGGATAGGCCGGCATATTGCTGAAACATTTTTCCCACTGCGGTTGAACCAGTAAAAGCCAGACAATCCACATCTTTATGAAGGCCAAGGGCTTTACCTGCGGTTTCTCCATAACCGGGCACCACATTAAAGACACCTTCAGGCAACCCAGCTTCCATTGCCAATTCGGCAAGGCGTAACGCCGAAAGTGGCGATTGTTCAGCAGGTTTCAACACCATGGAATTCCCCACAGCCAAGGCCGCGGCGGCTTTCCATGTTGCCATATCAAGGGGAAAGTTCCAAGGCACCACGGCACCAATAACGCCTAACGGTTCGCGCCTAACTAGGGCCAAATCGCCTTCACCTGTTGGGGCAACTTCATCGTAGATCTTGTCAATGGCCTCAGCATACCATTGAAAGAACATCGCTGAGCCTGGCACATCCACATTTGCCGCGTCTTCAACAGGCTTGCCCATATCCATGCTGTCAAGCAAGGCCAATTCATCTAGATTCGCACGAATTAATTCCGCTAACCGCAACAAGACGGTCTTTCTGTGTTGTGGGCTTTCCCTTGACCATGAGCCATTATCAAAAGCAGCTCTAGCGGCGATAACTGCACGATCAATATCTTCTGCGTCACCTTCGCTAACTTGGGCAAGCACCGTATCAGTGGCTGGATTGACTGAAGCAAACGTCTTTCCCGATGCCGCGTCTTCAAACTTTCCATTAATAAACATTTGATGCCGAGGTGTTAATCCTGCGGCTAAGGCTTTCCATTCTGAATGGTTATGAACTGACATGATACCCCCCTCTTGCCTTTTATGAGCACAGTTGAAATGGCTGGCCTTCTGATCAGACCTTTCGGATTGCCATGTGAATTAGGCAATTTTCTCAAACCGGCCATAACTGCGTTTGGAATAAACAAGCGCGTCACCCTCTTCGGGGTGGTGAATTGCCACCACAGCACCTATCATAATATAATGCGTGCCAACGCGTTCCACCTGATGCAACCGGCAATCAAGGGACACCAGCGCGTCGGTTAATACCGGCGATCCGGTTTCGATGGTATGCCAATTCACATGAGAAAACTTATCTTCGCCCGCATTACTGCGGCCAGCAAAAACATCGGAAATGGTGGATTGATGTGAGCGCAACATGTTTACGGCAAATGTTTTGTTGGCCTTTATCGCATCTGCCGCCGGGCTAAGATGATGGATACAAACCAACAATGTTGGGGCATCCATATCCGCAGACACCGATGACATTGCGGATACGGTCACCCCATTGCGCCCACCTTTGCCATCTGTTGTGACAACATAAACCGTTGTTCCTGCCGCCGACATTGCTGATAGGAATTGGTCACGAATTTCTGTCATAACGGCAATCCTCGTTTCTAAACCACGGATATGGTCAAGCAGATGTTATTCTGCCGCCATATCTTTAGGTTCATCAAACCATTGTCTAACTGCGCTGTCACCATGTTTTGTTTCTGCTTCATCGAGGACACGATCTGAAAGATCTGCCCCATCTTTAACAAAGCTAAGCGGACTATCCCAATCAAAATTGCGATAAACTGCACCGAGATGCGCGGTTGGCGGACTTTGGGCAAACAACTGAAAAGTTAGCCGGTGTCCAGCGTAATCAGAGTTCAACAGATCACGCGCATAGGCCATAAGCTTACGCCGATCTTCTGCGATCCATTTCTCATTAATGGTATAGAACTTTTCCATCCATGGACCGGTTTCTTCGGATTCAAAAGAAGCCACATTTGGGGTCACACAAATCTGCCCACCACAAAGCTCGCGAGTCAGATGCATCATTGTTGGTAAATTAGACATAGCGTGATAACGCCCGGTCATTAACAACGACTGATTTGGCATTAACAGGCCTGCTGGGGATTTTTCACCCAAGGCAATTGCCGCTGTTAAATGCGCATTAATACCTTCTCGCCATACCGCCAGCTGAGACATTTTCTCTTGAATTGCTGGTATTTTCTCAAGCCCAGTCTGGCGAATATTAAACATCGCGGTGCCGATCATTTGATCAGCCTGTTTCAAGGTTCGCTGAACAAAGGCAAAAGCCGAATACCGGTGCAAAGTGGCACGAATAAAAGTAGCCGCCTTTGTATGGCGATAGAACAACACATTTTCCCAAGGCACGAGGACATTATCAAAAATGACCATGGTGTCTACTTCATCAAATTTATTTGATAGAGGATAATCCCGGTGATCAGAGCGTGGACAACCCCCACGCGCACCAGCAAATCCAGTGCGGCAGATAAACTTCAGGTTAGGGGAGTTCAAATCACAAATAAACCCAACAGCATAATCTGAAAGGGCGCTATCACCCCAATTCGCAATCGTTGGCTTTGTAAAGGCCTGATTAGCATAAGCGGCGGCGGTTTCAAATTTAGCCCCGCGCACAACAATACCAGCATCGGTTTCCTTTACCACATGAAGCAGCATATCTGGGTCTTGATCTTGAGGCGCCAAAGACCGATCACCTTTAGGATCCGTATTCGCAGAGACATGAAAAGGGTCTTCTTTTAAGACCTTAAAGATATGGTTTTCAATATTCTTTGAAAATTGGGGGTCAACCTCATTTAGCACATCCTGACCATCATAGAGCGACCACATCTCACCCACGGTTTCATCACCTACACGGGTAACAACGCCGCCCACATCCTCGAGCACAGCATCAGTTGCACGGCGTTTGTCCCACCAATCTTGTTGGGTGAAGGGCAAAGCATTTCCGATCGCGTTGACCTCATCGCCATCCCGGGTCGTCATAATGTCGCGAGTGGCTTCTTCATGCGCCATATCGTAGATACGCGCCCGAATATCAACCAAGGGTTTGAACATAGCATGTGTGGTCACATCGTTAACGCGCTTACCATCCATGTAAACTTCACGGTTGCCGCGAATCGAATCTTTATATTCATTTCCTGTTCTGATCATAGTGCTGTCCTCATCTCTGACATAATCATAAGCCTAATTTTGAAAAAGACTGGCCATTAGGCAAGCATGAATATTCAATCTATTAGTTAGTTTATACCTAATTTACAGATGATGAAATTAGTTTTTAATGAGGATCAGACAAACATGATAAAATAAGATGTGATAATAACCCCACACTTGCCATCAGCATGACTTTTATGCACCATGGCAAAAATCATGAAGGCAGGGAATATGACAGACACACACGCTATTGATATTGTTTCCGTTACCAAAGTATATCCACATCGCACTGACCCTGTAGTGGCATTAGACAATATAAGCTTTTCAATCGGTGATAATGAGTTTTTCACTCTGCTAGGGCCATCAGGTTGCGGTAAGACCACCTTGCTGCGCATGATTGGCGGTTTTGAAGATATTACAAAAGGTCAGATTTTGTTGTTTGGTGATGACATCAGTAGGCTGCAGTCAAACCAAAGGCCGGTGAATACCGTGTTTCAGCAATATGCCTTGTTTCCACATCTGACCGTTTATGAAAATGTGGCTTTTGGCCTAAAGCGGCTTGGGCGTGATACAGATTTTATTAAAACCCAAACCCATGCCATGCTGGAATTGATCCGTATGGCGGAGTTTGCAGAACGCAAACCATCACAACTTTCCGGTGGGCAACAGCAAAGGGTTGCGCTGGCACGTGCGCTTGCGCCGCAACCAAAGGTGTTACTTTTGGATGAACCTTTATCTGCGCTTGACTTGAAACTTCGCCAAGCGATGCGAGAAGAGTTAAAAGAGATTCAAAAACACACTGGTATCACGTTTATTTTTGTCACCCATGACCAAGAGGAAGCCTTAACCATGTCTGACCGCATCGCAGTCATGAGCAATGGTCAAGTTCAACAAATTGGATCACCAAAAGAAATCTACGACAATCCCACTAACATCTTTGTTGCTAATTTTATTGGTGAGGCCAACATCCTCAAAGCTAAGGTTACCGGCCCAGAAAAGTCACCGGCCAAAGCTTCAAAAGCAAAAGCTTCGAAAGCCCAAGCAGTGGCAAAAGACCAAGTCAAACTTTGTGTTGATCTGGAATGCGGCATTAAAGGTTTGAATATTTTCTCTCAATCTCAGTTTCAAAAAGGCAAGCAGATCAATGTGATGATCAGGCCAGAGCGCATTCAGATTAAACCCCTTTCCCGTGGACGCGGTAAGGTGAATACGGTAGGTGGTACGGTCAAAAGCATCTCTTATCTTGGCACAGATACCCAAGTGCAATTGCTGCTGGATGATGGAGAAAGCTTACTGGCAAGATTACAGAACACCATTGATGCCACCTCAAGTTTTGGGGTTGGCAATAAGGTGGAAATCACTATTCCAGAAATTTCTATCAGGGCGTTGTCAGAATAATGGCAGGTTGGATCACAAAAGGTGGCAACGGTGCCCAAACGTCCATCGTTGATGGCAAGCAGCATATTTTGTTGATGCCAGCATGGTTTGTGATTGGCATTTTGCTGGTCATCCCTGTTCTCGTGATGTTGATTTACTCATTCCTCACCCAAGATTTCAGAGGCGGAGTGATATGGGAGTTCACGCTAGAGGCGTATGATCAGTTTTTTATCGATCGCGGCCTTTTTGGGGATGAACCAGCCCGCATTGAATGGACTTATCTTGGCATTTTCTGGCGGTCTTTTTTGCAAGCCCTATTTGCTATGGTGTTCTGCTTTCTCATTGGTTTTCCAACCGCATATTTCATTGCTACACGCGCCCCAAAGTCACGCTCATTCTGGCTGTTTCTCATCACCATCCCTTATTGGGTCAATTTGTTGATCCGGACAGTTTCGATGAAATTTCTTATCCGTGATACTGGCCCTCTTAACAATTGGCTTATGTCATGGGGGGTGATTGATGATCCGATCAGCATGATCAATACTAATTTTGCTATCCAGCTTGGCCTTTTTTATTCTTACTTGCCGTTCATGGTATTACCAATTTACGCCTCTATCGAACGCTATAATTTTGCTTTATCTGAGGCGGCGGCTGATCTCTATTCCAATCGCTGGACAACGCTGTTTAAGGTGGTAATTCCAGCGGTTAAACCTGGCATTATCGCCGGATGCATTCTGGTCTTTATTCCTAGCCTTGGGGCTTTCCTTGCGCCAGATCTATTGGGCGGGGCCAAGAATTTTATGATCGGCTCATTGGTCGAAGAACAATTCAAAGGGCAGTCAGGGGACTGGCCATTTGGGGCGGCAGTATCAATGATTCTTTTGACGATTATCATGATTATCCTTCTGTTTTATGCCCGTGCCCAGAGCCGGGACAACAACGGAGGGCATTAAGATGGCAAAAACCTCACAACGCATCAGTTGGTATCCTGGCTTTAGGGAAATGGCCTGGCTTTGCCTGATTATTCTCTATGCGCCGCTTATCATTGTCATGGTCTATTCGTTTAACAATTCCCCTTCTATTACGGTCTGGAAAGGGTTTAGCCTTGTTTGGTATAATGAGGTGTTTTTCGGACCTGAGGCAGGGAAGTTCAAACAGGCTACGGTCAATTCGCTGACAATTGCCATTTTAGCGGCCGTGACCTCAACCGTGATTGCTACCCTATCTGCGCTTGCAATGATAAGGGGGCGCGCTTTTCGTGGGCAAGCGGTTACCTTTGGGTTGATTAATTTGCCCCTCATGGTGCCAGAAATTGTGACCGCAGTAGCTACATTAATCTTTTTTGCCTCTATTGGGTTTGAAAGAGGCCTGCTGAGTATTCTGCTAGCGCATATTGTGTTTTGTATTCCCTTTGCTTATTTGCCTATTGCTGCACGCCTACAAGGCATTTCAAATGTTTATGAACAGGCCGCACGCGATCTATACGCCACACCCGGTCAGACCTTTCGGTTGATCCTCTTTCCCATGATGTTGCCAGGGATTTTATCTGGCTTTTTGCTTGCCTTTATTATTTCACTAGATGATTTTATCATCACTAATTTTGTGAAAGGAGCAGGGGTAGAAACTCTCCCTACCGCTATTTTTGGCGCTGTAAAACAGGGAATTAAGCCGAATATTATGGCGATCTCAACCCTCATGTTAGCCGCTTCTATTCTGTTGGTAACGATTTCATATCTGATTAGCCGCATGGGCAATAATCGCGATTAATGCAAAACCGTTCATGCCAATTTGTGATTAGTTACTTTCTAATCAGTGCTTAATTAAATTTTCTTTTTCCAAATCGCACATTCAGATAAGGTAAAGAATGAAATTTGGAGTAGATATTCCATCAGGCATCCAAAACATCTAATTATGGAGGAAATAATGCGTAAAATTACTATGTCACTAGGGGCTGCGGCATTAGCTATGTCATTTGCCCAATCTGCGGCGGCAGAAAAACTGACCGTCTATCATTGGTTTGAATATATTCCACAAGAATTGCTGAATGAGTTCACTGCCGAAACAGGCATTGAAGTGGTTATGGACACCTATGATTCTAACGAGGCTTTATTTGCTAATTTGAAGGCCGGCGGGCTAGGCAGCTATGATGTTGCTGTGCCCGGGGATTACATGGTCAAAATTATGAATGACGAGGGTATGTTGGATACCTTTTCTCCATCTGAATTGAAAAACTTTGGTAACATTATGGATCAATGGTTGGATGTTGATTTTGATATGGGACGCAAAAGCTCCATTCCTTATCAGTGGGGTTCAACCAGTTTCATGGTAGACCGTGATGTCTATTCTGGAAATATCCGCACCACAGACATTATTTTCAATCCACCCAGCGAGCTAAAAGGTAAAATCAATATCCTTGATACGGCTGGGGAAACCTTGGCTTTTGCCTCACTGCATATGGGTTTCCCTCAGTGTTCATCCGACCGTGCCCAGCTCAAAGAGCTTAGCGAGATGCTAGAAACTGCAAAGGCTGATTGGGCGTCTTTCAATTCTGATGGTGCCAAGGATGTGTTGTCATCTGGTGATGCCGCTGCAGGCATGATCTGGAACGGGTTTGGCGCCAAAGCAAGGGCTGAGCGTGCAAGCCTAGAATATTCCTATCCTGATCAAGGTTACATTGTATGGATGGATAATGTGGTGCTTTTAAAAGACGCTCCTAACCGCGAAGCGGCGTTGAAGTTCATGGACTTCTTGCTTGAGCCAGAAAACGCAGCTGCCGTAACCAACTATGCGCGTTACACCGCAGGCGTTAAAGGCGTTGAGGCATTCCTTGATCCAGAACTGGTAACCTCACCTGAAAACAATCCTCCTGGTGATGCTCCTGCAGGAACCTTTATCGAGGTTTGTGCCCCAGAAACACAGGCGCTTTATGACGCCATCTGGACACAACTGAAAAAATAATCTTTGGGAAGGCTCTGGTTACGGAGCCTTCCTCACCCTTATCGCGGTTCTTATGACAAAATCCTTTCCTTTTCTGTCCGCTGTTGAAATCAAGAATGGTATCGTTAATGCCAGTCTTGATCCCGTTTCCCTTATTACCGAATGCCTAAAGCGATGTGAGCAGGTTCAAGCCAAGCTCAATCCCTTTACTGCGATTTATCATGATGATGCGCTAGCCCAAGCAGAGGCTGTGAAAACGCGCCTTAACACTGGCGCCAAGCCGCGTCTGATGGAAGGCATCCCCGTTGCGATAAAAGAGTTCACCCCGATAAAAGGCAAGCGCACAACACGCGGTTCTGCCGCGCTTGAACATCATATTGCTGATAACCAACCGATTTTGGTGCAAAGGCTGATTGCGGCCGGCGCAATTATTGTTGCCCGAACCACAACGCCGGAGTTCGCCCATTCCAGTTTCACCCGCTCACCCTTATTTGGCCATACCCTAAACCCTTTTGATCCAGAACGCTCAAGCGGCGGATCATCTGGCGGGGCAGGCGTTGCCGTCGCCACGGGATGCGTTCCTATTGCCGAAGGCACAGACATGGGCGGCTCAGTTCGTATTCCAGCGGCTTTTTGCGGTGTCTTAGGATTAAAGCCCAGCCATGGCCGCATCCCCATGGATATTCTTTCCACCGTGTTTGATACAATTTCGCATTTTGGGCCATTAGCCCGCAGCATGGATGACCTGACGCTTTTTATGCAAGCGGTTGAAGGGCCTGATGATGCTGATATTTTAAGCCAGATGACGCCTTTACCACTTGACGATAAGGCCGATGTCAAAGGTCTTCGCATCGCCGCCAGCGTGGATTTGGGATGCTTTCATGTTGATCCGGAAATTGCCCGAAACTTTCATGCCAGCCTTGATGCGTTAGCAGAGGCTGGGGCTATCATCACGCCGGTTGAGATAGGCTTTAACCCTGCCATGGTTGATGCTTGGTATGATTATTGGTGTGTCTATCTGGCGGCGGCAGTCGAAGATTTGCTGGATGAGCACAGGGAAAAAATGGATCCTGATTTTCTAGAACTGGTGGATCGTGGCTTAACAATGAGTGCGATTACCTTTCGCCGGCTTGATGAAATCCGGACCCAGCAATGGCACCATTTTCTGCAAGCAATGACCGAACAAGATGTGTTGGCCTGCCCTACTATGGCCCTGCCTCCACCGCCAATAACAGATAAAGAAGCAAACTACACTAATGTGGATGCTGACGGAAAACTGCATGGTCTAGATATGACTTGCCTTTTTAATTCCATTGGCCAATGCCCAGCGTTAAGCGTTCCTAATGGAATGACAGCAACCGGATTACCAACAGCTATTCAACTCGTAGGTCGGCGATTTGATGACGCCACACCTTTGCGCATTGCTCGTGCTTTAGAACAGCTCTGCCCTTGGTTGCCTAGCCTTGAGAAACTCAACACTACATTATTTGATGCGTAAGTGATCACCACAGATGTTTGGGGGAAATCATGCCACTTGATCCAGAGAACAAACCAAAAAGTCGTTATGATATTCTGTTTGAACCTATGCCAATTGGCCCTGTGGTTGCGAAAAACCGTTTTTATCAAGTGCCACATTGCAATGGGGGCGGCTATCGTGACCCCTCTGCCGTAGCAGAAATGCGCCGGGTAAAGGCTGAAGGAGGCTGGGGGGTGGTATTCACCGAACAGGTTGAAATTCACCAAACCAGTGAAATTGCCCCATTTATCGAATTGCGGCTTTGGGAAGATAAAGATATGCCTATGCTGGCAAAAATGGCTGAAGCAATCCATAGCTATGATGCCTTGGCAGGGATTGAACTGGCATATTCAGGCATTAACGGGCCTAATCTTTACACCAAAGAAGTGCCCTTAGCAGCAACAGGTGGGCCTATCCTGACTTTTACCTCAGACCCTGTGAACGCCCGAACGCTGGATAAATCCGAAATTCGGGATGTGCGGCGTTGGTATGTCAACGCAGCTAAGCGGTCACGAGATTGCGGGTATGATCTGGTCTGCCTTTATGGCGCACATGGCTTTGGGATTATTCAACATTTCCTCTCGCGGACGACAAATAAACGAAATGATGAATATGGCGGCAGTCTGGAAAACCGAAGCCGTTTTATGCGCGAAGTGGTTGAAGATATCCGCGAGGCCGTAGGCGATACCATGGGCATTACCATTCGCCTGTCTTTGGATGAAGCCTTTGATGAACTCAGCTTTTCTAATAGCGAAGTACGCGAATGCATTGATATGCACGGGGATTTACCTGATCTGTGGGATTTAGCCCATGGCACATGGGAAAATTGCTCTGCTACCTCACGCTTTAAAGACGAAGGGGCGCAAGAAGACCTGATCCGCGGCATCAAAGACCTCACCAGCAAGCCTGTGGTTGGGGTTGGGCGCTTTACTTCACCTGATGCCATGGTTCGCCAAATCAAATCTGGCGTGCTTGATTTCATTGGTGCGGCTCGTCCTTCTATCGCTGATCCCTTCTTGCCGAAAAAAGTAGCCGAAGACCGCATTGAGGATATCCGTGAATGCATTGGCTGTAATATTTGTGTCACGGGTGATTTCACGATGTCGATCTCACGCTGCACTCAAAACCCCAGCTTTATGGAAGAATGGCGCAAAGGATGGCATCCTGAAAACAAGCCTCCAAAAGGTGACAGCCAGTCCGTTTTGATTATCGGCTCTGGCCCTGCTGGTCTTGAAGCGGCGCGAATGCTTGGGGGGCGGGGCTATGAAGTGGCTTTAGCTGAGGCAAGTGGTGATCTTGGTGGACGGGTTGCAAAAGAACGGCTTTTACCTAATCTGACGGCATGGGGACGGGTCATGGATTATCGCCTGGGTCAGATTGAACCCTTGGCCAATGTTTCTATTTACCGGGAAAGCGCGTTAACGGCCGAAGATGTGTTGAGTTTTGGTTTTGAACATGTCTGTGTTGCTACTGGTGCACACTGGCGGCGCGATGGCACAGCAAGGGCAAGGCTTATCCCTCTTGATATTGATAACAATATGCCACTCTTTACCCCTGATGATATCATGGCAGGAAAAATGCCCGAGGGGCATGTCGTGATTTATGATGATGATCATTACTATATGGGCGGAATTCTAGCCGAAAAATT
>Ga0181584_10001126_pt1 | contig 19991 bp, 39 predicted proteins | sample 071ome_30_FD_132462 | JGI IMG/M metagenome (GOLD analysis project Ga0181584, IMG submission 132462) | Coastal salt marsh microbial communities from the Groves Creek Marsh, Skidaway Island, Georgia - 071406AT metaG (megahit assembly) | ecosystem: Environmental > Aquatic > Marine > Intertidal... | reverse complement strand
GGGTCTGGTAACGAATAAATGGCACACTGCGAGCCAGAAAATCAGCGGACCCCAGAATACCAGCCAAAAGCCTCTTTTTGCAAAGTTAATTTGTCCGAAACCTTGCCGCAATTTGGCGTTTTTGACCGATTTGTGTCCGTTGCCTTGCCTTAATTGATACTAAACCATGTTATGTGCTTTATTTGCGTTATTTGCGTCGGTCAATCCAGACCGATTTTTTGCCAAGGTCTGGCTGATTTTCGGTCAATCCAGACCGAATTTGTGCCGCACCGACACAAAGAGTAGATTCATATAGGTAGCAGCAATCAATACACTTATGGAGGATTCACAAATGTTAGTAAAAACTGAGTTTGAGTCTTTGACCGCTGTGCATCAGCAAGCAGTTTTGGATGTGCCTATTATGCAGAATCGTTGGGTGGCTAAGGTAGCCACGCAGTTTGACCTTGATGAAAGCGAGGTTAAGCAGGAACTTGAGCGTATTTCAGCCATACGCTCTGGAGAAATTGAGGAACTTGTGTCTATGGCAGAAAGGGAAGCAAAAACTATTGAGCGACTTCAAGCAGCAGAAGCAGCAGCACTGGCAAAAGAAAAGCAAAGGCTTATCCAGAGAAAATTAGCGGAGGTCGCTGTTCTCCAAGAACGGTTGGCAAATGGTGTTCACCCAGATGAGGCATCTCAAATGCCCATCACAGAATCTGAGTTAATTTCGGCCATCCCGACGGTCGTTGAGGATTATACCTTGGCTCAAGCCATGGAAATTGATGAACCTTCTTTTGGAACCAGAGAAAGACAAACCTACACTAAGTTTATGACCGATATTGTTTCTGCCCTCAAAAGCAACCCACAAGGTTTGAATAAAAGTCAAATTCTTTCCGTCACACGCAGGAATGGCACATATCGTGCTATGCGAGATGAGATTCTGCTTTACTTGCAGAACCGTCGCTTGGTTCGTGCTGTGAACAATCGCTACATCCATACTCAAAATCTGAGCCGTGTGCTTGAAACAGATTTTCATCGCAGAGTTTATGAGTGCTTGGCTGAAAAGCCACTTTCTATCACAGGCATAGTTACGCTCACCGATGAGCAGGGTCGCCCTATTGTGGGTTATAATAATTCATCAGGCAGACGCAAGGTAAAACAAGTGCTTGATTTGCTTTGGCGAGAAGGTATGGTTCGCAGAAATACCCAAGGTCAATACTACATTGTGCGGCCAGATAACTGATTGTGTTATTTGGCTTAATTGTTCAATGTGCTTTATTTGGCTTAATGTTAAATAGGTAGCACACCACACCTAATTCATGGAGAAATTTTTCACCGTTAAGGAAGTGTCTGAACTGTTAAGGGTCAGTGAATCATCAGTCAGAAATTATGTTCAGCGTGGTATCATTAAAGCAATCCGTATTGGAACTGGTAAGAGAGCCACCATTCGCATCCCTCAATCCGAGATTGAGGCATTGATTGGAAAGGATGAAGAATCCGATGAATCTTAAATAGGTAAAACAGGTAGTGATTATCATGGCAGAAGTAGTAGCCCTCGCATTAACAGAGAACACCACTCTTTCCGAAGAAGTATTTTTGAACTTTTTCAAGACTCGTGGATTTGAACTTACAGATGAGAATAATGGACTCTTCCAGAGCGATTCAGGAGATTCATTCAAAGGAGTTTTTTACACTGAGGCAAGGTATATTTTGCTGGAATCAAACGAGAGTTCCGAAGATGGTCTTCTCCCCGACGAGATTTTTGATTTTGTCTTATCTATCAGCGATAACAATGCTCTTATCTCTGTTGGAGATGATGAAGGATATGGTGTTGAAATCCACACCGAAATGAATCTGGGAAAATTCCAGAAGGATTTCCGAAAAGCACAGGAGAGTGAAGAATAATGAACCCGCAAATGCCCAATATGCTAACCGCCGAACAGTATGAACAATTGCCGCCCGAAATCAAGGCGAATCTGATTATCACAGATTTGCTGACTTGCATTGATGCTATGATTGATATGCGTATGGCACTCAACAAAATCATTGAGGACCATCCCGAAATTTTCGGCATGGAGGGTCAAGTCACCACAGGCGACACCCATGTTCACGATGAAAATTGCAACCACGAGGAGGAATGAAATTGAACCATTGGAAATGCCTAAATGAAGCCTGTGAAGAAAACCACATTTACACCCACAAGGGTCTGTGCCGTTCTTGCACCATTTACGCCGATGATGGTTCAGTTATGACTCCATCTCCCCGCACCCGTGTTAATCGGGATGGTAGTGTCTATCACAAAATTGAGCGTGTGTCTTCAGGACGCCCAATTACTCGCCGTGAGCAAAATCAAATGGCACGAGAATATGCGTATCAAACCAAAATGAAAACCAAAATGCGAAAAGCACGACAGGCTATGGTGGCCGAGGGTATTAACCCACAAGAGGCTGCTGACGCATTGGTTGAAGCCTCAGGTCATGTTCATGGACCCGACTGCGGACACGATTTTGAGGGTATGGAAATTGGAGAATCTGTGAATTTTGAAGAGGAATGATTATGTCTGAATTTTTGATTGGAATCATCGGCATGATTCTCCTCTATCGTTTAGGCTTATTTCTCTATCCTGAAACTGAATACAAACCCATCCAACAAGAGTTAATCAAAATGGAGGATGAGTGATGTCAGAAAAATCTGAACAAGCACGAGATTTTATTTACGCAGTGCATTATGAGCCTGAACAGGCTCAATGTGATTGTGGTTCGCACAAACTTTATGCTCTTACTGCTACCGAGCATTGGTTGTGTTTGGATTGTGGTAAGCAGTGGGCTGATTAGCCTATATGCTTAAATAGGTAGCACAAAGAGGGAGTATTATGTTTAAGGCAGTAGCACTAAATTTTAGACACAACGGAAATTACCGCAAGATTAAAAACTCCGATGATGAAACGAGTCGTTGGTTTGCAGAACTAATACCTACGGGATTGCAGGTTCGTTTGAGCCACATTTCTCGCCACCCCAATGACAAGTGCAACGAGGCATTGTTTTCATTTTATGAATCACAAGGAATTTCCAGAGAGGAAGTTCGTGAAGTTGCCGACATGATGCCTCATTCTTGGTGGATTCCCATTTCTAAAAACGAGGTTCCTCGCCACCTCAACCATAAAAAGCGAGGCCGTAAAAATGACTAAGGTTTGTCCTGAATGCGGTTCAGACTTACGCCGCACCACCGATAAATCATTGGTTGAAGCCGTAGTTTTACTATTGGAGTGCAAGTCATGTTCTTGGAATAAAATGGAGGTATTGGAATGAAACAAATTATTCACATCAATCAACACCACATCAAGTGGAATAGGAAAAATCCCGATGAAGAACCAAAGCCAGTTATTACTTGTAAAACATACAAGGACAATCAATACCACCATGGTATTGACCTTGTAGATAATCAAGGCAACACTATTGGTTCAATTCGCTACCAACCAGAAAATCCATTGGCTTGTGGTGCTCATGTTTGGATTGAAATTGATACCGACATAATTAAAGTCGTTCCTCAGGAGGAAGCATAATGAAAGCCTATCAGCCCGAAGACAAAATTAGCCCCACTGCTATGAAGAAACTCCTCACAGGACACACCCAAAAGAAGTGGATTAAGTCTGAAGAAAAAGGCGTGTTATCTTCTTTCCAAGATATTGCCCTAACTACGCTTTATGCAGGTGGACAGGTTGAGGTAAAATCTGTGGTAGAACACCCCAACATTAGTTACATTACGGCGGAGTCAAAAACTCAGCGTTTCCGATGGGTCTTCTGGAAGAAGCAAAAGAAAATTTCTCGTTTGTCTTGTATTGACTTGGAAGCATTGAAGCCTAAGAAAAAAGCAGAGGGTGATGCTGAATGACCCCACTTCCCGCCCAAATCAGTTGTTTTGAGTGTGGTCGTCAAGGGTGGTCAGACGAAATGGGTATGCAAAATGAAAAATATATGTGTGCCATATGTATGTATCCAGATATTGATTTTTCTGGTATCTCACCCCATGCAGAGAAATCTTAAATAGGTAAAGGAGCCACGGATAACTCATGTCGGACGAAATTACTGTTGGGTTGTGCGGTCCCGGAAGGCACGATATTGAAGGGGTGGATAAATACATTTATCCCGGTCAGGTTGATTCACCATTGGATTTTACCTCCCATGGAAATGCCGCATTTTCATTTTTGACTGATTGTGTTGAAAAAGACATTCACCAAGTTAATCTATATGTCACAGGTTTGACTCCCGTTCTAACTGCCTTTCTAAAGGTCTGGGTTCAAACCAATTGCGTGGTAGGACTCACACTTTATCATTACAACCGAGAAACCAATTCCTACACTGCTCAGGAGATGTGAATATGGATATTAGTAAGTGGACAGATGCTCAGTTAATTCAACATGGTTGGACTCCAGCACAAATACAGTATCAGCGAAGTCTTGAGGCTCAAACACCTCAGCACCTCAAAGTTGAGGAATCAGCCGTTCCTAATATGATTGAAATTAATGATTATAACCCCGATACCTCAGTTTGGACTGCTCAAACCAAGCAGAAACCCAAATCCTCTCGGAAAAAACTCATAGCGTTTTTATCATTTTTGACCCTCTCAATAATTGGTTATGTAGCCTACTTTGGAGGTTGGATTTGATGGTTTTGGTTAATCTTTTGGTTCTTGAGGATAAGTCCATTATTTTAGAGATGGAGGCTACTGAAGAACAAAAGGCTCGTGCCATTAAGGTCATCCAAGAAGAAAGAAACTTCAAGTGATTATTATGGAAATTATTGAATGTGAAACTTGTGGCGGAGTATTAACACCCACCCAGTTTTGTGATTGCCATCAGGAGTGTGAATAAATGAATATCCGCAGAATTATTGGAAAATTTACCAGCCCTATTTTTGTGCCTCTCCGACGCTTTGTCGCATGGGGCGACCAGAACTTTGGAACTTGCGACCACCGCTTGATGGTCGTTCCCGTTCAATATGAATCCGAAGAAGAGGAAACTGAGGAAAACAATCCGCCAACCATTTCTGAATTGCAGAAGAAAATTTCTAAGGATAAAGCCAACATGGAAGTCTGGGATGAAGAAACCCCTGATGATAGCATGGTGGGTTGCTGATGATAACATGGATTCCGTGCAAGGGTTGTTCAACACTTTGGCCTGAAGGGGTTTTGGCACAGAAAGGTTTATGCCCTGATTGTTTTTTAGTCATTAACGAGTGATTCGTTAAATAGGTAATCGTTATCATCCTAATTACCACCGGAGGAAACACCATGGGACAATTTAACCGAGCACCACGAAATCAGAAGATGTATATTGAAGACCAACCCGATTCAGAGGTTTATCCACTGAATTGTGTTCCTGATAAACGACCCAAAGGAAACTGGACTAATGGTGTTTTGGCTTGGAAAAAGGCCACCGCCTCAGAATCTGCTAAAATCGTGGGATGGTTTTCACCACCCCGTATGCGAAACCGTAATCACACGGGACGAGTAGGACCCAATCCAAAACGACAAATTCCTATTTTGGAGGAGGAGTAAGTATGACTCAGAATCCTACCCAAGAAGAGTGGCAAGTTATTTTGTCGGCTCTTAAAATCTGTCAAACCGACTCAACAATTGCCGAAACCTTGCGAGCCTCAGCACTGGATTTAGTGCAATCTTATATGGGTGATGGCATTGTTGTAGAATCAGAGTGGAATGACGGACCCATCACTATTCGTGGGTTCGGAGTCCCTCAAGAACTAATTGATGAAATGGAGTGAAAAACATGACCGAACAAGTAGATGAAATTGTAGAACAACTAACTGACTTTGATGTTGATGGACTTAAGGCTTTGGCACAGGCCATCAAGGATTTGATTAACAGCCTTGATGTTTCTGAGGATGTCATGGTCGGTGACCGTGTGACTTTTGAAGTCCGTGATGGAGCCACACTAACTGGATTGGTAGAATCCACAACCAGCAAGCGAGCCACAGTGCTTCTCCAAGAAGCCGAAGGCACATATACCATTAACCTCAAGAATGTTGCTATTCTTGAAATGGGTCCACGACCTGACCCTGCCGAAGACCAACCTGAAGCCGAATCTGGAGAGTGAATCTATGGCTGACTTTGCTGAAATCATTTTTTGGGGAGTTTTTTCGGCATGGGTCATTTTTAACGCATGGTTGATTTCTAATCACCGAGATAGGATTGCTTCCTTAGAGGGTTCGGTTTTCGGACACCCACAAACTGTCGTTGCGGGTCAAAAGACTCTTAACGACTTCGCATCTATTGAGGAGGAATAATCATGCTTAAGAAAATCAAATCTCTTATCAACAGATTTTTTGCCAGCCTCCTTGCTCTCCATGGATTTTTTCATGTATTTGAGTTCGTAACGGCAATCTATGAGGAAGCCTATATTACGGCAACCTTGGCATTTTTGGGTGCGTCTTCCATGGTTTATGGAGCCTACTTTTTAGAAACACATCACCATCACCACCACCATGGAGAATCCACGCCCACGCCTGAGGCGGAGGGATAATTTTGAAAGTTATTGCTCTGGATATTGAAACCAAAAACATGGACATGAGTGCCGACGGCTTGGTTTTTGATGACCCCAGAGGTTGGTTAGTTTCTTGTGTTAGTGTGTGGGATGCTTCGGTAAATCAGCACAATGATTACAATTATGCTAATCTCCCAGAAATCCCTGATGCAGTCCGAAATGAATACCGAGTAGAGTCCTTTGCTACCCTTAAGCAAGACCTACAAGAATGGTTTGATTCTGGTTATCTTCTGCTGACCAAGAATGGTCGCAAGTTTGATTTGCCCATCATCAGCAAGCCCATCTCAGAAGGAGGTTGTGGTGTTGGAGAAATCGTGGCCGAGTTTGATGCCAATTCCCGCCATTTGGATTTACAGGTTTGGCTTGAAGAAGCCACCCAAGGTATCAGATTTTCTTTACAATCTCTGGTTAAAGCAGTCCTTGGACCCGGAGAATCTAAGTTGATGGAAGCACAATTCGCCCCTGATGAATGGAATGCAGGAAATTATTCTGAGGTTATTGCTTATTGTTCCAAAGATGCTGAACTCACTTATCTTGTCTGGGAAATGGCTCGTCGCAAGGGTTCACTTCAAGCCGAATACAAAGACCCCGAAACAGGCCAATATGAATCGTGCTATGTTCGGATTTCTTGGTAAGAACATTGAAATAACAAGCCTACCCATCATTGGTTATGGGCGATGAAATCAATCTACCAGAGTCTATGGTGGAACGCCAACTGAATCGCATTCAGGAACATTTGTTCTCTGATTATACCACCGATGATGATTCTTACCAAGGCACACTCAAACCAGAAGTTCAGAAAATAATTTTTGATAACCTCAAATTCAATGAACCTTTGGATGATGAAGCCTTCTTGGTGATTTTAGCAAGTATCGTTAAAGAACTGGTAGAGTGGGTGGAATCCACATTGGAGGGCATTAACGAGAAACTTCTCAGACGCTTTATGTTGGATTTCGTTCATCAATTTGTTTCCAACAATTTGACGCTGGCTCCCGTAGACGCACCCATTTCTAATCATGATTACTCCTATATGTAATTGTTAAATAGGTAGTGCGAAATGAACATTTCATAGGGAGGTGGAAAGCGTAAGTTATGATGATACAGGCCAATCCTTTCGTGGGAAAAGTTTGATTAAGTCATAACTCAAGGTTCATGCTAATTGTTGGTCGCAATTAGGGTTCATGGGCTGAAGTTTGGTGGATTTTTTGACCAAGTGTATTTGTAAGTCCTTACATGAGGATTCATAAATCACACATTAAGAGTGTTTGTCCAAAAATATGGAAAGAAAGCAAACAAAATCAATACGCTTACATCCCCTATCCACATTCACAAATCTTAAATAGCAAGCGGGAGAAATATCATCTATGACGGTCATCAAATTCACGGGTTCGCTCAATGATGAATTAGATGAATTCTTCCGAAACTTTGGATACACTCAACTCATCCCATGGCGAGCCACAAATTACGAGGGTATTACCACGCAAAATCAGTTTGACCCTGATTTTGAGAATCACTTTATCACATCATCCACAACCGTTTGGAGTAGGCAAACCCGGCAAAGAGAAACCATTCCCAGCCAAAACGAGCGAGATTTTGACCCTTATTACCGAGCAGATTTGTGGTCAGTCTGGACTGAAACTCAAGAGAAAAACCCCACTAACATTAAGTTCTTTTTAGTGGACAATAAATTGTTATTTTTCTGGTTGCCCCGAACAGGCCGAGATTACAAATTCCGAGCCGTCAGCAGAGGTTGGGGAGGAGCAGAGTTCTCCAAAACAGGAGGCTCTTGGTTTTGTTTGCATCGTTCAGTAGTTCCAGATGAAGACGGAAACTATCCTTTGAAATTTGGGATGCCCGTTACCTACACACCAATTGGATTTATCCCAACGAGCAATTCAGCCCAGTTATCAGATTTAACCTCACAATCAGTTACCTTTAATAATCCTGAACAATACACTGTTTCGGGAGTAGCGTTTAATTGGGATTTTCAAGGAGGGCTGGTATATCGGAATTATGGAAATGGGATTCGTGATGCCCTGTCCCGTGAGAACTCTTTAGAAAAAGTTAAAAATAATTTGGCTTGGTATGGGTGTTTAGAACATTCTTATGGAACAAGGAACACCTTCACACCAGCAAGGTTTTTCTATCCCGCAGTGATTACGGCGACCACTAATGCTCGCAATACCAGACAACAAGCAAACCGAATTTCTACTATCAATAATTTACTCAAAAGAATCGGTGCTTGGCAACAGAATAATACGCCTATTGCTGGAACTGAGTTTTTAGCCACTTGCACCACGGAAAAAAATCTTAAAATTTTAATTCAATCAGTGGTTGAAAATCAAGAACCTGTTCGTGTGGCATACAGTATTCCCAAGCATGGAAATTATTCGGGGGCTAATGCTCAAACCATGGCTTGGCCTCAGAGATTTTCTGATTCATGGGTAGCGGATGGTTGGGAACGAAGCCTCCATCAAAGGATTAACCCGAATGACCGCAACAATCAAAGACAGGTTCAAACGAGAGGAGCCTTTACTCCTCGTGCAATTGTTACCGAGGTTAAGTTTGATGCCGACGCTTGCGGACCCATATTTTCAGGAGATTCTGAGCGAGCATGGCGAGCCAAAAGAACACCAACAAATTTTGGAATGGCTATTTTTAATTTCCTCATTAACTATCCTGTTCGTGTTCCCCGCATTATTGGTGGTTGATATGACTTGGTATTATTTGACGCAACAAGATTGGGATGCTCTCCAAACTGAAATGGGGAGTTATTTTGATGTAGAATCAAGATATTACCTACCGCCCAACCAAAGTAAAAAATCTCAAAAACCCCTTATCAATGAAGACAAAACCATGTTATTGTTGTGGGAAAACCAAGGAGCCACTATCGGAACATGGCAAGTGTGGACTCGCCTCGCCAACCAAGGAACTACCAACCGAACCACAGGAATTACGACAATCCGCCCCAACATTCCTTTTATCGCAATAGACTCTGACGCCACAAAAATCATCCCAAGGATTGACAGAAGAGAAACTAAATTAACTCCTGCTCAAAAGAGAAAAGTAGACCGACACAATAGAATCAAAAATTGGAAAGATTATGTTTCTTTGCTTAGTCAAGAACTATACATATATGGTGAGGCTCCCGGAGAAGGGCAGATTTATCGTTTAGACACCTCACAGTTACAACCTATTCTCAACCCCGATGGTTCCAGCCCTTATTCAGCAGGATTCCCCTTTGAGCCAGAAAATCTCTATGTTATCAATTGGAACGCTCGCTCTCCCCGCATCATAGACAATTAAATCTTAAATAGGTCATGCACCTACTATAACTTGGAGGTAAAAAGCCGCTGGATTGTTCCCCTTCTTCCGATTCAGATATGGCTGGGCTATGGTTCTTCCTCGCTTCCTTACCAAAACCCACCTCCGCCCCAACACTCAAATAGTCAAAAAAACAAGGGATTACCGTGACTTCACAAGAAGAAACCTTAATGAGTTATTTAGTGGCCGAGCAAGGCCCTGAGCACTTTAAGATTCTTCCAGTCGTTCAAACTATTATTGAATCGTATTTTCCTGAAAACGACAAAGTGAATATCACACAATTGTCTACTTCCATTATGGCTTGTGCATCAGAAATCCAGATGCACATTGAAACAATTGACCCCGAAATTGACCCTGATTTTGCCGCACCACTTATTCAAGAAATAGTGGCTTCTACACTCGGACTCCGCCGACTTTGGCGAGTTCTGGCTCGCTACCAAATGCGACAAGAATTATCTGAATTTGTTTAAGGAAGTAATTTTATGTCGCAGAAACGCCGCCCAGATGAAAACAACAAGCGTAAGCAAAGGCAAAGAAAACCTGATAAATCATGGAAGCGTGAATCTATTCCCGAATCAGATATTGATGCGGAATTAGAGGCCATGATGCTGAGAATCAACCAACAATTACGATGTCAATGCGGAATCATTTATTCCGAAAATCTGGAGGCTTGCACCACCTGTAAAGCACCCAACCCTCACTATGCTTAAATAGGTAGTCCAACTCAGGACATTTAAGGAGAACGATTCCTATGCCTAATGAAATTGTAAATATGGTTGCCAGCACGAGATTTTGTAATGCCCTTGACATCAACGATGTCGCAGATACACTTGATATTGAATATGAACAGGAACAGTTTCCCGGTATGGTCTACCGAGTAGAAACGCCTAAGGTTTGTTTGCTACTTTTCCGCAGTGGAAAGGCAGTTGCGACAGGTGCAAAATCCGCAACCGATGTTGAATCCGCTTTCCGCCAACTTCACGCTCGCCTCACTGATGAAGGTTTCTTGACGGAGGAAAATCCGTTTGATACCGACATGATTCAGATTTCTAATCTGGTTATCACGACTGACTATGGTTCACCCGTAGACCTCAACGATTTGGTTCTGTCTTTGCCTTTTGATAAGACCGAATATGAGCCTGAGCAATTTCCGGGTTTGATTTTCCGAATTGACGAACCCTCTGCCGTTTGTCTGGTTTTCTCTTCAGGAAAGTGCGTCATTACTGGCACCAAATCGCCCGAAGAGGCTGACGAAGCCGCCGATACGCTAATGGATGAACTTCGTTCTTACCTGTGAACGACAAACTTAAGTAGTTGCAGCACCAAGTATGGTGCATGACCCAACAACTCCTTATGGTCGGAACCGCTATCGGCACTATTGCTGGACTACCCATTGTATTCCAATTTGCTCGCAAATCTTGGGCAGACAAGAATTGGAAGAACATTCTTTGGGGCGGTGTTTCCACTGCGGCTCTGGCATCTGCCAGTTATTGGTATATCAGCCAATACGCCAAGCAAAGCAAGGTTTTTGGTGGCGAAGGCGGCGACCACACCCACTATGACCCTGCATCTCGTTCCTTTAACGCACCTGCACCACCATCTACCTCAGGACGAACCTTCCTTCCACAATCTCAGGTTCTCTCACTCCTTCGTGCCAACCCCAACACCATTTTCTCAGTTCAATTTGAAAAGCGTGATGGTTCTCTCCGAAACATGAATGCCCGAACAGGAGTCTACAAGAACCGCCCAGATGGAACTCCTCGTATCACTGGAGAAGGCATGAAATATAACCCCTCAGATTATGAACTCCGCACTGTTTGGGATTTGCAAAAAGACGCTTACCGAAGCCTTCCTTATGACCGTGTAACTCGCATCACTATTGGTGGACAAACTTACCGAAGCAGGTCAGCACAATAATTCTGAAGCGGTTGATTAACTGGTGCAAAACAATGCCGAATGTTAAATAGGTGTTATCCCTAATTATGCCTTATGGCAAGGAACTCTATCAACTCAGCATGGTTTGAGTTGGCACGAGATTATCCCGACCTGATTGACCCCGGTGTTCGTGTCGGACAAACCGACCAAACGGGAAAAATTGAGGATATGGTGAATCTATTTTCTAATCGTTATGACGAACTTCGCCGCATCATTCGCCAACATTTAGGATTCCGAGAAACCATGGATATTTCCGAACTTAACCGTCAAAAAATGGCTTTCAAATACCGCCCCTGTAACATTATTGGTATTGTCTGTGATATTTCTCGCACTAAATCGGGTGGGCGATTGGTGGAATTAGAAGACAAAACAGGCAGAATCACAGTCTTTCTCCGTAAAGAAGACCCTGCCGTAGCCACATTGTTGTTAGACGATGTAATCGGAGTCACGGGAAAGTTTTCTGATGATGGAAGGATGTTTTGGACTGACCGAGTTCAATTCCCCGAAGTCTTGCCCAACAATCAAAACCGAGGCGGTCTTGAATACGACCCCGTTTCTATTGCTTTTGCATCCGATATTCACATGGGTAGCAAAAAGTTCTTAGAAAAAGAATGGGATGATATGGTAGAATGGATGAACTCAGACCACCATGTTGCTCAGAATATCAAATACTTCGTTTTATCAGGAGATGTGGTAGATGGTGTAGGTGTTTATCCCGGCCATGAACGAAACATCACCATGGATAATGTCTATGACCAGTATGAGTTCTGTGCCAGAAAATTAGACGAATTACCCGACCACATCACACCCATTATTTTGCCCGGAAACCACGATGCAGTCCGACCCGCAGAGCCTCAGCCCATGCTTGAACCCCTGATTCAACAAAGGTTCAATTCGGCCGTTCATGTCGGCAACCCCGCTCGTGTCAATCTTTCTGGGATTGAGGTTTTGTCGTATCACGGCAAAGGTATTGACGATATGGTTCCCCGTATGGCTCATGTGAGTTATGAGCGTCCAGCGGAAGCCATGAAAGAAATGTTGAGAAAGCGACACCTTGCTCCAATGTGGGGCGAGCGAAACGCATTGAGTCCTGAAGAGGAAGACCAAATGGTTATCCGTGATAACCCAGATGTGTTCGTCACAGGACACACTCATGCCCATCAAATGGAAATGTATCGGGGTATTCCCTTGATTGTTTCATCCACCTTCCAAGGAGAAACTGACTTCATGCAAATGTTGGGTTATAAGCCTAAAATGGGATACCTTTCAGTGTATAACATTCAAAATCGCCAGATGAAAGCCTTTGCTTTTAAGGACCCCTTGTAAATCTTAAATAGGACATGAGAGAGAGTGTGCGTATGTCGCCTTTAGAAAATCTACACGCCAAAATCCATCAATTACAAGAAAAACACTCGCAAGAAATTTTGAGTTATTTTAAGCAATACGCTGAACTTTCAGAAAAACTTCTTCGGGAATGCGTTGATGGTTCAGGAGAACACCAGTATAGCACCACCACGAAATCAATGATTGGCGATACGATTTGTGAACGATGTGGGGTGGCTAACAAATGACGAACAAATGCCCCTGTGGGAGAACGAAGTCCAATCTGGTAGAGAGGCACACGCAGTATTTCTCCGATTTTTGTTCTTATTATTGTTGGATTTATTATCAAAATCCTGAGGCACACCCTTCCGTAAGGGTCAGCGATTCCAAACATCATATCGGTCAATATCGCAAACCAGATATTGTCGTCAATTGTGAAATGTGCCGCCGAGAATATCCCATTAGGGACAATACTAAACTCAGCAATAAAATGTTCTGTGGTAGCGAATGTTATCGGGAACTTATCGGTAAAAACACAGTTCGTGATTGGAGGATTCTCAAAATGATTGACCTGCACCCCAATTGCACCACCAATTACATTGCTAATAACTGGCAAGATAATAATGCTAAGGTTAATTCCTATGGAGTTTCCCAGATTCTCAGAATTTATGCGGCTCGTGGGATTATTACCCGAAATGAATCCGACCAAAATCTATATACTTATCGCATTTCTGACGCTTTCCGAGCCTCAAATTATACCTTGGGTCAAGCCGTCAAAAGAAAAATAAAGTTGTGATTAACATGAATAAGTGTCCTTGTGGTAAAAAAATTTGTCGGGTAACAACCACAAACTCGTATTTTTTCAATCATTGTTCGCACTACTGCTGGATTTACTATCAAAATCCTGAAGCCTATCCATCTCATGTTTATGGCAACGGTTCGCCCCACCACCGCAACCATTTCCGCCGACCCCTCATTTCCGCTGACTGCGAAGGCTGCGGCGAAGCATTTACTCTTTCGCACGACCTCAAAAAAGGACAGAAGATTTTTTGTAGCCGTGACTGTTCCATTTCTATGTTTTCATCTAAGAAAAATGCTCGCAGAGATTTCGCCCTACTCAAACTCTTGAAGGTTCATGGAGAACTTACTGCTCATCAATTAGTTAATTTCTGGCCTGACATCCAAAGAGGGATGTCGCAAGTGATGGTTTCTCAGATTTTCCGAGCCAATGGTTACCTCCGCAGAAATGTCGTGCAGATTGTTAGCAATTCACCCAGAGTCTACCGAATTAACCCTAACATCACCGAACCTTTAGCAAAAGTTATGGTTTCAAAACAGGTCTATGAGTGAAACTTAAATAACAAGCCCCACAAATTTTGATTATGCCTCTTCCCCCCATTCAAGACAGTGATTGGGAAAAAATTTCCCCTCCCAGAACCACCAACTCACAACCCTTAGATGAGTATCAACCCCCTCAGCGAGAGTCATTTCCTCAAGAATACTCATCCTTCCAAACTTATTCACTGTGGCTGGACGATTTATATTCTTGGATGCGACGAACCCAAATTATTGGTATAAACCCGCCTCCGCCCGACAAACCCTATCAGAAATATGACCCTTTTCGTTCCAGTTTATTTAGAGGCACCGAAGATTACTCAGATGCTCCCGAAGAGGAACCAGACCAGCCATCATATGAAGAGTCTATGAATTTTTTGCTCCTTCAGCACCGACATATTCTTTACAATTCCGACCCAAGTATTCTAAGTGATTACCTACAAGCAGTTCAAAATACGATGAAATCCTCTAATCCTTCAGAACGCCAGCGATTTGGAAAAACGCTTTTGATTTATTGGCAAGACCAGTTTAATCAAGAACAAGAAGAAGAATATCTACTCCGCCGCCCCGAAAACTTCATTGGTAAATCTGTTATGCAAGCCTATGTTGCTTCGGAGTGGGTAAGAAAAAACCTACGAGAAAACGGCCTATCGTTTTTGAACCAAAAGGGAATGTTGGTTGGTTATGATTTCCCTTCATCATTAAGTGGACAAAGGTCCAGCGAACCGGGTCCAAACTATGTTAATGACCGTTATTTTGAACTCCTTGAGTGGCTCAAGGACACCTTACCCAAATTGCAGGTTAGTAACCATTACCAGATAGAAAATCATTTAGAGGGAGAAGTAATTAGTCAAGATAAACTTGCGTATTTCTTTGACTCCTACCTATTTTCGGAATACATAGGAGAACAACCCAATTTTGATGATTATGACCGCAGAGAGGATGAAACTCCCGAAGAGTTCCAAGAGCGAATGCTGGAGGACTATACTTGGGAATCAGAAATAGAAGCATACCCTTATTCCCACATTGTAACTTCCCTGATAGAATACCATGATGTTCGCCAGAGATACAATCAAGACCCAGAACGCTTCACCGACTCAGCCTTAAGGGAAAAAATCACTACTCTGACCGACCCTTTTACATCAACTCCGTATCGTCTGATTTCTAAACAATATCTTCCTGCCCTACTTAACATTTCCGCACTTTCAAGACGCACGGTTTCTAATTCGGGAGTTATCATGAATGATGCCGAGGTGGAGTTCCTTCAAAATCCAGACGCATGGAATCATTACATTACCGACACATATTCTTGGAAAAGAGGAGCCTTTGAGTGGACTGAAACCTTTGATGGTTCAGGCGATGAAACCGCTAACGCCCCTCCAGTCTTGATGATAGACTACGAAGACCCCGATTCACCCGTATTTCTTAACTACCGCTACCGATTTTCCTTCCAGTATTCTGGAGCCAAATTATCTCCTATCAATTACTACCACAAAATCCCTAATTTTTGGCGAATTTTAACCAGAAATCAAGCACAATAAGCACAACCAGACCTGCCCCAAGCAAAAGCACCATAGGGTCTTGAAGTCAAATACTTTTTTCAAAAAACGATTCCAAAGGGTCTTGAAGTCATTAGTGATTTAGGGTAGGTGTTTTTCGGCTCAAATCTTAATATAGGTAGACACACAACAGAGCACTATGCAAGTAGGTTATGCGTGTATCAATCAGACATTAGGTGGTAATTGCGACCGCACCTTCAAGGAAACTGGCTCTCGTTGTGGTTCTTGTTTCAAGTGTTTGGGCGGCAAACCCAAATCCAAGATTTACACCAACCGCACTTGTATTGCTCGCACCTTTGACATCAACACCGTTTCGCAGAAAATCGTTGCTAACCTTGACGACTTGCTTACTATCCTTCGGTGGAATGAAGACCATGACATTCGTTTTATGCGTTTGTCTTCCGAGATGTTTCCATTCATGTCCCACGACCGACTCGGCTATGAAATTGAGGAACTTCCTGATGCCGACCAGATTTTGCTCAAACTACGGCAAATCGGACAATATGCTCGTGATAACGAACACCGTTTGACTTTTCACCCCGGCCCATTCAATGTTTTGTCTTCCGAAAATTCTGATACCGTCCGCCGCACCATTCACGAACTTAATTGCCATTCCCGTATTTTTGACTTAATGGGATTTGAGCAGACACCCTACAACAAAATCAACATTCATTTGGGTAGTGGTTCGCAAGACCATGACGGTGCTCGTTCTCGTTTTATTGAAAACTTTGCTTTGCTTGATACCAATACGCAGTTGCGACTCACATTAGAAAATGACGACAAAGGCAATATGTTTTCTGTTGCTGACCTCATCCCCGTCCACGAAGCCACAGGTATCCCAATTGTTTTTGATTATCACCACCACCAATTTTGCACAGGCGGTTTGACCGAACAAGAAGCCCTTGAGTTGGCTATTTCTACTTGGCCTGATGGCATCACACCCGTTGTTCACTATTCTGAATCTCGGACACTTGAGCAAGGTGGCGAAGCACCCACCCCTGCCCACTCTGACCTCTGCCACGGCCCGATGCGTCTGTATGGTAATGATGTAGACATCATGGTTGAAGCCAAAGCCAAAGAGTTAGCCGTATTCACACTTGACATTATGATGGGTTAATTCTTAAATAGGTAGGCACAGTTTTAGTGGTTATGCACGAACCATTTGAGATGATTATTGCCCAGCGACACATCCGAACTGCGAAGAAAATGCAAGAGGATTTTAACGCTATCAAAATTTCCAACAAGCGAAAGAACGGGCCTCACGACTGGCACGGTGTTTTGGGAGAAATCATGTTTGACATTTACATGAAGTTTGTTGAAAACAAGGTTAATGAACCCATTGATTATGAATGGATTGAGTTCGTGACCACTGATACTGCCTCCGCAGATTTTGAGTTTCATCACGGACGCACCCGAACCGATGTTAAAACCACCGCAGGAAAGGGTTTGTATTTCCAACCCTCCAACCTCAAGTTTGATTATTACATCAAAATGACTCCGACAGATTTCTTGAATGGCGATAAGCAAAAGCCCCAAAAGATTCTGATTTCAGGGTATCTATCTAAGCAAGAGATGGAGAAAATTTCTAAAGAAATTGCTTCAGGAAACACCAGCAAAGGCCAAGTTCGTAATACCACAGGCACTACCGTCACCCACATGATTTACGAACACCACCTACGCCCAATTGAGGAATTGATGGACATTTTGCGGGGTTGATGACCCATGCCTTCTTGGTCTGATTGCCCCCAGTGCGATAAGTGTCAGAACCAACCATTCAACACCGTTGCCGAAGGCATAGACAATGCTTATTGGTTTAATTGTTTTGACTGCGGATATTGGGAAAATTATGCTGATGAAATCTGGGATTCTGAATTAGGAATGTCCGTCCCCGTAGATTGGCAAGTCCGAAGCGGCTATGACCCTGTGTATAATTGCCCTCATTGTTCCAGAGGCATGAGGAAAAGTAAAATTCTCAAGCGAGGCACCGAAATTTCCGACAAGCAAATTGAAGCGGAAGAGTTTGCTTGTGGAGTTTGTTTCTTTGCTATCCGAGTTATCCCCGATGGTTCAGTATCATTATTGAGAAAACCACTTTCGCCCGAAGAACAACAACGAGCCAATGCTGAAGGAGTCAATGAAATGTCTGAAAGATTTATTTCTTATCCCATCGGTTATGGAACCGAAACCTCGGAGTGATAACGATGGTCACATGGATGTTTTGCCCTCAGTGTCAGTCAGGGTCAGACGATAGCACCACTCAAACCCCATTTGCCCGCACCGACACCGATGAATGGAATCGGGGAGAAATCACTTGTTTCCGATGTTTGTATTATACTTCTGGCACCGACGACCCACCACTTAATCAAGTTTTTCACAGAATGGATTGTCCTCGTTGTGAGTTTCCTATGGCGACCGATTACGACCCCGAAATCTATGATTTAAGAGAAAAACCACCCACCACCTCAGACATTCGCCGGATAGAATGTTGCCTGTGTCTTCTCAAAATCACACAAGATTCCACCGGAGTTTTCATTAGCCGACAACCAGAATATCAAGAGAATACCATTTTGCTACGCCGAAACGATATGATTCGGGAGGCTCAGATTTTCTGGCGAAACACGATGCAAGACGCTCTCAACTCCACCTATCAGGATTTTGTGGATTGGGAAGACAGGGTGCGAACCAATTATCTGGACACAGGTGAATAACATGACTTGTTGCGATAACCCCAACATTTTGACGCTTCCACCAGAAGACCCTCGTTGGTTGTTTCGTGAGTCTTGTCAGAATTGTGGCTTAACCCACATGATTGATAATGATAACCGACAATTTATTTGGAACATTCCCGTAGTTCCGTGTTTGCAATGTGATTCAGGCATGGCAGGAACCTCATCCGTTAATTTTCCTCAACCAGATTCTGATGCCAGTTATGCTTGTGAAAACTGTGGATTACTTATGCACATTCGCATAGATTCAAATAGCAAAATAAAGATTAGTAATCGTATAGACTTATTTACAGGAGTTGAAAATTTTGACTGAATGGATAGCCCAAGGAGGACCTTGCCGAAGACAATGCCGAGTAGACCCTAAAACTTTGGTTTGCGAAGTCTGCAATCTTTCCTTTCGTCAGGCTGACGATGGGGCTAAATAATCGTCCCCATTAGTGGCTTGTCCCCATTATCAGTCAATCCCCCACCCCGCAATCTTGGATTGCCCCACCAATAGGTGGGTATGGTTAAATAGGTCGCAACAACAGATACACACCTGAGGATTCATTATGAAATATGGTATTTACAATACCAATGAATCTCCCGCTCCCTTAGCGGATTTTGTTGATGGTTCACACATTGTCGTGTTAAGGACACCTGCAAACTATATCTCCACTGCTATTTCACTTGAAGACCTTGGTTGGGAAGTTCGTGATTGTATCAAAATAGGTTCTTCCGACAACACACTCCAAGCAGGATTATTTAGAAAACCATTTACCGGCACCGTAGCCAACAATGTTTTAGAAAATGGTTGTGGAGGAATCAACATTGATGCAACCCGAATTAAAGGTGGAGGCACACTTGATAATTGGAAGCCTTCAACATTTTCTAACCGCAACGGTTCGGGATTATCTAAAAGCCATATTGCAGGTTCAAAAGACAAGACAACGGAGGAAAATGATGAAAAAATGAGGGAATCGCAATTAGCCTCTATTGAAAAAATGAATCAGGATGGCCGATTTCCCGCTAATTTAATCTTTTCCCATAGCGAATCCTGTGAACGAAAAGGGAATAAAATAGTCAAAGGCAACGGTCATGTTCCGAAAAAAGGCAAGGGCAATCCCTTTGGTGGAACAAATGATGTTCCCCAAGAAGAATCCTATTTTAAAGAAGAAATTGTAGCCGATTATGATTGCGTAGAGGATTGTCCGATTCACAATTTAGATTTACAAAGTGGAACGAAAAAATCACAAGGTCGGGCGACCACAG
>Ga0181584_10001124_pt1 | contig 20020 bp, 21 predicted proteins | sample 071ome_30_FD_132462 | JGI IMG/M metagenome (GOLD analysis project Ga0181584, IMG submission 132462) | Coastal salt marsh microbial communities from the Groves Creek Marsh, Skidaway Island, Georgia - 071406AT metaG (megahit assembly) | ecosystem: Environmental > Aquatic > Marine > Intertidal... | reverse complement strand
TTTTCAGGGTCGTGGAATCCATATTTGTAATCTCCAACTGCTTCTCTTGCGGAATCGTCAACCATGTAATCACCTCAAGCTTCAACCCAGTCATACCCTTTCGACTCAAGTTCGGTCGCAAGTTCGGCTCCACCGGTTTTGACTATTTTTCCATCAATCATAACGTGCACAAAGTCAGGTTTGACGTGGTCTAGTAGCCTTTGATAGTGTGTGATAAGGAGACATCCCGCATTTGGAGAGATAGAATTTATGCCATCTGCGACTACCTTAAGTGCGTCGATATCGAGACCCGAGTCTGTTTCGTCGAGTAAAGCCAGGCAAGGATTCAACAACAACATTTGAAGTATCTCAAGTCTTTTCTTTTCCCCGCCACTAAACCCGTCATTTACTGAGCGACCGAGGAATGATTTATCCATGTTTAATGATTCCATGTGTCCTTGTAATTCTTTTCTGAATTCCCTAGCAGATGGAGCCTTTTCACCTCTGACTGCTGAAACTGACTTTCTAAGGAATGTTCCGACTTGGACGCCCGGGATTGAGGAGGGGTATTGAAACGACAAAAACATCCCAGCCTGAGCTCTTTCGTGAACTTCTAAATCCTCGATTGATTTACCATTGAAATGAACTGTTCCTTTTGTGATCTCATATGCAGGGTGACCCATTATTGCATTAGCCAAAGTTGACTTACCTGCACCATTTCTACCCATAATTGCATGTACTTCTCCGATCTTAATCTGTAGAGATAATCCCTTGATGATTTCAGTCTCTTCGACACTGACGTGAAGGTCAGCGATATCAAGAACCATATCTCCCATGTTTACCCCCTAACATCTCACCTTTATGAAACACTGTACTAACCAATGTAACACGGGAAATTTGGCATCCATCTAAAATACGAGGTTTATTGAATAATTACTTTGAGGATAAGGCATGGATGATGACCTATTGGAGCAGTATCGCAAGGAAGCGGCTGTTGCAATGGAAAAAGAGTCACTGAAACGTATCGCAGAAACTGTAGATGTAGGATACGAATCGAAACTCAAGTCAACATCATTGCATGAAGTTGAGGATATGATAGGAGCATTACTATCAAGACTCGGTGCCGTTAGAGCAGCTTTGGATGGACATGGCGGTGGAATCGATATCGAATCTCAAGACATATCGGAGAATGGTTTCGATTTTGTCTTGGACCTCACTGGAGCATGCTTATCTTGTGGCGCAGCTCCTGGAACACTTGAAGGGATTAAGTCAGACTTGGAAAATGACGATGAGATAAATTCAATCAAATACAGTTCAAAATTACTCGACACGTTCGATGAACTTGGCAGGGAATTTATTCTCGCACACGGCAACGTTGAATTTGTTTGACTCGGGGGCTAATAAAGTGAAATGGAATAACAAAAATCGTCCTAATCCAAACCCGTGTCGCGAGCAAGATTTGGGTAAATTCGAGGTTACAACCCGTGATGGGCAATCACGACTAGGAAGGCTTCATACAAACCACGGAATACTCAATACACCGTGCTTATTGCCGGTAATCAACCCCAATATTAGGACGATTGAACCTAAAGAAATGTGGGAAAAATATGGGATTGAAGCTCTGATAACCAACTCATACGTAATTTGGAAACATGAGGAATTGAGAAACAAAGCACTCGAACGCGGAGTGCATGAACTTCTAGAATACCCCGGAGTTATTATGACTGATTCAGGAACATTCCAATCCTATGTCTATGGTGATGTTGAGGTAGGAGTTAGGGAAATTGCAGATTTTCAGAATAAAATTGGCGTAGATATCGCTACAATGTTAGATGTCTTTTCAAGACCCGACATGAAATATTCCGAGGTTAAAAACGCAGTAGATGAGACTCTCATGCGAGCACAAGAATCGATAGATTCGGCTAATGGCACAATGATGAATGGTCCTATCCAAGGCGGATTATTTCCCGATTTAAGAGAAAAAAGTGCAAAAGAAATGAGCAATTTCGACTTTGCTGTCCACCCTATTGGAGGAATCGTCCCAATTATGGAAAACCACGATTATAAAGATCTGGTTAAAATCATGCTTGCTGTGAAATCCAACCTCACACCAAATAGGCCCGTCCACATGTTTGGTTGTGGTCACCCTATGCTCTTCCCGATGCTTATAGCGATGGGAGCGGATTTGTTCGATTCAGCTGCTTATGCATTATTTGCTAGAGACGGTCGGCTTCTAACTCCTTGGGGTACCGAAAAAATTGCCGAATTGGAAGAATGGCCGATTCTTATGCCATCGGTTGTGGGAATATCTCCTCAAGAAGTAAGAGGCCTGAACAAGGAAGAAAGGACTGAAATCCTAGCAAGATTCAACCTTGAGGTGACTCTCCAAGAATTATCTAGATGTCGGCAAGCGATTCGTGATGGTAAAATTTGGCAATTAGCAGAAATGAGAAGCCATCAGCATCCTTCACTCAGAGAGGCTTTTTTGTGGTTGATAACAAATCCCGCAAGATCATCCATGGAACCGTTAATTCTTGATGATGTTTCAGCATCTAGAGAAATTGGCGACCAGAGGGGCGATTGGGAAAGCAGTTGGGACTGGTTGGTTTATTCACAAACTAGTCCGAGAACGGGCTCCGAATCCTGGGGGGGACCAGATACATACCATCGACCTCAAATCGAGTTAGCAAGAAGAAGATTATTTGCGCGATGGGTATCCAATAAACCCGGAGACGTGATTATTTTCCATGGCGCTAGCGCTCCATGGAGAGACAGGATTGGGCATCTGACTGATAGACTAGCTAACACCGATTACGAAATTTTTGTCCTCACACCTGTGGGCTTGCTTCCTTGGGGACTTGAGGATTTGAACCCGTGGGCGCACGTCGAAGGTCCAGATTGGTTATGGAATAGACGGCCTGACTTACAATGGATTCAGAGAGAGCTCAAAAGGTTGGGAATAGAGGACAGAAAAATCATTACATTCGATATCTCAAATACCGAAAATCTTCATGAAAATATGTTCAAAAAATTGGGAATCGATGAGGTCGATAAAAATCAGAATAAACGATTGATTGGTCAAATGGTGGACAAGCTTACAGTATTATGCAATTTGGATAATTCAGATGCCCAGTCAATCTGTTATGATGCAACATTTACGATGAGCAGAACCGAAAGAATTCGTAACATGATCGACAAAGAGGGGCGCCATCTTTTTTCACCAAGGTTGGCTGAAGGGGGAATTTCATTAACTGCTGATGGTGCTAAATTGCTTCATTCAAAAAGAAATTTAGTTATTCCATCAGGTTTTTCTGATGAAGGTTTCAACTTTAGTCCCGGTCAAGGACCTGCATGGATAGTTGTCAATGATGATGCTGTTCCATTCATTAAACAAGGCCGTAATGTAATGAATGGATTTGTACTTGGAGCAGACCCTTGGTTACGCCCAAACGAGAATATTTTGATAGTGGATAAAGAAGGTGATTTGATTGGTTTCGGAAGGTCTTCAACCACCCTTTCCGAAATTTCTTCATTCAAGAAGGGAATTGCTGTAAAAACGAGGGAAGGATGCCCTTGATGGGTTATGTTCAAGTGCCTCTTCAAATGTGTCAAAAACATGGACAGAGATTTGATTATCGAATCTTCTGGACTAACAAAAATGTATGGCACTCATGTCGCTCTTGATGCGCTTGACATTAGGATACAACAGGGTGCTACCGGACTACTAGGCCCTAACGGTGCTGGAAAGTCTACATTTTTGAAGACAATTTTGGGCTTAATCCAAGTTACATCGGGTGATGGCAGGGTTCTAGGTTTAGATATCAGAACACAAGGTGAAGAAATACGACAGCGGATAGGATACATGCCCGAATATGATGCTCTAAATCCCAACATGGAAGCGATTTACCAAGTAAAATACTGTGGTGAATTAATAGGAATGAATCCCAATGTTGCTTTGCAAAGGGCGCATCAGGCACTGGAATATGTGGGATTGGGTGAACAAAGGTACAGGGAAGTTTCTACATTTTCAACCGGAATGAAACAAGCTACAAAACTAGCTTGTGCACTAATTCACGACCCAGAACTAATTATTGCGGATGAACCAAGTAATGGATTAGATTCAAAATCGAGAGAATTTATGTTGAACACTCTGAATGTAACAGTTGAATCAGGTCAAAGGTCCGTTCTCATGGCCTCGCACCTGATGGAAGATGTTGAGAGAATTTGTGATAATATCGTGCTTCTACACAAAGGAAAATTGGCAGCTCAAGGTAGGATTGAAGATTTGAAGGCGATAGACAAAGAAGTGGAAATTCACGTTTGGGGTTCGGCGTCAAAGATGGAGGAAGAGCTCAAGGATTGTGGAATGAAAGTACGTAGGGAAGGCAGGATAATGCGCATTGGCCATACTGGCGATGAAACCTACACACAAATTCTGAAATCTGCAGCAAAAGTCGGTAGCCAAGTAAGAAAAATGCATGATTATGAAGCAAGTCTTGAAGATTTATTCTTGGTGATAATGGAAAGGCTAGGACACGATGTAAAAAGTAGTGACGAATTATTGGAGGGCTCCATCTGACTGATGAACCGTTTGAACCCGTTCAATCAAAAGAAGCCTCTTTTGACGCTCAAACCCCAGTTACAGGTCAAACAAAGATGCAAACAGCGTGGTCTGCAAATTCAGATGACGGCGGCGACGCACAGATTGCTACTCAATCTAAAGGACAGATTTTTGAACAGGTATATCAGCCGTGGGAAGGAGAATTAAGCCCAAGATGGATGAGAAATTGGACGATACTAAGACACCACGTACTCGGCATTTTCAAAAAAGGCCACAGGCCTTGGAATATTGCCACTAAACTGTTCATATTTTTCGTCCTAATTGCTTCAATGACAGATATTGCAATGGTAATTTTATTTGGCATTCTTGGAGACACGGAATTTTATGACCTCTGGGGTGTTAATAGAAATAACTTGTACGGCCATGTATTAGGTTTCTTTCCGCGAAATATTCTGTATTATCCAATTCTTGCAGCACTTCTTGTTGGGGGGATGATTTCTGAAGATAGGACACATGGAACGAGTGCGTTGTATTTTTCAAGACCAGTCAATAGATTCGATTACGCATCAATGAAATTCTTATCTGTAGCAATTATTCTACTATTGGTTATCAACGGAACTTTGGTCCTTTACTACATGTCTGATGTACTGGTCAAAGGAAGAGGTTGGGCCTGGATTATTGATACATTTCCAATGTTCTTAGGTGCATTCATGGCTGGAATTATTTTATCATTCACTTACACATCAATCGGTCTCTCACTTTCTAGCATATCAAGAGGTAAATTTTTCCCAGCCATCGGATTAATTGCAATATTGATGGGCACGAAATCAGTAGCTGCAATAATCGATAATCTGTTCGATAACTCAATACTTTACGTTATCTCACCATTCGATTCTATATGCCATGTGAGTCAAGAACTACTGGGGATAGATCCAACTTATTCTCACCCTTGGGCGTGGAGTTTAATTTCAGTTGTTTTAATCAACGGTGTTGCTCTCTATCTACTAGCAAATAGGGTAAGCTCGATGGAGGTGACACGTGAATGATTCCTGACTTGACCCAGGAAGGAAAAGCGGTTACACAAGAGTGGAGTCCTGTTCAGACCACTCCTGTTGTAATGTTTGATAGAGTTTCAAAATCATACGGCAGAATTAACGCCGTAACGAGTATATCCCTCGGATTATCAGGAGGAGTAACCGGAATATTGGGGATGAATGGGGCAGGTAAATCCACTCTCTTCAAACTAATGATGGGTAAAATAAGACCGAGTTCAGGAGCCATTAGATTGTTCGGAGAAGACCCTTGGAAAAACACTGCTCCATACTCGAGGGTTGGCTTCGTGCCTGAGCATGAAAAATTGCATGATTGGATGACTGCGTTTGATTTTGTAACCACCTTTGCACGACTTCACGGATTAACCCGAGAAGAAGCTGAAATAGAAGCAAAAAGGGTACTAAAATTTGTATCATTAGACGACGTAATGCACAAGCAGATTGGTCAATATTCCAAAGGTATGCGCCAAAGGGTAAAAATTGCTCATGCTTTGGTCAATGACCCTGAACTGATAATCCTAGATGAGCCACTGCAAGGGTGCGACCCTCTTGCTCGAACTACCATCATGAATGTAATCAAGGAACTGGGCGCCATGGGTCGAACTGTACTGGTCTCCAGTCATATTCTTGGTGAAATAGAACGTATAACAGAACAAATTGTGATCTTGCACAGAGGTAGAATATTAGCCTTAGGAAATTCACACGCCATTAGAGAAATGCTTGACCAACACCCTCACAAAATTGTATTGAAGTGTGAAAATCCAAGGGATGTTGCAAAACACGTCATTGAAATCGAACAAATCACGGGGATGAGTTTTGTAGAAAATAAAGAACTGATATTGGAGACAAATAATCTTGGTGATGTTCACAAACAATTACCTAACTTGATTGTAAATAGTGGATTTAATGTTACAGGAATCGATAATCCCGATGATGACTTAAAGTCAATACTTACCTATCTAACAGGAGGTTACTTATGACCTCTAAGATGGATACTATCTGGTCTAGATTGGACAGAAAATCAACTGCAATCGCAGAATTCACTATGCGACAGTATCGACAGAGGATTTCTACTTGGGTAATTTTAGCCTCAGCGACTCTAACGATAATGCTGATGCTTTTGTTCTACATAGACGGAATGAACTCAGAATTTGAAGCGATTGACAACGACAGGGATTCGTTTGATGATGATGGTGACGGATATCCAAACGGGCAAGAAATCCTCTACGGAACTAATCCAATGTCTGCGGATTCATTTCCCATTGGGGTTGAACCAGACCCTCCTGAGAAATGGATAAATGAGGATGATTTTGACTGGGATGGAATAACCATAGGCGAGAATTCTTTAGGCTTGGACGACGATGGTGATTGTGAGGTTAAAGACACTTCATCACAAAAAGACACCAATGGTAACGGTTTTGGATGCGACATCAGGATTCTATTAGATCCTGCAAACAGTACATTCTTGATTGATGCTGACAATGGAGTTGATGAAGACCCTGATGAGGATAAATATGGTAAGGAAGCAAGCCATCGTGCATTCATCCTTGGGATAGGTAAATTTGGAATCGTATATCTTCTTGGAATATTTCTACCCTTATTCTTGGCAACAGGATTAATTCGTGATGAAATGACTGACGGGACGATACACTACATGTTGGCAAAGCCAATTTCAAGAGGAGAGATTTTACTTTATCGAATGATAGGATATATAGGAATAACGTGGCCTTACATTATTGGATTGTGCTTGTTTCTAAGTATAGTCACTGGTATTTTTGGTCCTTCAGAAGGAGTCTTCAGGTGGTCAGACCTTGGTGTATGGATGTCAATTGCATTCTCAGCAATGCTCGTATCACTAGTTTATGGCGTCATATTTTGTGGCTTTGGAATTCTATGGAAAAATGGAGTGATACTAGCCCTAATTTTTGCTGCTTGGGAATTAGGTATGGCATTTATTTCTATCTTTAGCGGTGGGGAATCCGCAATCCGTTATTTCTCGATAATAGGATGGGGATTAACGATAGTTGATGCTGGAACACTGATATTTTGGCCAGATAACTTCCTTCTGATAGAAAAAGGCCTTTGGGGTGGTGGACACGTATATGATGAACCGATTTTCTTTACTGGAGAAATTGTATATGAGCCCTTACCGGGAGCGGAACCACTGAGTGGTTTCTCTGCAAATCCAGGTTTAGGGTTATCTAATTGGGCTTCGATGTTAACCTCAACCTTGGTACTAATTTTCCAAGGCATAATGGCATGGTATATTGGCCAAACTATATTCAAGGGCAAGGAGGTTGATTAGTGATCGATATTGAGCGCTTTGAAGGTGATTTGTCAAGCCTTTGGAAGTTGCAAAACCTACCTCCAATCCACCATTTAACATGGGATTGGTGGTGGTGGTTAGTCATGCTAGATGACGAAAATGGAAATCCTGCTGGAAAACAATTGATGGTTCTTTGGTCAACAAAAGATAACCCCCTTGTCGAAGTAAATGGATACCCTTGGATGCCCAAAGGAAGGCCTGGTTTTGATGACAATGGTGCGATTGCAATTGATGGTATGGTAGCTGCTTGGTGGTATGATGGACAAGAGATGTTAGAACCTTTGGTCTTGGAAGAATCCAGGATAATTGTCCTCGCTGAAAATCATCCAAAATGGCCACATAATAAAGGAGGAATTGTTGCCACTGACACCGAAAGGGAATTTTCAATGGGCCTCACTCCAAATGAAGATAGATTCTGGGTTAGATTGGAATCCGAAATCGGCGATTTTGACCTCAATATGACACCCTGGAACAAAGCGATGTCTAGCCTCAAAGTAGCGCAAGCCGAGTACGGAATGGGAATGGGTTATGGAATCTCACGTCTACACGGAACGAAGTGTCACGGAGAGATTGCGGGTAAAAGTGTGAATGGTACAGCATATTTTCAGAAGGTATGTGTCCAAGCTCCATCTCCACCTTGGTATTGGGGTATGCTTCATTTTGATGATGGTTCATACATAGATTGGTTTGTTCCTCACGTTTCTCCAACTATTACTGCAAAGGACTCCAGGCCATGGAAAAAACGTGACATATCACACATATCCCTGTCACAAGGAGGTTTATTTCATGATGTTTCAAGGAAGAGGAGTGAAAAATTCAATCAGGTAAGAATAAGCAAAACATGTAACGAAAATGGATTACCAATATTTCACGTCCACATGTGGAACGGAATTACAGAAATTAGAATTGAAGCAGAAGCTGTAACACGTGCACACTGGACTTTTGACCAACCAACAATGGGTGGGCTAAAATCTCATCTAACTTACAACGAGTATCCTATTATTGTAAATAAATTGGAAGTCGATGATGAGCAAGGAATCAGGACAAGAGAGGATTGGGGCACGATTAGAGGCAATGCCGAACATTCTTGGGGGATTTTGCTCTGATTTTCCGATACATTCATCACTGACGTAACACCAAGCATCTCTGGAGAGATTAGTTTGGAGGACGAAAATACCGCCCCATCAGAAGCAAATAGCCCATCATCAAATCCAGCTCAAAGCCAAGCTGAAGTCAATGCAAAACTGCGGGAAAGATTCAGGCTAACCAGTGATGAAGAGATCCTTAAACACATGAAACCGTCTCCGTTTGCTTTCCTTCCAATGTATGCAGTAGCAGGTTTGATTTTCTTCGCTCATTTCATGTTTCAAAAGAATTGGGACAATGATGAATCAGCAATCGCTGGAATTATGCAATCACTTATCGAATTAAGTGTTGAAATAGGAAATATTGGATTCGTCATGGTAATGCTGGTAATTACTTGGATAAACCGCATGTTTAATGGTGCAACAAGTGGCAAGTGGACAACTATGTATCTACTATTGGTAACTTTCACCCCCATGATAATTGCATTCGATGAAATCTTGGTATTCTTTGGTTTAATAGATGAAGGTTTCATTCCAATCGACAACTTCAACTATTGGTTATTTGGAATATTCTGGTCTTTTTTGTTTATAGGAATTACATTATTCTATCAGAGGAGTTTCCATTATGCAATTACAAACCACAGAGTCATTTTTACTCAACACTTATTCATTCCAGGAGACGGAAGAAGAATCCTTTTCGATAATATCAACGAAATTAGGACTCAAAGAACATTCCTTGGGGCTTTCCTAGGATTTAACACAATTATTTGTGACACTGGTAGCCAATTAGGCATCGGCGAGGATGCCATGTCTGTTTCAGTTGGAAGCACTGGTAGTGATTCAGGTTCTGCTTCAGAGGCTACTGGAGCAGTTGGCTGGTTCAAAAAACTCTTTGCATTTGTTACATATCAGAGGACTCGAAGAGTTGATATGCCTGACCCAAAATTCTCTCTATACTGCATAAACAAGTGGAGAGAAACCGAACAACTGCTAAACGAAATGCACCAGAGACATAGTCAATCTGGCATTCTTAGTGAGTTGAAAGACCAAATTGCTTCAAACTGAATCTGCACATAGGTTTCAAAAACCTGTTTTGTGAGGCAGGGTCATGAGCGACCTAATTCAAGAGGCAGGCATAGCGCTTTCAAATGGAGATTTTAATGCAGCACTGGACTTATTTGACAAAGCAATAAAAGAAAACCCAGACAATGCAATCGCACATTATGGATGGGCTGAATCAGCATTCATGAGGTTGTCAATGGATATGGAAGAAGACATTCCAGCTGGGAAAATCATGCAGGTTTACAAGAAGGCAATGCAACTAGATGAAGAAAATCTCGAGTATGTTGCATCATTTGCTAATTTCTGTCTTGATTGTGGCAGAATCCCAATGGCAATTAAAGAGTACCAGCGACTTGAAAAAATGGCTGAACTATCTGAAATCCCTGTGGAAGACACATTATTTGATGCGAGCAGATTGATCGTAGAAGCTATTGAAAGAGTTGGCCAAGGAAGAGACAACCCAATGATTCAACCATGGTTGAAGCAGGCATTAATCTGGGCCGTAGGTGGACTTGGTTTCTCTGCAGAAGACGCAGCATCTACTCTAAGTTCAGAGTGAGGTGGATTGTTTGGGGAAGGCGCGAATCGCCTTCAGATATGGCTACTTCGGAGATACTTTCAGAGGAAGTCAAATTCAACCAGACGTAGAAACAGTACAAGGTAGATTTTGTCACATATTCAAAAAAAAGCTGAAGTGGACAAATGAGAGAATTCCAATGGCACTCTCAAGTAGAACAGATTCTGGAGTTCATGTGCGTTTGAATGGTGGCTCAATCGATATTGATGAGGAAAGATGGAATGCGATGGGGCCGGGCGGATTTATGAGGGCTGTTGGTCATCAAATTCCCTCATCAATTTCTCTTTTTGATGTGAAGAGAGTTGATGAAAACTGGAGCGCAAGGACATCAAACGGAAGAACATACAGATACAGAATGGAATGTATGAATGATTGGATTGAGCCGGAGATTGATTTCTTTACTCGATTATGTTCATTGTTTGAGGGACAACATGATTGGTCCAATTTTTGTCGAAGAGAACCTGATAGGACTACAATTCGTAAAGTTGAATATTGTATTCCTTGGATGAACTCTGGAAGAATTGTGGGATTTGAAATATCTGCCAAAGGATTCGTATGGAATCAAGTTCGTAGAATTGCAAGCGCAATGATACAAGTTCTAACAAAGAATATTGATGAATCTAAAATTATAGAAGCAAGGGACAACCCTGATGTTGAAATTGACCTTGGATTAAGTGAACCTGATTGGCTTATTCTTTGGAACGTTTCATGGGCTGAATTTGCTGATGTAAATACTGAGGAACCTAAAATAAATCCACCAGATAGGTCAAGTAAAAGATGGCAAGAATTGGCCAAACTTCAACAGAAAGAAATCCTCATTCGTCAGTTCGACCTCATTCAAGGACAATACTAACGTAATCCCCATCCTCGATTGAACAATTTTCCCGTAAGAATACATCTGCAATGACTTCTACAACATCATCGTGTCTCGTCAAATCAGGAATCAAAATTGCACAATCAACTGAAATGTTTGGAACCATTATTTTTGCCATAAATGCTGTTGCTCCGCCAAAAGAGACACCGTCCCTGTCAAATCCTTTGATTCTGTGGGCCTGGATATTACTTTCCTCGCCTTCATCTAATCCAGCAGAAACGCGTAACTTTTGGTATTCGACCAGTGATTCGCCTTGAACGCTTACATTCAATGTTCCTGGCCAAGCGCTTTTGCCAATTATAGTTTTGAATTGCTCTTGATAGTGGTGCTGAGACATGAAGATATGAGCACGGCCCAAACCTGAGGACACTACTCCCTCAATGCGCATGGCCCGCCGACAAACATCTCACAAATGATTGTTCTGCATCAAAGGGAAACAACATTTAGCACATTACCTGTGGGGCAAACATGGCAGGCGACCTATCTTGGATGAACGCAAGATATGAAGAACTCAAAGACCAATCTTTATTGTGGCAACCCCCAACATTGGAATCCGCAAATACGCCACGCTGTACTATGGATGGAAAAGAAACCATCATGCTATCTGCGAATAATTATCTCAATCTAACAACTCATCCAAAAGTTATGCAGGCATCGATAGATGCAATCAAGAAATATGGCGCAGGTAGTGGTTCTGTAAGAGCAATTGCTGGAACAATGGACATACATCTCCAAGCTGAACAAAAGGTAGCTGAATTCAAAGGAGTTGAATCATCGTTAATCTATTCCGCAGGTTACACGGCTAATGTTGGACTTATTCCAACATTGGTACAAGGTAAAGATGACATCATTATTTCAGATGAGTTAAATCATGGTTCGATTATTGATGGTGTTAGGTTAACCAAAGCAAGAAGAGGTGTTTTTCCACACAATGACATGGCTGCTTTAGAGCAGGTTCTGAACGACAACAAAGATGCTGATAGAAAATTAATCATTGTCGATGGAGTATTTTCAATGGATGGGGACATATGCCCTCTGGATGAGTTGACTAATATCGCAGAAGAACACAACGCAATGGTATTTGTCGATGACTGCCATGGAGAAGGCGTATTAGGAGACGGTGGAAGAGGAATTGTTGACCACTTCAAACTTCAAGGAAGAGTTGATTTCGAAGTAGGTTCCTTCTCCAAAGCACTAGGCGTTCAGGGAGGCATCGTTGCGGGTAAAGAAATTGTAAGAGAACACGCACTAAATCATTCTCGGTCTTGGCTTTTATCAGGATCACAACCACCTTCTGTCGCTGCCGCTCAAAAAGCAGCAGTAGAAGTTTTGATGGAAGAGCCTGAACACCACGCAAGACTTTGGAAGAATACAGAATATTTCCGAAATGAAATGCAATCGATGGGGTTCGACACAGGAGTGTCAACAACTCCCATCATACCTGTAATGTGTGGAGAATCAGCAACTGCGAAGGCTTTGTCCAGTGAAATGTTGAAACAAGGAGTCATGGCGGGAGCAATTGTATTCCCGATGGTTGCACGTGACAAAGCAAGGGTAAGAACACAAATGTCAGCGGGATTATCAAATAATGACTTGAATGAAGTATTGAGAATTTTCGAAGGCGCTGGTAAATCGGTAGGGTTAATTTAATCATTCTTCGGAGTCAAATGATTCTACAACTTCCTGTAAATCAGAATCATCTTCTATCAATTGTTCGATTTTTTCGGAAACATCCTCATATTCATCTTCCTCAATGATGTAATCACCCTCGTCAATCATGCACAATAAACGCCATCTTGGCGCCCATGAAAGATGCACATACAATGTGCCAGGCAGTATTAGAAGTATCCATGATAACCACAGTGTAGGTGAATTAGAATCCAACAACTCGGTATTTAGTAATGCTAACAAAGTGAAACCAACAAACGGCATTGGGAACAAAATCATTCGATTTGGAGTGACTGCGGGCCTCTTAAAATAAGCATTCATGACTCTACTAGAAAAGCCTAGAAATCCTGTAAAAAAAACCAGAAGGCTGGTGTGATAAATCCACAATGGAACCCAGAATTCTTCTGTCATTGAATATGGAAATATTAGTGCAAGAGATACTAAAAATCCATAGAAGCCACCAATATTTGAGGGATGAGATAACCAAAGTGGTAACTTAGAGAACCTTTTTGATAGGCCCGTGCCAACCAGTTTTTCCCCTTCTGGGCTGTTCAAAACTTGAGCCAAAATTGAACCATTGGCGGACTCGCCCATAGAATAAACCCTCAGGTGATTCACATTTCAATGTAGGGGAGATTTTTGAGGGGAAAATATACTTTATTCGGATGAAAAAATCTTCGAAAGAGGACCTTGAATTTCAATTTCTTCTTCGGGCATCCAATTTCTCTCTAAAAGTGTTGATTCCTGTGCTTCCCTTTCGCGTGCATCCTCAAATTCATCATTGGATTCATTCATTGCATTATTCAGTGAGATTCCCTGATTGATTATTGTCAATTGTTTTGTAAGAACTTTTTCACTCTTTTTCGATTCCCAAGAAGACAATATGGACAGATCTTTATCTTGTTTATGTATCATCCAACCATGAATTGGGTCCTTTACTAATTTGAGAAGATGCATGCCCGGATTTATCCACTTCCCGCTGAAATTTACCATAATCTCAGACCTAGACACGAATTCTGTATCCATGAAAGGATGGTTAAGATTTACCGATAATGGAACGCTTTTGGTAAAATTAATTGTTGCTAATTTTGAGTATGAAAATATTGCACAAACGATTGAGATTATCCAGACCAATGGAAAATATATTGAAAAAATTACCGAAATTATCGTTATACTTGCATAAACATACAATTGTTGCTGGAATGGACGAATTGTCTCTGAGCAGATTGAGGTTTTTGAAAACTCAATCATCCCCTTTGGTGCGTCCATGGTCTCGCGAAATTAAAGAAGGACATGAAACCCTCGTTTTATCGCTTTGATTAGCCCCACAATTCAAGAAGGTTGAAGATTCCATAAACCCCGAAGGGGTGAATATGGTAGAGTTACAACAGGGTACTTTACTGGAGGAAAGGCGTGGAGGTAACGCTATTCTATCCACTCTGGTTAACGACATGATAGAGAATTCTGTCAACGGTTACATCCGTTGTGAAAGAATCCCAAAAGACGACACTCCAAAGGTAGGTCAATTAGTCATAAACAATCGGGAAATAGTTGCTGCTTTCTATGAATCTAAGCGACCTCAATACGGAACAAAAGCCGTAAAGAACATTGAAGCCGATTGTCAAGAACTAGATTGTGTAATTCAAGTTGTTTCTGGAATTGATATCCCACGGATACTGGAAATATATCCAGAATCAAAGATTCAATCCATTGCAGAAAATGATACTCAAAAGTGGTGGGAAAAACTCGGAAATCGCCAAAACACGTGGACACGGTCAAGAAGAACCCCTGGTGATGAAAACGAAATTTCGTCAACCGAATTCTCCCGTCGTAACATTGGGTTTCAATATCAATACCATACTGATGAAGAATTATTGAAACCTGGATCTGTTTACTTGAATGATTCAGATGAATTATTCCAATTAGTGTCGAATTTGGAAAAGTTAGGTAGACCATTGTTAGTGTTGTCCAGGCTTTCTAAAAAAGAATATTTTTCTAATATCGGAATAAATAACGATTCGGTAATGTGGATTACCAAAAAAGAAGGCGAGAAAAATATCCTGCCAGAAATTGAAAGAATTGAGGAAGTTGTGTCTGAATTCCTAAAATTTAACATAAGGGCTGTTATGTTATTTGATGGCCTAGAGTACCTATCATCAATTCATGGCACTAACAAATTAATTAATCTTGTAAGAGACCTTGCTGATAAAATGAGATATGAAGATGACTGCTTATTTATTCACACCTACAATAGTACATGGACAAAACAGGATTTTACACAGATCTCCAGAATAGCACCAATATTGGAAACTGAGACCATTCAAAGATGGAATGAAGACCCAGAATCTTTAGAGGACCATCCCTTACTTGCTCCATTGACGGATGAAGAAATCGCTCAAATGGAAGAATACATCAAAATGAATACGCCGGAAACAATATATGATGAGCCAATTCAACAAATTGGAGAACAAGAAGAAATTGAGGAAAAAGAAATTCTTGAAGAAATCATCGAAGAAACAGAAGAAATCGTTGAGGTGGTTTCTGAGTCCATAGAAACTAAGCCAAAAGGCCCACGAATAGCTCAAGTTGTTAAAAGAAGAAAAGCCAAGCACCACATCCCCAATTCTAGTATCACATCTTCAAAATCAAGATTATCAGCTGCAAGAGGAAAAGAAATTGAGATTTCGCTACCCGGTCCGAAAGACATACCGAAAACGGCAGTAGGCTCGGCAAGAGAAAGTAAACTTCCTGAAATACCCTCCATTATTCCATCATCTTTAGGGCAGGTTGTTAAACAAAAGTCAGCGAATAAAGACCTCGATTTACCTGTAGCCAAATCATCACAAAAAACCATTAAACTAGCGAGCGAAAATAACACTTCACAAGCGATGAGTCCTGTTGCGGCTAGAGGAATAGAAATCAAAAAGAATCTAACCAATAGAGCTCAAGCCTCAAGTCGCCCACAGCGTAAATTGAATCTTGATAAGAAACTCAAAGGATGGGCAAAGGAGGATTCAGAATGAGTATTACGCGTCAGGAGAAATTGAAACTCGCAATGGCCAATGCGAGAAATATCTTGGGTAAGCAGGACAATTCTGCAGGTAGCGCAAATTCTAAACTCAACAAATTGAGAAATGTCAAAGATTCAGAGGATACAAGAAAAGGAAATTTGATTGCTCGAACTAAAGTTTCAACGCGCCCTACCTTTGACCTGATTGCCGACAAAGTATTGGGGAGACAAGAAAGCGACCCAAATAAAATCGAATTTACAAACGACACAACACTTGCGAAAATTGCTTCTCAAAGAATGAACAAATTAAGAGACGAAAAGGAAATCATAGAAATTGAAGATGAATTATTCGGTGATGAAATCGGTTTCATGAAAGATGGGAGACCTATTTGGACAGATATCTTAGATTCGCAAAGAGGTTATTCGATAAATACTCAAGAGTTAGAAATCCGGGATACTAACTTTAAACCAAAATGGCCACCTATTTTGAGGATGTCAAACCACAATACGTGGAAAACATTTTCCGTACTCGAGGAAAACCAAAGAGCTGCTGGCGCCTGTGAAAAAATTGTTGAAAATCCAGGTAAAATGATTAATCCATTGCTCATTCTATCAAATGAAGGAACTGGGAAGTCTCACATCCTAAGTGCGACAGCCCAAGCGATGATTAGGAGGCAAGATGGAAATGTCCACCTATTATCTGTCTCCAGACTTACAAAGGAAAATTCACTCCCAGATGGATGGCAAGAAGCTGTTTCTCACTCATCATTGATTGCAATCGATGACTTACATTTAGCCAAAGGTAAATTGGCGACTGAACTCGGACTCCTAATCGATTTTTCATTAAACATGGGAGTGCAAGTCGTCGCTAGTTCAAGAATTGAACCAAGGCATTGGGAAGCCAGCAGACTTTGGGAAGTTATGAAATCGGCTACATCGATATGGATAATGGATCCTTCTTCTTCATCATTAATCACTCATCTCAGACGGAAGGCAAGCGGTAGAGCCTTACTACTCGATGACTCGATGTTAGCAACGATAGTAAAACACGGTTCACGTCAATGGAGAACAACTGATGGAGCTTTTGAAAAAATAGCCCTCGCCATAGAATCAGGGGAACGAATTGTTTCTCCAACAGATGTGTCAAGAATTTTAGAAAATTCTCCTAAACAAATGACTCATGTGGAAGAATTTATCGAAAAACAAAGTTTAGAGGATATTGCTTCAAAGGTCATCAATGAAACATTAGACCACTTGTATTCAGACAAAGCAATCGGAGGCATCGAATTGAAATCCGAACTTCCAGACCTCTCAGATGAGTGGGAAGTTCCAGACATCGAGATAAATGAATACGCTGATAATTCAAAGCACATAATTGACGATGGTTTAACTCAACATAGTACAAATACACTCACAGTAGATGAAAGAGATCAGTATCTTTTACAAGAAGAAGATGTATTATCTGGATACGATAAAGTAAGAGTTGACGAAACTGTTGGTTCTATCGACAATATAGCCCAAAGTATGTTCAAATCCGTTCAAAATAATCATATCGAGAGTTCTCAACAATTGGCATTATTGGAGCAAGAGTTGACAGCATTGGCCGAAAAATCTAGAAATGCCGACGTTGATGAATTGATTGAGATAGCAGACAGAATCGGAGAGATTGAGTTCCAACTTGGCAATATTCCAGCACCTCCCCAGCACGTGATTAAAACCCCGATAAAGAAACTAGAAACAACTGGTGAATCGTGATGGCATTTCCATGGTGGATGGAAGGTATTCAATTTGAATGCAAACCCGATTGTGGAAAATGTTGCGATGAGCCTGGAGGAATTGTTTACCTTAAACCATCAGATGCAGAAAGGTTGGCATTACATCATGGACTTGACGTTGAAGAATGGTTAGATAGAGACTGTGACAGAACGATTGATGGAAGATTCATTCTCAAGTCTGATAGTGTAACAGATATTTGCATTTATTTGGATGAAAACAAGAAGTGTACGGTATATCAAGCAAGGCCTTCACAATGCAAATCATATCCATTTTGGGCTGAAAATTTACGCTCAGACAGGTCTTGGAATAAAACCGTAACCTTCTGCCCGGGTTTGCAAGATGAACAAGCCATAGTGGTTGATGGTAACCAGATAAGAGTCAAAGTGATAGAAGACCAAGAAGCAATGAAAGGCTTTAGAAAATGGTCTAAAGATTAGTTGATAATTTTGGTCACATTTAATTAGCAACACTAAGTGTTATATTTTACACTAAAGGATAAGATTCTGAACAATTCCAGCGTCGACCTTATACCAAAGAGTCAACACGCCGTCACCGGTGTGTGCAGATGAGTCAAGATGATAATCTACTCAATTTGACTTCTGCCCATCTAAACACGGGCTTGAGAGGCATACCTGTTGGCACATGCCGAACATCATTCGTCACTCCAGAAAAAGGCGTACATTACTGTGGATACCCCATTAGTGAATTAGCGGATTTCCTACCAGAAGATGTAATATATCTACTGTTCAATAAAGAATTACCAAATCAGGAACAATCTATTTCCTTTGTTAAAGAACTTCAGTCGAGAGGAAATGTACCTTCAGAGATAAATGCAATTCTCGCAACACTTCCCAAAGATGGACACCCCATGGACTGGTTATCCATTGGAATACATTCATTGGGAATGATGTCAAAATCATCTGACTGGACTGATGATGCATTGGACCTAGTCGCTAAAATGCCAAGGCTATTAGGGCTCATCTTCAGATACAGAGAGGGAAGAATCGACAATATTCCAGAGGATGACCTTTCAATGAATTTAGTCGAACGCTTCACCAACACATTAGATATCGAAGGTGTTGATAGGACCGCTATGAATAAGATACTAGCGACATATTTAGTTCTGCACATGGATCATGGCGGAGGAAACCTTTCTACTTTCACTGGTAAGGCCGTAGCCTCAGGTAAGGCTACTGTATATTCCTCAATGGCCGGAGCAATGAATGCCTTGTCAGGTCCTTTACACGGAAGAGCAAATCAATCTTGTTTTGAATTCGTAAAGAAAATCGGCACATCAGATCCTTCGGAAATTGAGAACTTTGTGAGAGGAGAACTTGCTGCTAAAAGACCTGTGTTTGGCTTTGGCCACGCTGTTTTACGTGCGGAAGACCCACGCGCTACAGTACAATTCGCACTTGGTGAGCAACTTTGCCCAAATGATGAATATTTCAAAACTATCAGAACTCTTAGAGAAGTCGCACCAAGAGTCCTATCTGAAAATCCAAAAATAAGCAACCCAAATGCAAATGTTGACATTGCTAGTGGAACCCTGTTGAATTTTGTTGGTTTGACAAAACCAGAATATTACACTACATTCTTCGGGTGGGCTCGCATAGCTGGAATAGGAGCCCAAATCCTTGATGAAAGGTTGATTATGCGTGATGGAAAAGGAATACCAATTTACAGACCAAAGTACATCGCTGAGCAACAGGAACTCCGTCATATTGACTGAATTACCGGCCTTGATGTCTTACCACATCCTCTGTGACCTATTAGTCTTGCATTATTCCAACCAAGTTGTTCATCGCTTATTTCGTGCCACGGCGCCACATCATCTGGGATCAAGCCATTCTTCAAATCAAGCCACTGGTCGTCAGTCAATGGCATAGTAGCTGGTCTCAACCAGCGGGAAGAACCACATGGCAAATTTTGTTTGTGGTCCGCAGAATCAGTAAGAACAGACAAACCTGCATCGAGCAAATCTCTTTCTAGATGTAGGTGCCCTGGCCAAACATAGATTGGATAATCACCTTTTATTTTCTTTAATCTA
>Ga0181584_10001122_pt1 | contig 20025 bp, 9 predicted proteins | sample 071ome_30_FD_132462 | JGI IMG/M metagenome (GOLD analysis project Ga0181584, IMG submission 132462) | Coastal salt marsh microbial communities from the Groves Creek Marsh, Skidaway Island, Georgia - 071406AT metaG (megahit assembly) | ecosystem: Environmental > Aquatic > Marine > Intertidal zone... | reverse complement strand
CGTCGGTCGCGGGCGCATGGGGGCGGAGGAGTACGAGGATGACGTGGATTTTGATGAGGAGGAGGTGTACGCGCGAACCGGAGGGGGGACGGAGGTGAATGCGGTGGCGGCGGACCGGGAGAATTGGGTGCGAAAGCCGCTGGCGAAACCGGTGGACGCGACGCGGGACGCGTTGTTGTTTCAACAGTTGGACATCGATTACGTCGTGGATAAGCCGCACGAGACGTTGGGAAGCAGACGGTCGAAGGGTGACGCCGCGGTGGTACGCATGTTTGGGGTGACGAACGAGGGGCACAGCGTGTGCGCGCACGTGCACGGATTTGAGCCGTACTTTTATTGCGCCGTGCCGGAGAATTTTAGCGAGGCGGATTGCGAGGCGTTCAGGCGACGATTGAACGAGGAAGTGAGCGCGTCGAGAAAGAACGTGCCGGGGGTGTACGTCATCAGCGTTGCGCTCGATCGGAAGCAGAGTTTGATGCACTACAGCGAGACGAAGGATCGGTTATTCGCAAAGGTCACCATGGGGCTTCCCAACATGGTGAGCGCGGCGCGAGGCATCTTGGAGAAAGGGTTCAGCGTCCCAGGCGTGCGAGATGGTGCGTTCACGACGTATCCGACGTTTGAATCCAACATTGTGTACGCGCTGCGCTTCATGGTGGATTGTGGCGTCGTCGGTGGGAACTGGATCGAGTTCCCCGTCAACTCGTACACGGTACGCAAGAAGAAGAGCTCTCACTGTCAAATCGAGGTCGACATCTCGTACGATAAGCTCATCTCGCACCCTGCCGAGGGAGAGTACTCCAAGCTCGCGCCGTTCCGTATCTTGTCCGTCGATATCGAGTGCGCCGGCCGTAAAGGCCACTTCCCGGACGCCAAGTTTGATCCGGTGATTCAGATTGCAACGCTCGTCACGGAGCAAGGGAGCGATAAGCCGATCATCCGTGCCGTTTGGACGCTCGATACGTGCGCACCGATCGTCGGCGCGGACGTGTTGAGCTTTAAGGATGAACGAGAATTGTTGCGAAACTGGGGCAACTTTCTCCGCGGGTGCGATCCAGACTTGTTGATCGGTTACAACATCGTGAATTTCGATTTTCCGTACCTCTTAGACCGCGCAGAGACGCTCGGTGTTTCCGACTTTCCGTACTGGGGGCGAATGATCGGCACAAAGGTGCGCATGCGAGACACGGTGTTTTCGTCCAAGGCATACGGCACGCACGAGAGCAAGGAAATTTCTTGCGAAGGTCGCGTGCAATTCGATATGCTTCGCGCCATTCAGCGCGATTACAAACTGTCTTCGTACTCGCTGAACGCCGTATCGGCCCACTTTCTGGGAGAACAAAAGGAAGATGTGCATTACAGCGCGATTTCAGAGCTTCAAAACGGTACGCCGGAGACACGGAGACGTCTCGCCGTGTATTGTTTGAAGGATGCGTACCTTCCGCAGCGTTTGCTAGACAAGTTGATGTACATGTACAACTACATCGAGATGGCGCGCGTGACCGGCGTGCCTCTCAACTACTTGCTCACTCGCGGTCAGTCCATCAAGGTCATGTCGCAGCTTTTGAGAAAGGCGAGACAACGCAACATGTTGATTCCGTACCTCGCCAAGCAGGGCGGCGGAAACGTGCAAATGGAGGGTGGCGTCGCCTTCGAGGGTGCGACCGTTTTAGAAGCCAAGTCCGGTTACTACAAGATGCCGATCGCGACGCTCGATTTCGCATCGCTGTATCCTTCAATCATGATGGCTCACAACTTGTGCTACTCGACGTTGGTTCCGAAGAGCATGGTGAGCAAGATGAATCCGGAAGACATCGGGACGTCTCCCGCGGGAGACACGTTCGTCAAGGCGTCGAAAGCGAAGGGCATTTTACCAGAAATTTTAGAAGAACTGTTGGGCGCCCGTAAGCGCGCCAAGGCGGATTTGAAAAAGGCGACGGATCCGCTCCAAAAAGCCGTGTTGGACGGTCGTCAGCTCGCGCTGAAGATTTCCGCCAACTCCGTGTATGGTTTCACCGGGGCCACCGTCGGCCAATTGCCGTGCCTTGAAATTTCATCCTCCACGACCGCGTACGGTCGTACGATGATTGATCACACGAAGAAGATGGTTGAGGACAAGTATCGCACGGTCAACGGATACACGGGCGACGCTGAAGTCATTTATGGCGACACCGATTCTGTGATGATCAAGTTCAACACGCCCGATCTGGCGGAAGCCATGAAACTAGGTGAAGAGGCAGCGGTGTACGTGTCCGATACGTTCTTGAAACCCATCAAACTCGAATTCGAAAAGGTGTACTGGCCGTATCTCTTAATTAGCAAGAAGCGCTACGCCGGCTTGTTGTGGACGAATACGGAAAAGTACGACAAGATGGACACCAAGGGTATCGAAACCGTCCGTCGTGATAACTGTTTGCTCGTGCGTCAAGTCATCGAGACCGTCCTTGAAAAGATTCTCAAGGAACGAGACGAGCAGGGCGCCATCGAGTACGTGCAGAACACAATCTCCGATTTGTTGCAAAACAAGTTGGATTTCTCGCAGTTGGTGATCACGAAGGGTTTCACGAAGGATGCCGACTCGTACGGCGTGAAAATGGCGCATATCGAGCTCGCGCAGCGCATGCGCCAGCGCGACCCGGCCACGGCGCCCGTGGTCGGTGATCGCATCGCGTACGTCATCATCAAAGCGGCGAAGAACGCCAAGGCGTACGAAAAATCAGAGGATCCGATTTACGCGTTGGAGAACAACCTGCCCATCGATACGAAACACTACCTGGATCAATTCCTCACCAAGCCATTGCTCCGTATTTTCGAGCCGATCGTGCACAACGCTGCTTCCGTGTTATTGCACGGCGAGCACACGCGTCGCATCGCCCAACCGACGCCGACGGTCAAGGCGGGCGGTATTATGCAGTTCGCCAAGATTCGTCCCAGTTGCGTCGGATGCCGCGCCCCGATCTCCGATGAAAAGCTCTCCAAGGCGCTCTGCAAAAACTGTCTCAACAACGAATCGCAGCACCTCAGAAAGGCGCTGTCCTCGGTCAACAACCTTGAGGAGGACTTCAACCGTCTCTGGACGCAGTGCCAGCGGTGCCAAGGCTCGCTTCACCAGGACGTCTTGTGCACCTCTCGCGATTGCCCGATCTTTTACCGCCGCAAAAAGGTTCAAAAGGATCTAACCGAGGCCACCGCGCAATTGAAACGATTCGACTGGTGAGTACGCGTAGTCTCGCGCCTCTGGTTTGTCAAAAAAAATTAGATGCTCCAACAACCGCTCGCCAATCCCATCCGTCGTCCCCACACACGTCGTCGCGCACCTCGCGCCTCCTTTACGCGTCGCGCGCCGTCATGGACGAAGAGCGTCCAATCGTCGACGATCGCTACGCGCTCCTCACGCGCGTCGGGCGCGGCGCCACGGGCGAGGTGTTCAAAGCGCTCGACCTCACGAATCGAGACATCGTCGCCGTCAAGCTCGTCGATCTCGAGGATGCCGAGGACGACGTCGCCGACATTCAGCGCGAAATCACCGTGCTTGCGCAGTGCGCCAGTCCGTTCGTCACCAAGTACCTCGCGTCGACGCTCGTGCCGGGGACGAGCAAGTTGGCCATTGTGATGGAGTACATGGCGGGCGGGAGCGCGAGACACGTCGTCGACGAATCGGCGGCGGAGAGGGGCGACGCGGGAGGATTGGGAGAGGGTGAGATTTCATTCATCACGAGGGATGTGTTGCGAGCGTTGGCATATCTGCACGATGAAGGGAAGATTCATCGGGACGTCAAGGCGGCGAACGTGCTGCTGACGGCGGACGCCGAGGCGAGACTGGCGGATTTCGGCGTGAGCGGACAGATGACGCACACGCTCGGGGCTCGGAGGAAGACGTTCACGGGAACACCGTTTTGGATGGCGCCCGAGGTAATTCAGGGAGGTGAAGGGTACGATGAAAAGGCGGATATTTGGAGTTTGGGAATCACGTGTTACGAGCTGGCGCTCGGCGCGGCGCCGCACTCGGATTTACATCCCATGCGCGTTTTGTTCGTGATTCCGAAGCAAGATCCGCCTCAATTGCCGGACGACGGGAGATTTAGCGCCGAGTTCCGAGACTTTGTCGCCAAATGTTTGCAAAAAGACGCCAAGGCGAGACCGAGCGCCGAAGAGTTGCTCGACCATCCGTTCGTGCGGCTCTTCGACGATGAAGCCATCGCGACGTTGAAACGGCGAGTGGACAAGCACGTCGCGTTGACGGAGACGGAAACTAACGTGAGCGATCCTACGTCGGCTCTCGCGCAGTCCAAAACCGATAAGACGAGGGGCACGCCGTCGTGGGATTTCGGAGACAATTCCCTCGGGCGCAAGTTTTCGCAGCAGCAGGCGGCGCAACATACGGAGCGCGCGCAGACGCACAACGCCGAGGTGGCGTCCGATCACGGCGGGAGCTCGATATACCAGTCCATGGGAGGAACTATTCGCATGGCAAACCCATCGGATCACACCGACGACGACACGACCGACAGCATCGCGTCCATGGGTACGGGAACGATGGGCACGGTGAGCTCTCGAGGCACGCACAAGGCGCGATACAAACTCGACGAAGTCTTGCAACACGCCGTCGTGCACGCGCCGCTCATGCGCACGCTCATCGGTCCCGCGCTCGAATCGCTCGAGACGGACGACGATCCGAACGCGCAGGCTGCCGTGGACGACGCCATCGAGGCGTTGGATAAATTGGAAGTCGTCCTCCCCGGTTCGCTCAATCAAACCGTGTTATCCATCATGCGCACCATCTCGACGACCAAGAGCGAGACGTTGCGCGCGTTAAAATCGCGAGCAAACGCGTATTTTGGCGGTGACGCGGATGCGTCCGCGACTTCGTCGACCGGTGGACGCTCCGTCGTGGCAAACTATCTCTTGCATCGATGGCAAGCCGACGTGAACAGAACGTAGTCGTCGTCTCGACCACGAAAGACTAGATTGTACAATCAACTACAATAGTACTAGCGCTAACTGGATCGCTACATCCTCTGGAACTTTTCGTACATATCGAGCAACTCGGGTCGAGGCGCGGGACTGGCGCGAACGCGACCCATGGCGACGCCGACGTGTCGAGCGCACACCTCGGTCGCGTCGATGTTTTCCTCGAGCGCGGCGAGCGCGGCTTCGCGACAGATGGCGGATAAATCCGCCCCGGTGTACCCGTTCGTGGACATGGCCGCCAAGTTCAAGTCTACGTCGTCCGCGAGCGGGGTGTTCTTGAACTGTACGCGAAGAATCGCGAGTCTATCCTCCGAAGAGGTCGGCGGCGGAACGTACATGAGACGATCGAAACGACCCGGACGCAAGAGCGCGCCGTCCACGAGGTCCGGTCTGTTCGTCGCGGCGACGACGGTGACGTTGGCGCTCGGTAATAACCCATCCATCTCCCCTAAAAGCTGCGTGATGACGCGATCTTGTACCGACGGCGCGCCGTGTCCCTCTCCGCCTCGCGTGCCCGCCAAGCCGTCCACCTCGTCGATGAAAATCACCGAAGGCGCCGACGTTCGAGCGCGCGCGAACACCGACCGCACTGCCTTCTCCGAATCCCCGACCCACTTGGAGAACAATTCAGACCCTTTGATGGAGATAAAGTTACGTCCCGACGCGCTCGCGACGGCGCGCGCCAACATGGTTTTACTGCACCCGGGCGGTCCGTAGAGCAAGACGCCCTTCGGCGGCGACGCGCCAACGCGTTTCATCGCGTCCGGATGTTTCTCCGCCCACTCCACAGCCTCCTTCAGACGATTCTTCACGTCGTCCAACCCTCCGACGTCGTCCCATCGCACGTCGGGGACTTCGACGGCCACCTCGCGAAGCGCGCTCGGACGCACCTTGACGCGCGCCGCTTCGAAATCTTCTTCGGTGATTTTTTCTTCGAGACGCACGCCATCCATCGCGCGCGTGAGATCGTCCACGTCTGTCGCGGCGCCGTTCGCTCCGTGTCCAAGTTCCGCGCGCTCGATGACGCGCGTCAACGCGCGCATGGCGGCGTGTTGACACAACGCCGCGACGTCCGCGCCGACGAAACCGTGCGCGCGGCGACTCACATCCTCCACGTACTCATCGGACAAGTCGTGATTCAATCCTCGAAGATGCGCGCGTAAAATCTCCAAACGATCGTCGGGCGTCGGCACGCCAACCTCGAGCTCGCGATCGAAGCGACCAGGTCGTCGCAACGCGCGCTCGATGGCGTCCGGTCTGTTCGTCGTCCCGACGACGACGACGCGATGAAGCTCGAGCGCCTCCTTTCCGCCGCCGTCGAAGATGGATAACAGCGTCGCCACCACGCGCGACGACATCATGTCATCGCTCGACGCGCTCTGTTCCCGTGCGGGCGCGATGGCGTCCAATTCATCCAATAACACGACGCTCGGGGCGGACTCGATCGCCGCCGCGAAGACGCCTCGAAGGGCGTCTTCGCTCTCGCCGACGTGCGCGCCGACGAGCTCCGGACCGTTGACGACGAAGAGTTTCGCGTTCGACGCGTGCGCCGCCGCACGGGCCAGACGCGTCTTTCCACTCCCCGGAGGGCCGTACAAGAGGACGCCGCGAGGCGGTTTGACGCCGCACCGCGTGAACACCTCGGGACGCTCGAGGGGAAGCGAGACGAGCTCGCGAAGCGCCGCCTCGTGGTTTCGAACGCCGCCGAGATTTTCAAACGACACGCGTTGGGACGACGCCGCGCGCGACGCCCGCTTCACCGCCGATGTCGCGATGTCGTCGGAATCGGAGGAAGAATCCGCGTCGTTCGAACCGTCGGCGTCTTTCTCCGGTCCGTCGGAGACGTCTCGCGGGTGCAAGACGACGCGCGTCTTTGAAGAAATCTCCGCGCCTCGCCCGTCCCCGAAGATGTCGTTCGGTTCGATGGACGTCACCTCGAACAGCGCGCTCGTGCCCAACAACGGTAATCGTACGATGTTTCCGACCAAGACGCCTCGTCCGTCGAGCGCGCGCTTGGCGAGCGCCTCCAAGACGCCGCGGCGGCGCTCGGCGCGTTCGCCGCTCGCCGCGCGCAACCCGCGTTCGAGCCACACCGTCGCCTCACCGCCGACCGACGTCTCCATCGCCCAGAGTTTCAAGGTGACGCACGCGCGTTCACTCGCGTTGAATCCATCGACGTCCTCGTCGATGTCGTCGCGCTTCGCGACGCCGAGGACGGATCCGCCGGGCGGACATCCCATCGATAACCACACGCGTTTCGAGAGCGCGATACCGTCTTCGGGCAATTTGGGCGCCGGCCACGCCCTCGCCAACACCACGCGCGATCCATACGCGACGTCGGCGTCCTCTTCATCCGCCGCCTCTCGTTCCTCGTCGTCGTCGTCTAATTCCATCGTCATCCTCGCCAACGCCTTGCACGCCGTCGCTCGGCCCGCGCGTCTCGCCGCCTCCGCGTCTCGCGTCACCCGCATCGCACGCTCCATCGCCACTGATTCGCTCGCACCGCTCGCTCGCGACCCTTTCCTGCGTCCTCTCGCATCACTCGCTCGTCGAGTCGCGCCGTCGTCGTCGCGAGGCGTCGCGTAACACCGCACCGTCGTCCACCCGCCCGCCGCAACGCCCATCTCGCGCATGCGTTTCGGGGACATCGTGACGTGCGCCCGCGCGCCTATGTTGGACGCCACCGGTTCGTTCGCGTCGAGCGTCACCATCGCGATGTGTGCCTCGTCGTCCACGGTCGCGCGCGCGGTCTCGACGGCGTCGTCGTCGTCAACGTCGCGGCGTCCCGAGGAATCCACCGCCGGCGGCGGCGATGGGGACGCGCATCTCTCGCGCCCCTCGCGCGTTCGCGGCGGCGTTCGTGCGCGACGTCCGCGACGCGCGTCGCGAGGCGTCTCGTCGCGACCGCGTCGCATCGCGCGCGCGATCGAGCGCGGCGCCGCGGGAGGACGAAGAGTGAAGTATGAGAGTCTCTTTTGGTATTTTTTTACAAGAGCGGTAAAACAAAACAAAAACGACGACGCGATGCGATCCATCCATCGTGTCACTAGCTCACGCCTGTTGAAGCGTTTGATCGAAGTGCCACGCGGCCATGCCGTCGCCCGGCGGTCCCATGCGAAGGAGTGTCGCCACCATTTCGCTCACCTCGCGCACGCTCTGCACCTGCGGCTCCAACATTTGCCCCTCGATGAAATCGCACATGTGCGCGTCCCCGGCGGCGTCCGCCACCGCGTGCAGCTCGCACAATTTATCGTTATTCAATTTCTCCAGACTGAGACTGAGTTCGAGGGCGTAGAGCGCGCATCCCTTGTCGGAGTGTTCGTATTCGGTTTGCGGCGGAAGCAATTGTTGCAACTCGACGCGCCCGCCTCTCAAGTTCATGTATTCCATCAACTGTTCGGCGTGCGCGCGCTCCTCGAGCGACTCCTTCTTAAAGTGTTCGGCGAATCCCTTCAACGCGACGTTGTCTCGGGAGAAATACGCCCACATGGCGTGGTAAATGTACGACACGTTGTACTCGACGTTGATTTGCGCGTTGAGCGCGCGTTCGCACTCATTCGAGAATCCACTCCTCGCAAACGAAAAGTCCACCGATTGCGTCACCGGATGCGCGGATTGCGCCTCGACGATCGCCTTGGAGACTATTTGCTCGCTCTCCGCCGACGCGCAGACGCGGGCGACGCGCGATCGGTGGTGCATTCGACGTCGATTGGTTGACGATCGACGGGTACACGACACCGACGACGACGACGGAACGACGATCGCGCGCGCGTCGGTGCGAGCGATGGACATGACGGTGGAGATGAACGTGCGCGCGCGGACGAGGCGGGACGACGCGCGGCGCGGAGGTGCGGCGCGAATTGACGTCGATGGGTGATGATGCCGAATGTCCGAAGATGTTGAAGATGACGACGCGACGACGACGACGGGCGATCGTCGGCACACGCGCGCGCTCGACCGCGATGACGACCGAGGGCGCGGCGAGCGCAACCGCGCGTCGCGCGTACGCGGTGGCGCACGGGTGGGAACACGCGAGCGCGCTGAGCGCGGCGCAGAGCGCGGCGTTGGGAACGGTGGCGCAGGCGGTGATCGGAACGAAATGGCGACGAGAGGTGGCGCGCGCGCGCGTGGACGCGCGCGAAGGGGCCGATAGAGGCGAGATGGGTCGAGACGCGCGCGCGAGCGAGGGGGGGAGGGAGGCGTCGACGAGCGAGGATGAGGGAGGGGAGGGGAATCTCTCGAGCGCGCGCGCGTTTTACGCGTGGTACGCGGGCGTCGAAGAAACCGTGGATGAAGAGCGTCGAGAGACGCACAGACGACGCGCGGACGCGTTGCGAGCGGAGATTGAGCTTCGGGAGTCGTTGTTACAGCTATACGATGCGGTGGAGCGTGGGTTGGTGACCATGGCGGAGAAGCGCGCCGAGCTCAAGACGCGGTCGCGGCGAACGCAAGAGGAGAGTGAACGCATGATCGCGGAGAAGGATCGATTAGAGGAGTTTGCGGACGCGTTGCGAGATAAATTGAATTATTTCGATCAGTTGGAGAAGGTTGCGGAGCAGTTTCAGGCGGGGGCCATCATATCGGCGGCGAGCGACGCGAGCGGATCCGAGGTGGCGCCTCGCGAACAGATTTTATCGATGTTGAAGCGATTGGACGATTGTCTCGAGTTTGTGGCGTCGAATCCGCAGTACGCGACGAGTGGAAGCTACGGAACCAAGTTTAAACAGTTGCAGACACGCGCGATGAGTACAGTGCGCGAATACTTTGTCTCGGCGCTTCGCAAGGCGACGAAAAACGTGCAAGACGCCGCCAAGGGAAAGAAGGGCTCGAGCGGTGAGTACGACGAAGTCGTCGTCGACGAGGGAAGCGAGACCGCGCTGTTGTACGTGCGATTCCGCACGGGTGCAATCGAGCTGAGTAATCTCACGGAGGAGCTCGAAAAGCGAGGGAATCACGAGGAGTACGCCGCGCTGTTGTCCGACTGTCACGTCTTGTATTGCGAGCAACGCGCGGCGCTGCTCACGGGTTCCGTGCGCGCCAAGATGCGCGCGATCGCGATGGCAGAGCGAGGCAAAGACGTTCTCGCCCTCGCCAGGATCGGTACCGCGTACTTGGTAGAGGTGTGCCAGGCGGAGTACGGATTATTCAAACACTTTTTCCCGCAGACGGATCCCACCGGCGCCTTGTCGGCGCTGATGATTCCTCTCGGGACGTATTTGAGCGACATCTTGAGACCGAAATACATCTCCATCACGGATTTGGCGCTCCTCGCGCAGCTCGTCGAGGCTCTGAAGAGTGAAATCCTCGAGGACATCGCCAAGAAGACTGAAAACGCGTTGGCGCTGGAACCGGCGTTGCGTCGAATCATGTCCGACGTGCAAGAGCGATTAATCTTCCGCGCGCAAACGTACGTCAAGGATCAAGTTGGAAACTATCGAGCGACCGCGGATGATTTGGACTTCCCGGCCAAGCTCGTGCGCGCGCTGCAAGCGAAATCCAAAGGCGACAACGTCGAGGACGACATCGCCAATTGGTATCCGCCGCTCGAGCGCACGCTCACGTGCCTGTCTAAACTCTATCGCAGCGTCGAGGTGAAAACGTTCGCTGGTTTAGCGCAAGAGGCCGTGTCGCTGTGCGCGGATAACATCGCCGGCGCCGCGCAGACGGTGTCCACCAAGGCGACTCCCGTGGATGGACAACTCTTCCTCATCAAGCACCTCATCATTCTTCGCGAGCAAATCGCCCCCTTCAACGCCGAGCTCGCGGTGTCGGTGAAAGATTTAGACTTTACGCATATGCGTGGGCACGTGCGACGCATGTTCGGCGGCGAGATGTCCTTCTTTTCGCTCAATTCGGACAACGCGTTTTACCAGCTCGCCTCGGAGGGCCGACCGCGTGTCGTGGAGAGCAAAATCGATTCCAAAAAGGAACTCGAGAAGCAACTCAAGGCGGCGTGCGAGGCGTACATCATGACCATCACCAAAGAAGTTGTCGATCCGATGCTCAGTTTCATCACCAAAGTCACGGCATTCCGCGTGTCGTCGTCTTCTCAGGGCAAGGCGCTCAGAGACGCCGCCTTCGCCTCGGAGGAGAAGCTCGCCGCCGTCGCCTCGCAGGTCAAAACCGCGCTCGCCGAGCGACTTCCCAAGGCCATCTACACCATGAACCTCTACTTGAACTCGGAGTCCACGCGAGAGGCGCTGTTGAAACCGATCAAGAGCAACATCGCCGAGGCGTTCGCGCAAGTCGCCGCCGTGCTCGAGCGCGACTTTCCCGCCGGCACGGCGGCACGCGTCGGCGTCCTCGATCCCGCGCAACTCGCCGCCGCCATGGAGGACGCCGACGCGAGCACGCAGTAAAGAAAACCTAGTACCATCGATTCATTCTCATTAATGTCACGCGAGATGATGTAGCGACGCACGACGACGCGCGTCCCATTCCCATTCCCCGCCGTCCGGCGTCCCGGAGCTCTCCGGACGATATCTTCCAATCTGCGCATCCGCACACCTCGCGGCCTCGCGCGGCGTCATGACGTCCGGCGGTGCGGTCGAGATCGACCATGGTGGTCGTTCCGACGCGCCCGACGAGGACGCGAGCGACACGGCGCGTCTCATCGGCGACGCGCGCGCGCGCGAACGACGCAACACCAAGTCCTTGGCGCGCGTCTCGACGCTTCGTTTGATCGGCATGAACGCCTTCTTCTTCGCGTACGGCGCGTGGATCAGCTCCTTCGCCATCGTCACGTTACCCTACGAGTCGACGATGTTCTTTCCCGAGGCGGACAGCGTGGCGCTGGGGGCGTTCATGATCATCGCCGGCGCGTCGCAGTTGAGCGGGCCGTGGGCGGGATACGTCTCGGATCGGTCTCGACACGCCATGGGGCGGCGACGACCGATGATCGTGCGCGGTGGGATGTGTGTGGGACCGTGTTTGGTGATGATGTTCGTGGCGAGGACGTACGTGGACGCGCTCGCGGCGTGGGCGCCGACGTGTTATTACGTCGCGTTCACGCTCACCATGGTGGCGCTCAACGTCATGTACACGGCGGCGACGGGATTGGTGCCGGATTTAGTGCCCGAGGAGCAGACTGGGGAATCGAATGGGGTGTTGGCGGCGATGAGCGCGGCGGGGGCGTGCGCGTCGTTCGTGTACACGATGGTGTACCCGGACGTTTCGACGTTGTATTTCTTCTACATGGGATTATTGGTGACGTGCGTGCCCATCACGTGTTACTGCGCGAACGAGGCGTCGTCGTTAGAGGATGAGGACGACGAGGAGAGCAGCGATGGGACGTCGCGTCGAGAGGTGGATTTTTCGTGGCGAGAGCTCGCGCAGAGTTACGTCATCTCGCCGTCCGTGCCGGAACAAAAGAGCTTCTTTTGGTTATTCGTTTGTCGAACGCTCTATTACACCGGCATCTCGGCTCAAGTGTTCTTGCAATATCTGCTCCGCGATACCGCGGTGAAGGAGGACGGCAGCGGCCTCTCCGGTAGAGAACCGCAACAGACGGTGGCACGATTATCGTTCATCGGCCAAGTTGGCGGCATGTTGTGCGCCTATCCCGCCGGTTTACTCAGCGACGCCCTGGGCCGACGACCGCTCATCGTCGTCGCGTGCGTCGGCATCATCTCCGTGTACATCATGTTCATGCGCGTGCACAATCTCTCCACCATCATGTACATCGGCGCCTACTACGGCGCCATGAACGGCATGTTTCTCAGCGTCGACTACGCCCTCGCCATCGACTGTTTACCCAGCCGAGACGACGCCGCGCGCTGGCTCGCCATCTGGGGCGTCGCCAGTTTCATCGGCACCTCCATCGGTCCCACCATGTTCTCCCTCATCCTCCACTTCGCCCCCGATCCCGACGACGGTCGCGCGTACGGGTCCTCCCAAGCCGGCTACGACGCCATGCTCCTCGCCGGCGCCGCCTGGATGGTTCTCTGCGCCGGCTTTCTCGTCTTCGTTCGCCCGAACAAGGTGCGCGCGTCGACTTAGTCCTCCATCTTAGCACTGTTTGTACGTCTTACGCTCTGTATACAAAACTCCATCCTCGCGGCGCCGTGTCCGCTCGTCTCCCCTTTCGATGACGCCACGCGCGATTGATTCATCCGCGCGCGTCGCACACACCGACGCGCGCACGACCGACCGACACACCGACCGAGAAACGAGACGCGATACGAACCCGATGCCTTGCCTCTGCGGCCCCCGAGACGTGCTCTCGTCCGTGTCGTGGGACGCCTTCGCCAAAGATGCGCTCGTCGAGGACGATTCGTCTCTCGCGCGCCCAACCGAACGCGCGGGAACGACGCGCGCGAGGCTTCGAAAGCGCCACGCCGTCGGTGAGACGGCGCGAGAGACGCGCGCGAAGACGATCGGGACCGACAAGGCGCGACCGCGGGAGGCGAGGACGGAGGCGGCGACGCGCGCCATCGAGGCGTCCATGCGCGGGAATTTGCTCTTCGCCGAGTTGAACGCCGACGCCAAGGCGAGAGTCGCCGACGCGATGACGCCGATGTGGGTCGATGCGGGCGCCGTCGTCGTCGAACAAGGGTGTGAGACGTGTGAATATTATTACGTCATCGAGATCGGGGAGGCGCGGGTGATGAAGAACGCGCGCGGAGGCGACGCGACCCGGCGGAGTCTGTCGGACGATTCGGCGAGGGACGACGCGAGGCGGGCGTCGAGCGACAAAGGCGTGACGTACGACGCGGCGACGGCGAGAGAGGTGGCGACGCTCGGACCGGGACGAGGGTTTGGAGAGTTGGCGCTGTTGTATTCTTGTCCGAGATCGGCGACGGTGGTGGCGAATACGCCGATGAAGTTGTGGACGCTGCACGCGAGCGCGTTCAAGGCGATTAAACGCTCCGTCGCCACGCGGGATGATTCCGACATGCTCGATTTGCTTCAGCGCGTCGAATTGTTCAACGCGCTCTCGGAGTATCAGCTCTCGGCCATCGTCACCGCGGCGAAGAGAGAGACGTACGAGGCGAACGATGCGGTGTTTCATCAGGGCGACGCCGGGAATTGCTTTTACATTGTCGAACGCGGCGAGACAAGCGTGCGCGTCGACGGTCACGAGGTGGCCAAGCTGTCTCGAGGCGATTACTTTGGTGAACGCGCGCTGATCAACAACGAACCTCGCGCGGCGACTATCGTCGCGACGACGGACCTGTCGTGTCTGGTGTTGAACAGGAAAACCTTCGTCTCCATGCTCGGCTCCATCGAAGAGGCGAGATGTTTCGCGGGATTGGCCGAGTGTCCAACCTTGGCGCCTTTGAGCGACACGCAGCTCACCGACATCGCGAGCTCGATGAAAATGCAAACATTTGTCGAAGGAGACGTCGTATTTCGAGAGGATACGGTCGGGGATGCGTTTTACGTCATCATTGACGGGACGTTTTCCGTGACCATCGAGTCGGCGAGCCAACCCATGGCGACGCTCACGCGAGGACAGTATTTCGGTGAACTCGCCCTGTTGCGCAAGGACAAACGTGCAGCCACGGTGACGTGCGCGAGCGCGCGCGCCAAGGTTGGGTACATGACGAAATCAACCTTTGAAAAGAAACTCGGCAGTCTCGAGGTGTTGCGAAAGACGTGGCGATTGGACACTCTGAGCAAGGTGTCCATCTTCTCCAAACTCTCCACGAATGAGATCAAAGCGTTGGCGGACGATTTGACGGACGTCTCTTTCGGCGCCGATCAAGTCATCATTCGCCAGGGCGACAAAGGGGACGCCATGTACATACTCGAATCCGGCGAGGTGGAAGTCGTCGACGAAAAGACGCTCGACGACGACAAACAGCCACGACTATTGTGCAAACTCGGGCCGCAATCGTACTTTGGCGAGCTCGGGTTGCTCAATTCAGACAAGCGTGCCGCCACCGTGCGCGTGCCGAATCGAGCGACGGCGCTCATCATCACCCGACGAACCTTTGAGCAACATTTAGGCAAGCTGACGAATATTCTCAAGCGCAACGCCGAGGAAATGTACGCCAAAAAAGGCATCGCCGCGCACAAGAGACCCGTCGCGGCCAAGCTCGAAGACCTCGAGCCGGTCGGTTTCTTGGGCGTCGGTTCATTTGGACGCGTCACGCTCGTCTCACACGGTGGCGAGACGTACGCGTTGAAGGAAATCGGCAAGGCGCAAATCGTCTCTCGCGGTTTGGTCGACCACGTCTGGAGAGAAAAAGAGACGATGAAAGAGTGTGACTCGCCTTTTCTCGTCAACCTTCGCCAGACCTACGTCAACGACGTCTCCATCTTCATGCTCATGGATACGGTGCTCGGCGGCGAGCTCTTCACGTACGTGCACTCGAGACGGGCGCCGCTTCCCGAATCGCACGCCAAATTTTACGCGGCGTGCGTTGTGTTGGCGTTCGAGTATTTGCACGATCGCCACATCGTCTACCGAGACTTGAAACCAGAAAACGTGCTCATTTCATCCAACGGGTACGTGAAAGTGGCGGACTTTTCGTTCGCGAAGAAACTCGCCAAGGGTTCAAAGACGTTTACGCTCTGCGGCACACCGCAATATCTCGCGCCGGAACAAATCCAACAAACGGGTCACAATCGCGCCGTCGATTGGTGGGCCCTCGGCGTGTTCATCTACGAACTCGTCAACGGACGTCCACCCTTCAATCAAGACGACCACTATCACATGTACAACGCCATCAACGACGTCAAGTTTCTCTTCGCCGCGCAAAACAGCGCCTCTCTCCGCGCCGTCATCCTCGGCTTTCTCCGCCACATGCCCGCCGGTCGTCTCGGCATGGGTAAATGCGGCGTTCGAGACATCAAGCGTCACGAATGGTTCGCATCGGACATTAACTGGCCCGCGCTTGCGAATCAACGCGCGCGCGCTCCGTACGTGCCCGCGCTCGATTCGTCGGCGGATTTGAGACACTTCGTCGACACCGGCGACGACGTTCCGGGACATTCCAAGAAATGGGGCCCGTACGTCTCCGTCGGTCGCTTTAAAGACTTTTAATCAATCAACCTTGTATGTATGTACCATTAGACGCTCACACAGTCGCGTCCGCCATCGCGGACTCGAGTCTCGATTTGCCGCGCTATCCGCACCGTCGTCCCACCATCAATCCATCGCGTCCATCCCGCACACGCGCGCGCGTCATGGCCGCCCGCGCACCGACGCCCGCGCGCACGGCGCCGTCCCCGACGTCCTCCACCGCGCGTTCGCGTCTCGCGTCTCGCGTCTCGCACCGTGCGCGACCGTTCGCGCGAACCGCCGCCGCGATGACGGGCCAGCCTGTCGCGCCCGGATACGACTCGCACTTCCCACCGCCGCGCGATGATCGACGCGCCGGGGTCATCATGCACCCGACGAGTCTTCCCGGACCGTACGGCATCGGCGACGCGGGTCCGCAGGCGCGCGCGTTCGTGGATTGGCTCGCCAAAGGGAAGATGCGCGTCTGGCAGGTGTTGCCGCTCGTGCCGCCGGGCCGACCGATTCCGGGCGTGCGGGAGGACTATTGGTCGCCGTACAGTGGACGCGACGCGCACTGTGGGAACACGTTGATAATCTCTCTGGATGATCTCGTCGCGGACGGGCTGCTGGCGCGAGAGGATTTACCGAAGGCGTACGGCGGGTGCGCCAACGTCGATTTCGGCAACGTGGCGGCGACGAACGAACCGTTGATTGAAAAGGCTGCGAAAAAGTTGTTATCGATGGAGCGAGGGAGTGGATTGCGCGGTGAATACGATGTGTTTTGTGCGAGAGAGGACGTCAAGGCGTGGTTGGATCCGGCGGCGACGTTTGACGCCATCGACACCGTTCCCGAGTTGGTGGGGAGGTATTGGTGGGATTGGCCGGTCGAGTATCGCGATCGACACGAGGACGCGCTCGCGGCGATCGAGCGCGAAAAGGCGGATTCGATCGAGGTTTTTAAGGCGACTCAATTTTTATTTCACTCGCAGTGGATCAGATTGAAGAAATACGCCAACTCGAAGGGTGTTTCCTTGGTGGGCGACATGCCCATTTACGTCGGCGGGCACAGCGCCGACGTGTGGGCGAACCAACATTTATTCTTGCTCGGTGACGATAAGAAGCCGTCCGCGCTCGCGGGCGTGCCCCCGGACGCGTTCTCTGACGACGGGCAGTTGTGGGGGAACCCATTGTTCGATTGGAACGCGCACGCGGCGACGGATTACGCATGGTGGGCGCAACGACTCAGACGCACGCTCGAGCTTCACGACGAGGTGAGAATCGATCACTTCCGCGCGTTCGCGGCGTATTGGGAGGTCGAGGCCGGCGCGCCGACGGCGAAATCTGGTCGATGGATGGTAGGTCCCGGGGTGGACATGTTCGAAAAGCTTAAATCCACGCTCGGTGACGCGAAAATCGTCGCTGAAGATCTCGGCGTCATCACCGCCGACGTCGTCGAATTGCGCGAGGCGTGCGGTTTCCCGGGCATGGTCGTCCTTCAATTCGCTTGGGGCGGCGACGGTCGCAACCCGCACCTGTTGCACAACCACTACGAAAACTCCTTCTGCTACCCCGGCACGCACGACAACGAAACGTCTCAGGGGTGGTACGCGCAACAAGACGAGGACACCAAGCGTCGACTCGAGGCGTACGCCGGCATCGCCTACGGCGACGGCGCGTGGGGCATGATCAAGGCTGGCATGTCCAGCGTCAGCAAAGCCTGCGTCTTCACCATGCAAGACGTCCTCGCGCTCGGCAACGAGGCTCGCATGAACACCCCTGGCGTCGCCGACGGCAACTGGTCCTGGCGCGTCGGCGAGCCCGGCGTCTTCGATACCCTCGACGCCGAGGCGCACAAGCTCGCCAGCCTCGCCACCGTGTACGACCGCGTCGCCACCGTCGACGCAGCCTCCATGCGCGATTCGTGTCACGCCGTCGCTGGTAAGGGTCGCGGGGGCATCTTCGGTCTCGGTTTCGGCATCTTCTGAGCGCGGCGGGCGCCGCGAGAGAGAAAACCGCCGAAACCGACGTCGACGCCGCCCGTCCCCCCTCGACCGCGCGCGTCTCCATCGAGAAGGAACGAACGAACGGACGCGTACAACTAACTGATGAATATTAAAATGAAAAAGCAAAACGAACGCCCACCATCGCGCGCGTCCGAGCCCGCCCGCGCCCACTCACCGCGCGACGCCCGTCTCGCCCGCCCGCTCACGCGCGCTCGAGCTCATCCTCCCCCAAGTGCGCGATGAACGTCTTCCCGTCCCCGTTCGGCACCGGCAGCGCCACCTTACACGGTAAAGTCGCGCTCGTCGTCGTACCCTGGTGCGAATCCGCCCTCGACTCGACGACACCGACCATACCCTTGAGATCGACGCCCTGTCCCTTGGATTTCGGGACGTGGTAGGCGCGCACGTCGGCGGTGACGCGGACGGCGTCCCCGACGGCGAATCGCGCGACGATGGCGACGCCTCGCGACGTAGAACGACGGGAAGAGCCGCGGGCGTCCGTCGTGAACGACGAGACGCGGGTGTGTGCGAGAGATGGCGTCGCGGTGCGCATGGTGACGCGCGTGAGTGTGCGGATAAGGTGGCGATCCACGGCGACGAGGCGAGGCGAGGCGAGCGCGTCGAGAGGGAAATTCGTGGGGCGTGTACTGCGCGTGCGTGACGCGGGACGTCGCGAAGACCGCGTGAGTGTTACAAAAATGAATGGTGCGCGTCGCGTCGTGTCGTCGTGAGGCCGGACGTCGCGCGCGTCGTGGCGACGTCGGTCGCGTCGCGGCGAAGACGTCGCCGAGACGAAGAGACGCGAGACGCTGGCTATAAAGCGCGCGGCGAACGATGAACGTCTCCGACGAGCGTGAGAACGGTCCGTCACGCGTCGGCGTCACCGTCTGGTCGTTCGGTGTGTTCGCGGAGACTGGCGGCGAGCGCGGCGCGGAGTTCGGCGTCGTCGTCGTCGTCTTCGGGCTGGGCGGCGGCGGCGGCGGCGAGATCCGCCGCGCCTTGTTCGCCCATGCTCAGCGCGAGCGCCTGTTGAAGCAACGCGTCGTCGTCGAGCATCATCGGATCCGCGGTGGTCTGTTGCGCGTCATCCGCGGACGCAGACGCCTCGGCCGTGCCCTCGGCGGCGGGCGCGTCGCCCCCCTGGGCGCCTCCGTTTTCGCCCGCCGCCGCCGCCGCCGCTTCTTGACGCGCGCGCTCCTCCTCGAGCGAGATTCGAAGCGCCATCATCAACGCAGGATCGTCCCCCATGTCCCCCATGTCCCCCATGTCCCCGAAACCTTGCATCGCCGCCTGGGACTGCGCCGCCGCCGCCGCCGCCGCGAAACCGCTCCCGCCCGCCGGTCCGTCTTGATTAAAGATGGCTGTCCCACACAACACGTCCGACAAATTCGCTCCGGGCTCGACGACGACTAAATTTGAGTTATTATTCTTGTTCACGCTCGCCATGAACGCCTCGAGCTTCTCCCTATTCGTCTCGACGTCCCCGAACGACACCACGTCCACCGCCACGTTGCACTTGCGCAACTTTTTCCCCACCGCCGTCAACTCACTCTCCGTCTCCATCACCGGACTTCCAATGAACAACACGATACGCATGCGCTGGTGTTTATTCTGTCGATGTTTCAGCGCCAGATGCGCCACCTGCACCCCGACGCTCACGTTTATCTCCCCCTCGATTTTCACCCCGTGCACCGAGTTGAGCACCGCGCCCAAATCCTGCGTCGGCGTCGTCAACACTCGCGGCGCTTTCCCCGCCAACGACAACACACCGACCGCGTTCTCCGGATTACTCTGCGTCTTCGCACCGGCGAGTAAATTCACCGCATCCGCCTCCGCCTGTGCGTCGAGACCCGTCGTCGTCAGTCAACCCGATGCGCGTGAAAATCCCACCGTTCGTTCGATCGTCGCGTTCGTCGCGCGCGTCGTCGCGCGCGTCGCGCACCTGTAACCGCGTCGGCGCGTAATCACTGTTTCGAACGTGTTCGCTGTTATCGAGACATAAAATCGTCGCCTCGAGCACCATGACGCCGCGAGACGACGAGTGCGGATCGGGGCGAGATCTTTCTCGTCGGGGGCGAAAACCGAGCTCGCGGACGCGCGACG
>Ga0181584_10001116_pt1 | contig 20067 bp, 14 predicted proteins | sample 071ome_30_FD_132462 | JGI IMG/M metagenome (GOLD analysis project Ga0181584, IMG submission 132462) | Coastal salt marsh microbial communities from the Groves Creek Marsh, Skidaway Island, Georgia - 071406AT metaG (megahit assembly) | ecosystem: Environmental > Aquatic > Marine > Intertidal... | reverse complement strand
ACACGATGACTTTCGGGGCTCTCTCTCAGTCACTGAGGGTGAGTCACCCGGTCACGGCCTCCTCCGCCTCTGTCGCAAGCGCCAGGATGCCCGTGATGGAAGACCGACAAAACGGACACGTGATGTCGGCCTGCCCCCGAATGCAAAGCCTCGCAGCGCACTCAAAGCAGCACCGGTGTTCGCACTGGAACATCACCTCCACCTTGTTATCCAAGCAGAGACTGCACTCGTCCTCGTCCTCGCCCGAGCCTGTCCCCTGGGCGCGCGGGCCCTTCACCGCAACCTGCACAGCCCCCTCTCCCCCTTCACCTCCCCCGTAGAGCACGCGCTCAAACCCGAACAAAATGTCCCGGAGCGACGCCTCCTCGTTCTCCAGTAGCCGCTGCATCTCGCCTATCTTGAGCAGCGAAAGCGTGGACAGCTGAATGCCGTCGAGCGCCTCGCACGTCGAGCGCTGGTGCTCGCCTTGGCTCCGCCAGTGCAGCGAGATGTCGCGCAGGGTGACGAGCAGCGTCGCCTTTTGAAGCACCCGATTCATGTGGTCGCGCAGACCCGACGCGAACTCGGCATTCTGCGTCTCGCTCAGCAGACTGCTGTTCAGCCGCCGCTCGTTCGTCGTCAGCCCGCCGGCGCCCATCTCTCGCCGCGGCGTGTCCACGAGGACCCGCACGACCGAATGGTACCCCATCAGCAGCGCACAGTTCACCGGCGTGAGACCGACGATGTTCCGAAGTCGTCTGAGTTCCAACCCGTGGACGCGCCACTGCGCCTGCAAGAGCACCATGACGCTGCGCACGTCGCCGAGAGACGCTGCGATGTGCAGGGCCGTGCTGCCTCCGCACAAGTACGGGAGGTTATCGAGGCCGCGCGCCACGCCAGAATCGAGCTGGGCGCCGCGGTCCACCAGCGCCCCGACGGCAGCGTGGTTCGTCGTCAGCGCCGCAATGTGCAGCGCACTCAGCCCGGAGAAGTTCAGGGCATCGACAAACGGAACGTCGCCGATCCGATCGTTGACCGTCGTTTGCGACAGGTTCGCACCACCGCGGCGCGTGTCTAAGATTATTTGCAGACAGCTGGCATTGCAATACGCCGCTGCCACGTGCAGACAGCTGTTTCCACGCCGATTGAAGACCAACGGGTCCGCGCCTTCCTCCAGCAGCATTCGCACGACCGTCGTCGCGGCGACCGTACGCACTTTGCACGCCAAATGCAAGGCCGTGTTGCCGAACAGGTCCCTAGCGTTCAGGAACTCTGCGTACGCGTCGGACGACCCGAGGAACTCCTCCGCGGCCCACAGCAGCGTGCTCACGACGAGCGTGTTCGTCGTTCGCCCCCTCGAGTTGCTGTGATTACCCGAACGCACGGCCAGGTGCAGGAGGGTTCGCCGCTTGAAGAACGAGACTGAAGTGAGGGCCGAGGGCGACCGCTCGGCTATAGTCCGGAGGGCAGGGAGGTCGCCACGCGTGACCGCTCGTCGCAGCGCGTTCGCGTCTCGTCGACGCCCTTGCCTATGGGGGCGTGATATGAGAGCACCCATTCGCTACGCGCTCCGCTCGTTCGCCAGGTGCTACTGTACCACCCTGCGCACGCGTTTTTTGGGTTTTCGCTCAAATTCACCGCTCGAGCTCGAGTGGAAAAAAAGTCCTCGTTCTTCTCTCATTCGATTCGCATTTGTGAACGACCGAGTTGTTAAGCCTGCTGTCCTCCTGGTGATTCGAGCCATGCACGCGGAACGGGCCTTCGGTTGAATAGAACCAACGCTTTGGCCATGCTGCCACGGCAGTCCGTCGTTCTTCCGACACGCCACGGCCCGGTCGGGTTGACGCCGCGGCGAGCGACGCGGGTCCCGCCATCGGTGCCTGTCGTCCGGATCCAAAGATCCTGTTCGCATGTCGCCCTCGCCGCTGCCGACGACGTTGACGACGCCGACGACGTTGACGACGTTGACGACGCCGACGAGCTCCCCGAGTACTTGAGGCGTGTCAAGTGGGTTCCGAAGAAGCCACCGGCGTCTGGTGCTTCGTCGACGGACACGAAGAAAGCGTACAAGTTTCTACCGGCCAAGGACGTGCGGCGAGCGCTTGGCGTGGACTATGGCCGTGTGCATATCGGCGTGGCGGTCTCCAACCTCGGCATCGCGCCTCGGCCGCTGAATTTTATCCGGGGTGGCGGCATCGTGGAGCTGATGCGTATGGCGAACGACGTCGTGGACGTGGCGGTGGCAGCGCAGGTCGATTGCATCGTCGTCGGGTTGCCAGTCACGACGACGGGAAGTCTGTACAAGCGGCAGACGGACAGCCAGCAGGGGCGTCGGTGTCGGAATTTCGCGGCGACGGTGTTCAGTGTGAGTGAGAAGCACTCGATCGGGGTGTTTCTGGTGGACGAGCGGGGGACCAGTCAAGAGGCAGGCGCGTTGCTAGATATTGTCGGGGGCGGATCGAATAAACGGAAGGGTGGAAAGGGGAGCACCAAAGGGAGGAAGGACTCGGTTGCGGCCGCGCTCATCCTCTCTGCTTTTTACAAAGACCCGGCGGCTGCATTGCGCGTCCGGAATCGGTAATTTCGTAAGTAACAAGAGAAGGAACGCTGTTATTTCCGCGGACCGGCGAGCTGTTTCTGCGTCGGCAGGATGCTTTTCTTGAAGCGTGCCGACTGGTTGCTGTTGTTGATCCGTCGAATGATGGACTCTCTCTCGAGCTTGGCGTTCACGGTTCGAGTGACCTTGGTCGTGGTAGCGGCTCGAGCGGTCTTGGAAGGCATCGCGGGCTTGGCGATGCCCAGCTTTCGGGCGAGCACGGCGGGTTTCGTTCCCGCGGCGTTCGACAAGAAGGTTCGTCCCTGTCCTCCTCTCGCTCCCCTGCCAACTCCCTTGCGTGAGCGGGCTGCGACCGAGAGCGGGTCGTCGATGACGACAATCTTTCTCTCCTGACGCCGACCTGCCTCATTTTTGAAGCTGGCCCGAAGCGCTTCGCCGGCCACCGCCAGGATCTCCCGCTTTCGCGCGGCCAGTTTGGCGAAGGCGTCACGGTAATCGGCGTGCTTGATAGTCAGGGCGGATTTGCCGAGGGTCGAGGCGACCAGCGGGAGCAGCGGGGAGTCGGCATTGACATTGGCGCGGGTGACTGACATCTTGAGCTCCTTCTTCAGGTGGATCGACTCGTTTAAGAGTTTCGTGCAGTGTAGGTACCACAGCGGCCTGCATATACCACAGCGCGTAGCGCGAGTGAGCGCGTCGGGGCGCGAGCGCGCGTCCGGCTGGGTCGAGGTCACCACCACGTACCAGGTGTCGGGTGTCACGTCCCGTCGAGAGGCCCCGGCGAGGGTGGCCTCCTCCAAGGAGGTCAGCTCTTTGGGGTCGAGCTTGAGGAGGACTGGACCCAGCAATCCGAGGGACGCATCGCCAATGTCCCGCAAGTGGTGCCTCATGTCGGCGAGTGTCGTTAAGGAGATTTCCTGCAGTGACGAGGGCCCGAGACCGACAGAGGCCATTTCGCTGTCGTTTCCGCGCCCCTACGGCTGCATGCGGTTGTATTATTTCCAAGGGGATGAAAGGAACCACCCGGTCACGCTGATTCTTCCAGGGAACCGCTTCAAGGTTGTCTCGACCCCCCACACAAATAAATATTACACCGCTCGTCGTCTCTAGATAATGCCGATCTTGTTCGCGACATCCAAAGCGTCGTAGTCCATCTGCAGCTTCACAAACGCCTTCTTGGCTCCGTCCGGCCTGATCAGCGTGTTGACCTTGGCGCACTTGATGTCGTAGAGCTTCTCAACCGCGTCCCGGATCTGCTTCTTGTTGGAGCGGGTGTCCACGATGAACACCATCGTGTTGAACTCCTCAATCTTCTTCATCGCAGACTCGGTGGTCAGCGGGTACTGCACGATCGAAAACTCGTCCAGCTTGGGCATCTTGGCCGCAGAGCGCTTGGCCACCTTGGCATCGCGAGCGCGCTTCAGCGTCGCCGGGCGGTGGAACGACACGGAGGTGCGCACCTTCAGCGACTTCTTCCACTGGGACTTCTTCACGGCCTTGGCCGCCTTCTTGGCTTTATCGGTTCCTGTTCCAGCGAGATGAGAGTGAGTGAGACTCAGTCGGACAGCGGGGAGTTGGCGGCCCAGCGTCGGGACGGGTAGATGGCCCGCCCGGATGCGGTGCCAGTTATATCGTCCAATACCGGCTACACGACCAAGATGGGCGGCCCCGGAAGGCCGACGCCGGCGCGGAAAGGCCGGAGGCGGATTTTGGACAAAATCAGAAATGGCCGTGGCCGCCGTGTAAGGACCGTCAAACGGTCGCCGCGGGGCACCGAGAGGGTTGTACGTATCGTCGGAAGCCTATGACCGAATACGTCGCCCTGACGGTGCCCGACTGGCGAATCCTGCTCGATGCGACTCGGCCTGCCGCAATCCATACAGACGGGGCTATGCTCGCTCTGGGGCGTCCTGAATCACGTACCTGCCATTGTATGTATGTGATAATCCAAAAAATTATGCGCAGGGCGGCGGGGAAGCGGCCGTTTTGAGAGGGAGAGGGGAGCTTGGCTGGAGAGACCAGCTTACATTTGCCGGGCTGACCAATTCGGTCAGGAGCTTCTTCAAAACTTCCTTCTGTTGTTCCCTCCGCCGGCCTTCTTGGAGCTCGAGCCGCTCTTCGCATAACTGGGCGTCACGCCGCCTTTGATGGAATCGACAAACTTCTGCCAGACGGCCTTGTGCTGCGGGAGCGGGTTGCTGTCGTCGTCGTAGCCGCCTTCCTGGCAGTCCCAACGGCACCGGCAGCATTTCGCGTCCCACTCGTCCGATGTCCACCACGGGCAGCCACATCGCAGGCACGGCATCTTGGGGAAGAAGTGGACGAGCTTTCCGTCCGGGGTCAGCTTGGTGGCCCCGGCGCGGTTCTGCTTTCCGGTGGGTGGGTCGTACAGGGAGCCGCCGCCGGACGATGCCTGATGCTTCTGGCGAGCGATCTGGCTGATGCCTGCGGGCGTCAACTCGACGCCGGGGGCCATCGTGCGGAACTCCTGTTCGAGGGCCTCGGCGACGCGGTCGGGGCCCTCGATCTTCTTGCTGAGCTTCATGTTGCTGAAGATGAGGAGGGTTGGCGGTTTTTTCACGCCGAGCGCCTTGCCGAGCGCGGCGTTCGCGGGAACGGACACGTCTGCGAGGAAGAGGTTGTCGGCCTCGGGGCGCTTGGAGACGATGGTCTGCAGGGCCTTGAGGAGCTTGAGCGGGAGGCCGCCTTCCTCCCACAGGATGCAGAGGTTCTTTTTGGACTGGGAGAAGGTCTTGAGGTGCTCTCGGAGCGAGACGGCGCCGTTGTCGATCCGGGGAAAGTGGGCGTCGAGGTCTTCCAGGCTCACGGTGGCGGTGGCGGTGGCAATGGCGGCCGGTGGGGTCTCGGAGGCGGCCTGCCCGGCCGCGTGTCTGCCCGCCTCCTTCTTCACGTACCCGTTGCCGTGTGCACGTTCGCCGCCACTGACTGCATCGCCATCAGTGCCTCCAGTGCCACCAGAGCCGCCCTGCCACGGGGGGAGCGACGCGAGGAGCTTCATGATCGAGTTGGTGGCGTGCGCACCGGCGAGGGTCTCGACGGGCTGGAGGCCTGGGGCCGTGTGGACTGTGAAACAGGGCCACTTGCGTCCGTCCTTGAGGACGGGTTTGGCGCCCTGGCGGTTGGATTCGGGCTTCTTCATGACCTTCTCCATGGCGAAGGACCAGTTGGGCGGGTGGTTGCCAATGTCGACGTGGATGACCAGCGCCTCGACGTGAGCGACCGCCGTTTCCAGCTGCTTTGCAATCCCGGCGCCCTCTGTGTGCCATTCCGCGTCCCAGTGGATCACTACGGTCGTGCCCGGCTTGATCGAGTCGAGCACGTGCTGCGCCTCGGACCCGCCGTCGGTGATCCTCACCACCTGTCCGGGATAGAACGCAATCGTGTCGGCGGCCGTGATGATGGTATCCGCCGACTCATCGTCGTCGCGGTCGTCAAGGTCGTCGCGATCGTCGTCAGCGTCGTGATGGTGCGTGCATGCGCCGTGGTCGTGGGAATGATCATGGTGATGACCAAGCACATGACCGTGAAGGTCATCCTCACCACCCGCACCATCGTCATCGCCGAGCAAGTCCTCGAGGGCGGGCCACACGGCAAACGGATCCACGCACCCTTCCTCCCCTTCCTCCCTCCCCGCCTCCAAAGAACCCGCCATCTCCTCGTCGGTCATCAGGCACGCCTCGAGAGCCGCCTCGATCCGCTTCCTGTCCATGTCGATCCCGATGAACACGAGCTCCTGCCGCCGGTCCCCGTGCGGCTCCACAAAGTCCTTCATGATATCGTTCCTCGCGTCCGTCTCCGTCGGCCACGCCTGTTCGGGCAACGAGGCGTACCACGGCCCGCCGACCGTGAACCGCAGGACCGCGCCGGCCTGAGACCACTCCCCGCACAGGTCGGGTCTCGACCCCAGCCACACAAATCCCTTGGACCGCAACACGTTCCCGTACGTAGCCTTCAGCTCGTCGAATTTTTTCAACCCACGCGCGCTCAAGGTTTGCGGCAAGGAGCTCGGCGAGTGCTTCGATTCCGCCTGTCGATCTCCGCTTCCGTCGCCGCCGGCGTCGTCGCCCCAGCGATCGACCGCCTCCTCCACCGCCTCGATGCCGTCCAGCGCCCGCTCCAACCCCGCCAGCGCCCCATCCACCGCATCGACCGCGCCCCGAAGCACATCATCACCCACACCGAGCTCCCGGAGCCGCCGCAACGCGTCCGCGGCCCTCGCAGCAGCCTCCCGCGCGCCCACCACCCCATCCCTGGCCTCTCCGACTGCCTTCCCCCGCCCCGTATCCGCAATCGCATCGCTCCAATCCGGCTCTTGGAGCGCAAAATACCCATCCATAAACGCGTGCAGCCGCGTCGCATGGAACGGCCGCCGCGACCTGAACACGAACGACCCGATGCCGTACTCTTCCGTCTCAGGCGTGTGCGGCGTCGCCTCCTGCAGCGACTGCAGCCACCCCGCGCTCCTCGACGCCTCTTCAAAACTAAACCGCCCCGTAGAAATCACCTCGCGCAGGTCGACCCGCGAGTTGTTCGTCCGGATCACCTTGGCAGACGGGTTGAGCGCCCTGAGCAGCGCCTCGAGCGTGTCTGCCTCCTCCGACGAGACCAAATCCACCTTGTTCAGGAGGATCACGTTACTGAACTCGATCTGATCCAGCAGCAAGTCGGCCACGTTCCGATCGTCCTCCTCGTGCGCCGCATCCCCCCGGTCCCTCAGCGACTCGACGCTCTCCGCGTTTGACAGCATGTTGGCCGCGTCCACCACCGTGACACACGTGTCCAGCGTCGCAAGCTCGTGCAGCGGCTGCAGCATATCGTTATCCAGCTCCAAATCCATCGTAAACGTCTCCGCCACCTGCATCGGCTCGCTGATCCCCGTGCTCTCGATCACCAGGTAGTCAAACTTGCCCGACCGTGCCAGGTCGCCGACCTCTTGCAGCAGGTCCTCCCTCAGCGTGCAGCAGATGCAGCCGTTCGAAAGCTCAACCATACGCTCAGCCGTCTGCACGAGCTTTGTGTTCTTGATCAGCGCCGCGTCGATGTTCAGAGACGACATGTCGTTCACGACCACGCACACCTTCATGTGCGTCGTGTTGCCCAGAATGTGCTTCAGCAGGGTCGTCTTGCCCGCCCCCAGAAAGCCCGACAGGAGGGTCAGCGGAAGCTTCCGCTGAAGCGACGACGACGGCGGCGGCGTCGCCGTTGCCGCCGTGGCTGCTGCTGCCATTTCTCTGCTCGTCGAATCCGAATGCACGGCGATGCAAACCGCAATCAAGGCTTCGGTTCGTCCTTCCACTTCCACCGAGTCGCTGACGACTGACGCAAAGTCGCTGTCACAGTGTCCAATGAATTACGACTACAAAAGGAGAGAACTCGCGGCGCGCTCGAGCTCCCGTTCTCTCGCCATCACCTCGGCGTCCAGCTTGATCAGGAGCGTCACCCGCTGGTGCCGCGACTTTGCCATCGCCTCGCCTGCCTCTTTTTTTGCCACCGCCGCAGCCTCGTCCTCTCCGGTGGGCACAAAGTGCGCCGTCACCCGACACGGAAAGCCTGCGCCGCCGAGCACGCCCTGGACCACGCCGCCCAGCCACGCGTACACGTTGAGGTGCCCCATTTCCTTCGGAACGCTGACGTACTTTCCGATCCACAAGTGCGCTTCGTCGTCGCTGAGCATATACTCGTCGTCGTTCTCGTTCGACTGCTGCAGGTCGGTGGCCTGCTTGTTGAAGAGGTACCTCCAGACGGTGGTGTAGAGGAACCGGAGCACGTCCAGGATCCGGGTGTACCGGACGACGCCGTTGGGGGCGTACCGGATGCCGGGCTGTGCTTGGTAGAGGAGCGGACTGCCCCCGCTGTACTTGGCGGACTTTGATGTGGCGTTCTCTTTGGGGAGGCTGCTGGGCGGGATGCTGTTGCGGGCGTGGAGGAGCTCGAGGAGGGAGCCGCCGAAGACCCTTCCGACTTCTTCCAGGCGGCGTTCTAGGTCTCCGGTGTTGTCGACCCGGGACTGGGTGTATTGGACGAGCTCCGAGAAGAGGTAGGAGAACGTTGACAGGTTGGTCGTGCCGGGGGCGAAGGGAGAGAACGCGGGCGCTCGAATGTGACTGTTTGTCGCTCGCCGGGCCGCTTCGGCGCCCGTTGCTCGGCGTGGCACTGCCGTTGATGATGCGTCCATCGAACGAGGGCCTGGGGAGGCGGCGGAGAAGAGGCAGAGGAAGAGGAAGGAGCGGGACAGAGAAACGGAGATTCAAATCGAGCCTCGGAGGAGGGCCTCGCGTCTATGCCAACGTCGTCATTGGCATATCGGGATCGTCGTATGTCACGTTGATCATCATCATCATGGCATCGTTCATACAAGACGCGATCGCGCGGCCAATGGCCGCACTGAAGCAAGCCAAGCAAGCGAACATTGTCGTCGATGCAATTTCCACGGTACTGCGGCACGCCGTCGCCGCGGCCGGCATGGACATCGACATCGCGACGATAGACTACGTTGCTACGACGGTCGTCGCCGCGATGGCCGCGATCCTGCTGCTTCGGGCCGCCAGTGCCTTGCTCGCCTTCCTGGGCCAGGCGAATCGCTGGGTCAGCGTCGCCCTGCGCACGCGCCACATCCCCGCAGTCACGTACGACACAGACATGCCGCGGAAAGACAACGCGCTGATCGCGTTCGCAGACCGCGTCCTGGCGCTGTTCCTCGGCCAGGCGTTGACGCTCGCGGGAGGGTGCCCGTGGGAGCACATGTACCGGTGGGTCACCTCGCACTCGCTCGTGAAGTTCCGGGTGCTGCACCGCACTGGTATCATCGTCGGCGACCCGCTCGGCCTGAAGCGAATTTTCCAGACGGGATACAAGCGCTACGATAAGGACTTGGACTTTTCCTATGGCCCGTTTTTGCCAATCCTGGGGAGCGGACTGGTCACTGCCAACGGCAAGCACTGGCAGAAGCAGCGCCTGTTGATGGCGCCAGCGCTGCGGATTGATATGCTGGATGCGATCCTGCCGATTGCAATGCGGGCGGTGGACCGGCTCGGCGAGAAGCTCGAGGCGGTCAAGAAGGCCGACGACAACGTCATCGATATCGAGGAGGAGTTCCGGTTGCTGACGCTGCAGGTGATCGGGGAGGCCATCTTGAGTCTCGGGCCGGACGAGTGCGATGCCGTCTTCCCGAGCCTGTACTTGCCGGTGATGACGGAGTCCAACCGGCGGGTGCTGCAGCCGTGGCGGTACCTGTATCCCGTGACGGCGTGGAAGTACTCGCAGCGGGTCAAGCAGCTGGACACGTTCATCAAGGGGGTGATCCGAGAGCGGCGGAATCAGCGGCAGAAGGCGGGAGCTGCGTACGCAAGCAAGGATATTCTGGACAAGATCCTGGACTCGGTCGACAAGGAGGGCCTGGCGTGGGACGCGGCCGCCGAGACGCAGCTGTGCTACGAGATGAAGACCTTCCTTTTGGCCGGACACGAGACGAGCGCGGCCATGTTGACGTGGACGGTATACGAGCTGGCGAAGGAAGCCGACAAGAAGACGTTTGGAAGCGTGAGGAAGGAGGCCAATGCCTACCTGTCTGACGACGCCAGCGCCTTGGATCGCTCGAACGTCGAGAAGATGGACTGGACGCTGTCGTGCTTGAAGGAGAGTCTCAGGAAGTACTCGGTCGTCCCGGTGGTGACCAGGGACCTGAACACGGACGACGAGATCTGCGGCGTCAAGGTGCCGCGCGGGTCGTGGATCATCTGCCACCTCCAGCGCGTGCATCACCTCTACAAGGACCCGCTGACCTGGAGACCCGCGCGGTTCATGCCGGGCGGCGAGTACGAGTCGTTCAGTGACGAGGTCCGGCCGTACATGTTTGTGCCGTTCATTCAGGGACCGCGGAATTGCCTCGGTCAGTACTTTGCGCTGATCGAGGCGCGGGTCGTGCTCGGCATGCTGTGCAAGCGGTTCGACTTCGCGCTGGTCGACCCGGCCACACAGGGCGTGACGCATCCCACCGTCATCCCTGTGGGTCCCGTCGGAGGCATGAAGGTGCGCGTTTCTTGACGACGTTGATTGGCTGGCTGTAACATCTTTCGGATTCTCTCAAGTGACGACGACGAAGACGACGACGAAGACGACGACGACGACGACGACGACGAAGTTCTGGTGGACCCTAGGGACGAAGTTCTGGTGCCTTTGAATTCGAATTTGAATTCAAATTCGCGCGTTTGAGTTGAAGCCGAGCCCGCTTCTCACACCACGCGCACCAACCAACAACAAAACCATGACGCGTTCCGCCTATAAACTGAAATCTGTCGTCGGGTCTGGGCGCGCGGGCAAGACCCGCCGAAGGCTGCAGCCTGCTGCGCCTTCGGAAGGCATTTCCAAGCCGGCACGAATTTGAACCCCGACTTGCGCCCCCCCCCTCTGACGCTCTCACTCGCGCTACGCGCTCCGTTCGTACTCCAGGCCATCCGTCGCCTCGCTCGCCGAGCGGGCGTCAAGAGGATGGCCGAGGGCATTTACACCGAGGCGCCGCTGGCGCTGAGGGCGTGGCTCAAGTCGATCATCGGGGACGCCGTGGTCTACGCCGACCACGCCCGGCGGTTCACCCTGACTGTGAACGATATCATCCTCTCGCTCAAGAAGAACGGGGCGACGCTGTACGGTGGGTACTGAACTTCAACTTTCTGGTGCCACTGTCCCCTTTGCCAGCCCTGATGTCTCACTCGCGCTACCCGCCTCGCCCGTTCGCCAGGTTACACGTACTACGAGAAGCGGGAGCGGCTCACGCGCAAGATTCCCGCCTCGAGTCTGGTGCGCAAGACGGCGGTCGGCGACAAGGCCGGCGCAAACACGCCGGCGAGGGCGGCGACACGCGCCTCTGCGGGCAAGTCGGCGTCGGCGAGCAAGACGGCAGTCGCGTCGGCAATGGCGGCGATAGCGGTCGCCACGCCTGGAGACACGCCGAAGGCTGTCTGCGGCGGCGAAATCGCAGTGTCAAAGAGGACGCAGATGAAGATGACGGGAGGTGGCCGAAACAGGAAGGCCAGCAGGCTGGGCGTCGTTCAGGCCGCCAACTGCGTGACGCCCGAGCGGGCGCAGGACATTCAAAAGAGCCTGTCGACGTTCAGGGACACGGTCATCGAGCGCCAGAAGGACTCGAGCACGTCGCCAGAGCGCATGCAGGACTGGGTCGCCGCGCACATGCTCGGCCGTGGGGTGGCTCCTTGCACGGCGGACGAGATGGGCATCGTCCTCGAGGCGCTGATCGAAAAGGATGCCGTCATGCGGGCCGACGGCAAGCTCTTCTTCGTATGATGATGATGATGATTCTAGTGTTTGACACTTCCAACAGTTTGACACTTGTCGTTTCAACACAATCAAGCTCTCTCTCTAAAAGTACTCCTGCAGCGGGATCTGCTCCAGTCCGCCGTCCTTCATACCCCGCAGGGCCTGGACGGTGGCGTTGGCGCCGGCCACAGTGGTGATCAGCGGGACCTTGGCGCCCAAAGCGAGCCGGCGGAGGTCCCTGCCGTCGCGGACGTCGGCCTCGTCTCCGGCCGTGGTGATGAACATCATCTGAATGTCGCCGTTCTTGAGGAGGTCGCCGGCGTTCGGGCGTCCCTCCTGGATCTTGAGGATCGTCTCGACGTTCGGGACGCCGTTTGTCGTCAGGACCTTGGCGGTGTTCTGGGTGGCCAGGATGCCGTAGCCCATGTCGGCCAGTTCCTTGGCGATCGGGACGGCGTCGTCCTTGTGCTGGTCCATCATCGAGATGAACACCTTGCCGGACTCCGGGAGCCTCTGCCCGGCGGCGATCGCCGCCTTTGCGTAGGCCTTGGCGAAGCTCGAGTCGAGCCCCATGACCTCCCCTGTGGACCTCATCTCAGGTCCGAGCAGCGTGTCGGCACCCGGGAACTTGTCAAACGGAAGCACGGCCTCCTTGACGGCGACGTGGTTCAGCTTGACCTCCTCCGTGAACCCAATCTCCTGGAGCGTCTTGCCAGACATGAGGAGCGACGCGTACTTGGCCAGAGGGTGGCCGATGGCCTTGGCGACAAAAGGCACCGTCCTTGATGCTCTCGGATTTGCCTCGATGATGTAGACCTGGCCATCCTGGACGGCGTACTGGATGTTCAGCAGCCCGATGACACCGAGCTCCTTGGCAATCTTGGGCGTCCAGTCCCTGATGACGTCCAGGCATTCCTGACTGATGGTCTGCGGCGGGATGGAGCATGCGGAGTCTCCAGAGTGGACACCGGCCTGCTCGATGTGCTGCATGATACCGCAAATGACAACGTTGCCCTCGGCGTCGGCCAGGGCGTCCACGTCGAGCTCATCGGCCCTGTCCAGGTACTTGTCGACGAGCACGGGCCTCTCCGGGTCCACCTCGACGGCAGTGTTGATGTACCTCCTCACGTCCTGCTCGGAGTAGACGATCTCCATCGCCCTCCCTCCCAGCACGAACGAGGGCCGGATCATGACCGGGAAGCCGAGGTCCTTGGCGATGGCCACGGCCTCCGGCTCGTTGGTTGCCACGCCGCCCGGCGGCTGCCTGATGTCGAGCTTCTTGAGCAGCGCCATCCAGCGGTCCCTGTCCTCGGCGTCGTCGATCGAGTCGGGGTGGGTTCCCCAGATCTTGACGTTGCCCAGTCCGGAAGCGGCCTTGATCGGGTTCGCCTCGAGCCACCTCGCCAGGGGCGTGGCGAGCTTGAGCGGCGTCTGTCCTCCAAACTGCACGATGATGCCGTCCGGCCTCTCCTTCTCGATCACGTTGAGCACGTCCTCGACCGTGAGGGGCTCAAAATACAGGCGAGAGGAGGTATCGTAGTCCGTGGACACCGTCTCCGGGTTGGAGTTCATCATGATAGTCTCGTACCCGGCGTCCCTCAGGGAGAACGACGCGTGGCAGCAGCAGTAGTCGAACTCGATCCCCTGCCCGATCCTGTTGGGACCGCCGCCGAGAATGAGGACCTTCTTGCCGTTGCTCGGATCGCACTCGCACTCGCCGTCATAGGCCGAGTACATGTATGGCGTGTCCGCCTGGAACTCTGCAGCGCACGTGTCAACGCGCTTCATGCTCGGGACGACGCCCTTGGCCGTGCGCGCCGCGCGGACCGCGGCCTGGTCGGCACCAACCGCCATCGCAATCTGCGCGTCGCTGAACCCCCTCTGCTTGATCTCGCGGAAGTCCCTCTCCGAGAAATCATCCAGCTTCTTGGTCTTCATCCAGCACTCGACCTCGTGCAGCTCGCGCAGCTGCTCCAAGAACCACGGATCGATGGCCGTGTACTTGAAGATCTCCTCCGCCGTGATCCCGTCCTCGAACGCCTGCTTGATCACAATCATCCTCTCCGGGTTGGGCACCCTCATGTTGTAGACAACCTTGTCCGCCGGCAGCCTCTTCCAGTTCTTCGGCAGCGACCACCCGTCCAGCCCAGTCTCGAGCGACCTCAGCGCCTTCTGGAACGACTCCTGGAACGTCCTTCCGATCGCCATACTCTCGCCCACGGACTTCATCTGCGTCGTGAGCACGGCCTCAGACCCCGGGAACTTCTCGAAAGCAAAGCGCGGGATCTTGGTCACCACGTAGTCGATACTCGGCTCGAACGACGCCGGCGTCTTGAGCGTGATATCGTTCGGAATCTGGTCCAGCGTATTCCCGCAGGCCAGCCTCGCCGCCATCTTGGCAATCGGGAACCCGGTCGCCTTGGACGCCAACGCGCTCGACCTCGACACCCTCGGGTTCATCTCGATAATCACCATATCCCCATTGGCAGGGTTGATCGCCATCTGCACGTTAGACCCCCCACACTCCACCCCCATCTCCCGGATAATCGCCACCGCCGCATCGCGCAGGCGCTGGTACTCCTTATCCGTGATGGTCTGGCTCGGCGCCACCGTGATGGAGTCCCCGGTATGCACCCCCATCGGATCCACATTCTCGATCGAGCAGATAATGACCACGTTATCCGCCAAGTCCCTCATGACCTCCAGCTCGTACTCCTTCCACCCCAACAGGCTCTGCTCGATCTGCACTTGCGACGTCATACTCGCGTCCAACCCGCTCTTGCAGATCTGCAAGAACTCGTCCATATTATACGCGATACCGCCACCCGTCCCCCCGAGCGTAAACGCCGGCCGAATAATCAACGGAAACTGCCCGATGACCTCGTGCGCCTTCATCGCCTCCTCCATATTGTTCGCGATGCACGACTGCGCCATCTTCAGGTTCAGGCGCTCCATCGCATCCGCAAACAGCTCGCGATCCTCCGCTTTATTGATCGACTCCAGCTTGGCCCCGATAAGCTCCACATTATACTTGTCCAGGATGCCCCCCTCGGACAGCGCCTTTGCCAGGTTCAGCGCCGTCTGCCCCCCCATCGTCGGCAGGATCGCATCCGGCCTCTCCTTCGCGATAATCTGCTCCACCAACTCGGGCGTCATCGGACCCACGTACGTACGATCCGCAGTCTCCGGATCCGTCATGATTGTCGCAGGATTCGAATTCACCAGCACCACGCGATACCCCTCCGCCTTGAGCGCCTTGCACGCCTGCGTGCCCGAGTAATCAAACTCGCATGCCTATTATTATTAGTACGGGAGGGAGTATCGAGTGAGTGAACGAGTGAGGGAGCGCGTGAGCGAGACAAGACGGTGGTTGAGGAGTGAGACGGCGACACGGCAACACGTCGACGGCAACCAACGCCTCGTCGCCAGTCCACCAGACCGCGCCTCCCACCGCTCCCCCCACTCCCGACGCCCCACCCACCGACCCTCCTACCCTCCAACCAACCCGAATTTGAAAATCCCGAATCGAGTTCCCTCACCCACGCACCTGCCCAATCACAATCGGACCCGCCCCGAGCAACATAATCGTCTTCAGATCAGTCCTCTTCGCAACTCGCTGCACAGCAGTGTCCCAAGCCGTGAAATTCGTCTGCGCAGCTGCCACCACGCCAATCCCACCGAATCCCCGCCCCCCGCGCCTCCCCGACCCCCTCGCGCCCACTGCATACCGCCCACACTGTACTCCAGCGAATGGCGTAGACGACCGGGACACGGAGAGCGGACAGGCCCGTGCATGAAGCGCCGGATTCAAATGGAGGATTTTCGCCATTTTAACGACGTTTGCGTTCTACCACGACTCGTCCCCGTGCTCTTCTACCGTAGAGTATAGAGTAGAGCTAGCTCTATACGTCGATACGCCGAAAAAGACGACTCGGAGTGAGATGAGAGGATTTTTGTGTCCAGAGGTTTTTGACCGGAGATCGGTTGAGTCGAGGCGGAAACGGTCGTTCTTTCTCCGCGCAAACGTATCTCGGAATGGTCTTGTACATCATTGGATTGGGTCTTGGCGATGAGAAGGATATCACGGTGAAGTGCGTTGTTGAGTCGAGCGCGTTCGAGACGTAGACGTCGTCGGTCGGTCATGCAAAGCGCAGAGGGGCCAGGCGGAGGCGGAGGACGAATAGAGGACTCGTCGTCGCCGTCGCCGTCGCCGTCGCCGTCTTCACCATCGACACCGTCGACACCGTCGACACCACACTCCAGCTCACCCGCCCTCCGTCGTTCGTCCCAACCACGCGTAGGGGCTTGGAAGCCGTTCGGTCCTGCTCCGAGGTCTACCTCGAGACCTACACGTCCCTCCTCACCAACACACCGATTTCGACCCTCGAATCTTTCTACGGCAAGACGATCATCGAAGCGGACCGGGAGACGGTGGAATCCAACGCGGAAAGAATCCTGGCCAACGCCGCCTCGTCAAATGTCGCCTTTCTCGTCGTTGGCGATCCGTACGGTGCCACCACCCACACCGACCTTGAGATCCGCGCGCGCGAGCTCAAAATCGAGGTCGTGAAGATTCATAATGCGTCGATTATGAACGCGATCGGGGCGGCGGGACTGCAGCTGTACAAGTACGGGGAGACTGTGTCGATCGTGTTCTTCACGGAGACCTGGCGGCCGGATAGTTTCTACGATAAGATTCTGGCGAATAGAAGGAGCGGTCTGCATACGCTATGTCTGTTGGATATCAAGACGAAAGAGCCGACGTTGGAGAGTCTGGCGAGGGGCAAGCCGGTGTACGAGCCGCCGAGGTTTATGACGGTGAATCAGGCTGTGGAGCAGTTGTTGGAAGTGGAGGGGAGGCGGGGAGAGGGGGCGTATGGGGAGGAGACGATGTGCGTGGGGGTGGCCAGGGTGGGGAGTCGGGGGCAGCGGATTGTGGCGGGAGCGATGGGGCGGTTGCGAGAGGTGGAGTTTGGGGGGCCGTTGCATAGTTTGGTTATTGCAGGGGAGATGCACGAGTTGGAGGAGAAGATGCTGAGGACGTATTTTGATGTTGATGTGGTGGGCAAGGCGGTTGAGGAGGAGGAGGAGGAGGAGGGGGGGTGAATGGAGGGCGGGCGGATGAGCGGGTTCCGGATCACCTGCTCGCCCAGCGTCAGGTCCCTGTTGTCCCTCGCATTTCTCCTGGCCTTGCTCTGTGAAACCTTCCTCGAGTCTCTTCGTCTCTTCGCCTGTTTTTCGGACGCCGAATCACCCGTCGTCGTACTCGTCGCGCCCCGCCTCCCTCAACCGAGTCTCCTTCCCACAACCTCCCCTTGCACCACCTCCACCTCCACTTCGAATACGCTGCTTTTTCTCTCACGCTCGTCTTGCTGCATGCATGCGCACGACTTGCGTCAGGTATAACACGTTCTGCGACGACGCGGAGCGCCGAGGCGAACACAGAACGAATTAGACCGTGCCGTTCGAGTCAAAAATTGCCTGCCCCAGCCCGACCGTCGAGCGTGATGTCCGGCCACGTCCCGCAGTCGAAGGAGGAGCGGCAGCGGCAGCGTGCGCTTGATGAAGCGCGGAAGGCCGGCATCGTGGCCCCGGAGACGGACGAAGAGGGCAAGCCGATCAACCCGCACATCCCGCAGTTTATGGCGAGCGCGCCGTGGTACCTGAACGAGGACAAGCCGACGCTCAAGCATCAGAAAAACTGGAAGGGCTCCGAGAAGGCCTCGAAACAGTGGTACGCGCGGGGCTCGGAGCTCAAGGGCTTCCAGGCGACAAAGTACCGGAAGGGCGCGTGCACGAACTGCGGGTCGATGACGCACAAAGCCAAGGACTGCATGGAACGGCCGCGTGCCAAGGGCGCCAAGTACTCGAATAAAAATATTGCCGCGGACGAAAAGGCGCAGGACGTGCACGTGGAGGGTTTCGACGCCAAGCGGGACAGGTGGAACGGGTTTGACGAGCGGGAATGGGCCAAGAACGCCGAGAAGTTCGAGGCGGTGGCGGCTCTCCGGGAGGAGATGCGGAAGAAAGAGGCGCTCGAGAAGGCGCTGGGCGGCGAGGGTGCCGGGGCCGGGGCGGCGGCGGCGGCTCCAGACGCGCCAGGCGGGCCAGACGAGGGGAACGAGGACCTGGAGGCGGACGAGGCGAAGCAGGGCGGCAAGATCCGAAACCTGCGGATCCGAGAGGACACGGCCAAATATCTGCTCAACCTAGACGTCAACTCGGCGTACTACGACCCGAAGAGTCGGTCGATGCGCGAGGACCCCAACCCCAACAAGCCGGCGCACGAGAAGACCTTCCATGGGGACAACTTTGTTCGGGGCACCGGCGCAGAGGGGTTCACGTCGCTCAACCTCTACAGCGTGACGTCTGCAGAGGCGGGAAAGAACGTGCACATGTTGGCGATGCCGTCGCAGGCAGAGCTGTCTTTCAAGGCCGTCCAGGAGCGGAAGAAGATGCTGCAGCAGGCGAGCTCGAAGAGCGTCCTCGACAAGTACGGCAACGCCGCCGGGGAGCTGCCCGCCGACTTGAAGGCGGTGGCGCAGACGGAGCGGTACGCCGAGTACGACGCGAGGGGAAGGGTCGTCAGGGGCCACGACACCAAGGTCACGTCGCGCTACGAAGAGGACGTGCTGGTGGGCAACCACACGTCCGTCTGGGGCAGCTGGTATGACATGTCGAGCGGCACGTGGGGCTACGCGTGCTGCCACGGGACGACCAAGGGAAGCTACTGTACGGGCGAGGATGGCAAGCTGGCCGCCGCCAAAAACCGGGCGATGATGGCGAGCAACATGGAGCGCGACGAGCAGAAGAAGGTCAACCAGACCGAGGCGTCCGCGGATCGTGCGAAGGACGCCAACGCGGCGCTGTCGAAGGACGTCTGGGGATCCGACGCCCTGAAGAAGGACCTGGACGCGGACAAGCTCAAGGAGGCGATCGCCGCCATCAAGAAGTCGAAGAAAGAAAAGCCCAAGGTCGAGGATCAGGACGATCGGAAACGAGGGTATAACAGCATGCAGGGCGACGCGGTCGATATGAGCGAGGAACAGATGGAGGCGTGGCGGCTGCAGCGCTCGCGAGCAGCCGACCCGCTCGAGGCAATGAAGCGGCAGCGGGAGCGGTGAACACTGAAGCGGTGATACTGGGTTGCATCCGTGTGTAAATTCATCCCTCGGCCTCTTTCAACTGCGCTTCGGCCTCGGCCGCCCCCGAGACAAAGTCCGCCTGCTCGAACTCGGTCGTCCTCGGGAATTCCTGGACGACGTCGTGGAGGTCCATGATGCTCACGTCGATGCTGCCCCCGTCGGCGACGCTCAACCCCAGACAATGACCGCCGGCCGTGTGCTCGGCGGAGATGAAGTGCAGATGCCACCCCGGGACGGTCAGCTGGTGCCCGATGAACTGGGGCGAGTAGAACCCGACGCACGTGCCCTCCACGGTCTCGGTCCACTCGATGATCGCCTGCTCTCTCGTCACCTCGATCAACGGCCGATCGACCTCCTGTTTCCGGACAGCCCTGCACTTCAAGTAGGAGAACGAACCCGACACTTTGATCGCCCAGAACACGTTTTTCGTTCTGAGGATCTCTCCGAGCTTGCTCTGCAATCCTTCCAAGTCGAGCGGGCCGTCCAGCCTGAGATGCTGGGCGCGGCAGTCGTTGAACCTGGTGACCATCATGAACGGGGACAGCGCTTCCGGTGCGACGACATTGCACGTGCCCTGTGGCGTCTGTTGATAGCGCGTAGCGCGAGTAAGAGAGTAAGAGAGTCAGGGCGAACACGTCGGTCGAGGTCTTAACGAACCTGTTGATACGCCACACCGTCGAGCACGACGACCTCGCCGTCCAGCATGTGCAGGGTCCCCAGGCCAAAGTTCCCGTGGCGCAGGGCCGTGCCCACCTGTTCGTGACCGTGCAGCAGCCCCTTGACCAGGTCAGCGATCGGGGCCGAGATATAGAGCGCGGGCTGAGAGGACGTCGACGGCTGCCGTGTCGGTGCGTCGTCGGACTCGAGCGAATGGGCCGCCCAACGGTTCAAGACCGTCGCCGCACGCTGCTCCACGTCGGTACACGCAAACGGAAAGTATGAACCGTTCGACTCTAGGGCCCGGAGCACGCCCTCATCCAGCTCGATCTCGACTGTCCTGGTCTTCGGTCCCATCTGTTTGAGAAATTTCCGCGTCCCTATGGCTGCATATGGATGTATAGTTTCCAAAGCGATGCCGCTCGGGGCTTCCTT
>Ga0181584_10001115_pt1 | contig 20071 bp, 21 predicted proteins | sample 071ome_30_FD_132462 | JGI IMG/M metagenome (GOLD analysis project Ga0181584, IMG submission 132462) | Coastal salt marsh microbial communities from the Groves Creek Marsh, Skidaway Island, Georgia - 071406AT metaG (megahit assembly) | ecosystem: Environmental > Aquatic > Marine > Intertidal... | reverse complement strand
GAAAGGCTGTAAGGTTTGGGATCTCGATGGGAATGAATACATCGATATGTCCATCATGGGCGTAGGTACAAATACGCTAGGTTACGGTCATCCTGAAGTTGATGAAGCGGTCATGAATACAGTTCAAGCAGGAAACATGTCCACGCTGAATTGCCCCGAAGAGGTTTATCTCGCAGAAAAATTGATTGAGTTGCATCCTTGGGCGGATATGGCGCGCTTAGCACGCTCAGGCGGAGAGGCGAATGCCATTGCGATTCGCATCGCGCGTGCAGCTTCAGGTCGCGATAAAGTTGCGGTATGTGGTTATCACGGCTGGCACGATTGGTATCTATCGGCCAACTTAGGTGATGAACAGAACCTTGCCGGACATTTGCTGCCGGGGCTTGAGCCCAATGGCGTGCCGCAAAATCTCCGCGGGACAGTGTTTCCCTTTAACTACAATAATTACGCTGAGCTCGAGCAACTCGTCGAGAAGCATGACATCGGCGTGATCAAGATGGAGGTTGTGCGCAACAAAGGGCCAGAGGACAACTTTCTTCATAAAGTTCGTGAGCTAGCTACGAAGCGCAATATTGTTTTGATTTTTGATGAGTGTACTTCGGGCTTTCGCGAGACATTTGGCGGTTTACATAAGAAATATGGCGTTGAGCCGGATATGGCCATATTTGGTAAAGCGCTTGGCAATGGATATGCGATTACGGCAACGATTGGTCGGCGTGAAGTTATGGAAGCCGCGCAATCAACCTTTATAAGTAGCACATTCTGGACAGAGCGTATTGGTCCTACTGCTGCCCTCAAAACTCTCGAAGTAATGGAGCGCGAGAAGTCGTGGGAAAAAATCACCGCGACAGGACTTGATATCGGTCGTCGTTGGCAAGCCCTTGCGAAGAAGTACGAAATCGAATTAGAACATTGGGGGTTGCCTGCTCTTACTGGTTTTACTATCAAGAGCGATTATGCGCTTGCGTATAAAACCCTTATCACACAAGAAATGCTCAAGAAAGGCTATCTTGCTGGAACAAGCGTTTATGTATGCACAGAACATACTCCTGATGTTCTTGAAGGTTTCTTTGATACGCTTGATCCGGTATTTAGCTTGATTCAAGAGTGTGAGCGGGGTCTGGATGTGATGTCGCTCCTGAATGGGCCTGTCTGCCATGATGGGTTTAAGCGGCTTAACTAATTCGTATGCGCGTTGCTTTTCGAACAGATGCCTCATTGCAAATCGGCACTGGCCATGTAATGCGCTGTTTAACGCTGGCGGATGCATTGCGTGGGCAGGGCGCTGAATGCCAGTTTGTCTGTCGCGAGCACGAGGGACACTTGATGGATCAGATCCGCTCTCGCGGTTATGAAGCATATGCCTTGTCTAAACCTGACGCGAATAGTTTATCTGAATCTGATCTTGCGCATGCGAGCTGGCTAGGCGTTGATTGGAAAACGGATGCGGCACAAACACTTCAAGTATTGGGTATTGAGGAGCTCGATTGGATAATTGTCGATCATTATGCTCTGGATCATCGCTGGGAATCGGCGTTACGTTCGTCCTGCAAGCGCATCATGGCGATTGATGATTTGGCCGATCGGCAACACAATTGCGATTTATTGTTGGATCAGAATTATGGCAGTTCAGTTGAGCGTTACGCTGGTCTCGTTCCCGCCGATTGCATGCAGCTACATGGGTCAGAGTTTGCATTGCTCAAACCAGTCTATGCCCACTGTCGCGCTGAGCAGAATGTCCGCAGCGGCAAAATTGAACGGGTTTTGATTTATTTTGGTGGCGGGGCAGACCCGATGAACTTAACCGGGATGGCTTTAAGTGTATTCCAAGCTCCAGAGTTGTTGAAAATTGATCTCGATATTATTGTGGGTTTAGGTTATAGACACAAAGCAGAGTTGGAAGCTGCTGCAGCCAGTCGCGGCAGAACTCACATTCATACGCAGTTGCCAGATCTCTCTGAACTGATGACAAGAGCGGATCTTGCTATTGGTGCGGGTGGGGCTACGACTTGGGAGCGTTGCTGTTTGGGGTTGCCGACTATATTAGTTGTCTGTGCATTGAATCAAGAGGCTATTGGTGAAGCTATGCGCTTGTCAGGTGCTGCTAGTGTATTGCATCCAAGCGATAATTTAACTGACTATATTAGAGATATTACAATTGAATTGTCCACGGATACTGAAAAGTATTTTAAAATGAGCAACAAAGCCATGCTAATCAATGATGGACTAGGCCTCACGCGTGTTTATAAAGAAATCATCACAATGTCTGAAAGAACAGCAAATGGATAATACAAAATTGGATAACACAGTTTTTATAGTAGCTGAAGTTGGCATAAATCATAATGGCGATATGGGATTGGCGCGTGAGTCTATTGTAGCTGCGGCTGAAGCGGGAGCAGATTCGGTCAAATTTCAAAATTACAAAACTGAAGACTTCATTACAGACCGAAATCTAATTTTTGAATATCAGTCACAAGGTGCGATCATCAAGGAGCCGCAATATGATATGTTCAAACGTTGCGAACTTACTCGCGATCAATTGGCATATTTGAAAGAACTTTGTGATCAGGCCGGCGTTTTGTTCCATAGTACGCCGACCAGCGTAGAAGGGATCGCAGACTTGCAAGAGATTGACTGTCGAATTTTGAAAAATGGTTCTGATTACCTGACTAATTTGAGGTTAGTAAGGGCGATGGGTGAAACGGGACTTAAGACAATTCTATCCACAGGTATGGCAACTCTCTCCGAGATCGATGATGCGGTTCGTACATTCCGCGAAACAGGGAATGAGGATTTGATGTTGCTTCATTGTACGTCTTCTTATCCTACGCCAGCAGAAGATGTGAATCTTTCTCGTATGGCAACATTACGCGATGCATTTGATTGTGAAGTTGGTTTTAGCGATCATAGCGACGGCACTACGGCTGCGATTGGTGCGACGATACTAGGAGCAAGGTGGGTTGAGAAACATTTTACTCTGAGTAAAGATTTGCCTGGACCTGACCATTGGTTTTCAATTAATCCTGAAGAATTAAGAATCTTGGTTAAATCAATTCGTGTGGCTGAAAAAATACTTGGTACTCCAAATATATCTTTAACTGACATTGAGAAACCGGGGAGAACCGACTTTAGACTTTCTTGTGCAGCTTCAGAGAATATTGCTAAGGGTGAGAAATTGTCTTTGCAAAAGATTGCTTATAAGCGACCTGGCAATGGACTACCTCCAAAAACTGCAAATTACCTAGAAGGGTTGTTTGCAACAAGAAATATAAAAAAAGGCGAGCAATTAAAATTTGATATGTTTAATTGATCTAGCTCTATTTATTTTATTAGTTAATTAAGGTTTGATAGATATTTTAAAAACCCCAATATTTGGTTATAAATAATGAAAAAAATTGCAGTAATTGGAAATGGCGCTATAGGATCTAAGTTAGCTCTCGATCTAGCTTCAAAAGGTGATATTGAGATCACACTATTTGGGGGTCAAGAAAGAAGAGGATCTGCTTCTAAGGCTGCAGGCGCCATGATTAATGTGTTCTCTGAACTTGAAGTTGATCAGTTTGAACATGCTGGACTAAAAACAAAATTCCAGATGGGTCACTACTCGCTGAAATTTTGGGGGGAATATATACAAACGTTAGAAGAAAAAACAGGGATTCGAATCCGAACTGGCACTGGTTGCAAGATAATTAAAAATGAGGGAACTACACCTTACGAGTTAGAAACCCACAATTATCTGGCCGGCCTCGCAAAAGATTTTCCTGATGATTTGTTAGTTAATGACGATGGAATTTATATAAAAAGTGAATTTTGCATTGATTCAAGAGCATATCTAGAGGCGTTAGATCTGTTAATTGCAGAAGAGCCGAGAATTTCTTTTGTTAATTACACAAACTCATATATTTTTAATACTGCAAATGATTTTAATAAGTCTATATTTCTTTCAAATAACTTAGGTGATCATTTCGGTAGATTTGACAACATAATTATTGCTGCTGGCTCATTTTCCAACGATATTATCAAATCCGATCAGTTTTTATTCGGCAATGTGCAGCCAATATTTTATGGGATAGGTTCTGCGTTGAGGTTTTACAACGTTCCAGTAAATGCTGAAGGTGATGTCGGAAGTGGCTTTACAAGGACAATGAATAGAGGTGGCGCATGCGGTTTCCATGTTGTGCCATGCAACGGTTACAGTTATTTTGGTGCAACTAACTCCATAAACTTTATTCCAGAGTTTGACTCAAGAGTTGAAAGCTTATCTATATTGTCTAGAGGTCTAGTGGAAGAATTTGGAATTGAATACAAAAAAAGCCCGTGTAAACCCATTGTTGGATTTAGACCAACACCACTAGATTCATTTCCTTTAATTGGGAAAATGAACTCGTGTCCAATTTATTTTGCAACAGGCACTAAAAGAGATGGCCTGACAGCTTCAATTTACATTAGTGATTTTATTTGTAATCAAATTGCTGGCGCTGAGCCTAAAGATCCTGACTACTACTCCCAGATTGATATTGCTTTGTTCCAACCAGAAAGAGAGCTTCTCTCTTATTTTGATAAGAAGGTTGCAATTGAAAAAGCGGCCAAGAATAGAGTTGCTGGTCGAGTTATGCACTCAAGAGAACTCATGCTAGCTAAAGATTGGGATGACGCTGTAGAAAAGGAAACTGAAAATGTGGCTAATATCTACAATAAATTAAAAATAACTTTACCTCCGTCATTTGGCATCCATCCAGAATTAATCAATATGTTTGAGTACTCAAGGAGCTGATGTAGTGAATAAGTGGGAAGAGTTATACAAAGATGAAATATGTAATGTTAATTATCCATATGACGACATAGTTTCCTTCTTACACTCGAATAGCTCCATGGTTAAGAATGAATTAGTTCTAGATCTAGGTTCTGGGTTGGGAAATAACTTTTACCCTATTTTGAGTTTAGGGGGGGCGTTGCATTGGCTTAGATGGCTCCAAGACAGCAGTCAAAAAAAGCTTGAAAAAATACCCAGAAGCCAAGGCCTTAGTGGCAGATTTTGGAAGAGAGTGGCCGGTTGAATCTAATTCAATATGCATTGGTTTTGATCGCATTTCATTAACTTGTGTTAGATTGGATGTAATAAAATTTGCATTGTCTGAGCTTTTTAGGGTGTTAAAGCCAGGTGGAATTTTCGGATGGATTGTGTCAGATACTTCTGATTTTATTCGATTAGGTGATCTTGAGGATGATGGATGGGTTGAGCAATCGAGAAATAAAGATATCCAAAATAGATCTCAGTTTAGGGGATATACCTTTCTATCCTATAAAGATGTTATCGATCTAACATCTAAATTTAGTATTTTGAATCTCTCTCTTAAGACCGAAGAATTTTTTATTCAAGATGCGACTAGAAGAAAACGAGCATATTGGATCGTTGATCTAATAAAAGCCAACTACGACGATTAAGCGAGAATTTACTTAAGTTATCATTTAGTCTTTGGGGTTAGATGGTTGCACTAAATATGCTAGTACAAAGGTTGCGAGGTGAGTGCGTAGGTGTTGTTGGTTTGAGTGGTTATATTCATGCTGAATGGGTTGTCATCGCTGAAAAGATATGAAGGTAGTTTTTTTTGGTAATCATGATGTCGGTATCGCTGCGCTTGACACTTTAGTTCGGTATGCAGATGTTGTAGGTGTCGTTGCTCATCCAATGGATCCTGAGGAGGGTTCGAGGTTCGCATCCGTTTATGAATTCGCTTCGGATAATTTGCTCCGAGTGATTAGGGGACGTGGAAAAGATGCCGCAGTTTTGGAGTTTGTAAGAGATTTGGATCCAGACCTCATATGGGTCACAGATTACCGTTACATTCTTCCTGATCAGCTACTATCAATACCGAATTTAGGTGCTGTAAATTTGCATCCAAGTTTGTTGCCAAAATATCGAGGTCGAGCCCCAATTAATTGGGCGATTCTGCGCGGAGAAACTCAAATTGGCCTTAGTGCTCATTTTATTGATAACGGAGTTGATACCGGAGACATCATTAAGCAAGTTGGGGTAACGCTTAATAGTGATCATGATGCGGGTGATGCACTGAAGTTTTTAATGCCGCTTTATCAGTCTTTGACTAAAGAGGTAATTAATTTTTTTCGATCTGGCAATGTTCCTCGTCAGGCTCAAAACCCATCTAAGGGTTCAATCTATCCGGCGCGTAGGCCTGAGGATGGGCGTATTGATTGGTCTAAACCTGCGACAGAAGTTTGTAATTTAGTTCGCGCTGTAGCAGACCCGTATCCAGGTGCTTTTACTCATTTGAAGAGGGAAAAAATATATATTTGGAAAGCGTCTGTTGCTGAAAAATCTGAAAAATCAGAAGCCCCGGCCGGTTCTGTCATCGGATTTGGGTTAAACTATCAACCTCAAATCAAATGCGGTAAAGGTATACTAGAGTTAATTAATTGGACTATAGGTTCTTCTCCTATGAGGCATTTGCGAATTGGTGATAGATTTTTATGAGTAAGAAAATTCATCCAGATGACAAAAGAACAATTAGTCTTTATCAAACACTTTTAGAAGAGCATGGCGAAACCTATCGTGCCCTTGATTGGGGAAGTCATGAGTCACAGCAAAAACGATTTGAAGTCCTTGCTGGTATTGGAGTAACTAAAGGTGATCGTATTCTCGACGTTGGTTGTGGTCTTGCCGATTTCAACGCATGGTTGATAAAAAATAGACCCGGTGTTGAGTATGCAGGTATAGATTTAACCCCCGGTATGGTTGAAAGAGCGCAGACGCGTTTTCCAAATTCAAAGATCTTGAATAAAACAATATTCGATAAAGATCTACCGATAGGACCTTTTGACTACTTGTTTGCGAGTGGTATTTTTTTTCTCCGAAAGGAAAATCCAAAGGAATACATGGAATCTACTATCGTACAGATGTTTAATTATTCAAATAGGGGAATAGCTTTTAATTCACTCAGCGCTTGGGCTGATGATAAAACTGGTGGAGAGTTCTATGCTGAGCCAGCAGATGTAATGAACTTTTGTAAAAAATTGTCACCGTATGTTGTCCTGCGTCATGACTATCATCCAGCTGACTTCACGATTTATATGTATCATTCCTTGCCCATTTAGCGTCTCATAGCATTAATAAAATGATAGTTTCAATTATGCAGCCAGCCTATATTCCTTGGCTAGGTTATTTCGATAGAGTGTTGAAAAGTGATATTCATATCGTTCTAGATAACGTAGCAATGGATAAAAGTAGCAAAACCAAGTTCACAAATAGAAATAAAATCCGAACACCAAATGGATGGTCTTGGCTGACGGTTCCCCTACAGTCAGTCGCTCGATCAGATGAGCAGGTAATCAGTGATCTTGAAATTAGTCCCAGCATGAATTGGTCAGAAAAGCACTGGAAAACGATACAGTCCAATTATTCACGCTCGAATTATTATTCTGATTATTCTGATTATTTTGAGAACTTTTACCAGCAGGACTGGGTTCACCTTGCTCCAATGTTACAGGAGAGTACGCGTTATCTATTGCAGGAGCTTGGAATTCAAACTCAGCAAATGAAAAGTTCTGAGTTGTCGCCGCAGTCGAAGAAAGCGGATCTGATCTTAGAGCTTTGCATCAAAGTGGGCGCAACAACGTATCTTTCTGGCCCATTTGGTAGGGATTATTTAGACGAGCACGCGTTCGATAAGGCTGGGATTGAACTGAAGTATCACGACTACGTCCACCCTGCCTACAATCAGTGTTTTGAAGGGTTTGAGTCGCATATGAGTGTTATCGACTTGCTTTTTAATTACGGAGATAAAAGCTTGGAGATTCTCAGGCCATGAGTAAGAAGATCCTTGTTGTTGCCGCACATGCTGATGATGAAGTACTTGGTTGTGGTGGAACTATTGCGCGTCAGGTGTCCGAAGGCGATGCGGTGCATGTCATTTTTATGGCCGATGGCGTGGGGTCGCGTGGAGAAGATCTTTCTAATCAAATAAAAATCCGGAACTGCGCTCGTGACAAGGCTATGGAAATATTGGGCGTAGATAAATGGCATGCTCTGGATTTTCCAGATAATCGCATGGATAGCGTCCCGCTGCTGGATGTGGTGCAGGCACTTGAGTCCATAATTGAGAAGGTGCAGCCCACTCGTGTCTATACTCATCACCATGGCGATTTAAATATTGATCACCGTATTACGCACCAGGCCGTTATGACTGCTTGCCGCCCCGTACCCGGAAGCAGTGTGCGAGAGATTCTAACCTTTGAAGTGATGTCTAGCACTGAATGGGCTACGCCCGGCGTTGCGCCTTTTGTGCCCAATTCGTTTGTGGATATTAGCGATTACTTGCCGAAGAAGCTAGAGGCGGTGGCGCCGTATGCCATTGAAATGCGCCCAGCGCCGCACTCACGCAGTGTCGCGCATATTGAGGCGTTAGCGCGGTATCGGGGAAATTGTGTAGGGGTTGAGGCTGCGGAAGCGTTTTATTTAGTGAGATCTTTAGAATAAGTTGTAGACAAGAACTAGTATCTTATGCAAAATAAATCCAATTTCTATATCTATTTTGAAGGCATTTTCTACATTATATTCATAAATTATTAATCATATTATGAAAGATAAAATACTGTGGTGTCTAGAAATGCCTTTGGATTCCAGAGCTTTTTTGATGCAGAAATGGAAAATTGATAAATTAGCATCAACTTATGACATCACTATTGTGGTTTGTAATGAAAATGTAGGCTCTTGCTATCTAAATCCATTCGGAATAAAGAATTTCTGTAGATATTGTTCCAAAACAGTAAAGGAAAGTTTGAAGAATAGTGAAGTAACGATTTATGAGATACCAAAAATACTAAATGATGTTTCCAGTAACAATGTTGATGATTTAGGTGCAATATCAACATTTATTACCAAGTTCCGGAGAACTCCTAATGAAATAAAATTATCTCTACTTAGAAAATCACTAAACAAGTTAAGCAGCGCCGGAATAATTTACAAGGCTCAAATCGAATCTTTCTTGGGAGGAAATAGTTTTAAATCTCTTTGGACGTTTGGTGGAAGAACCAACATCGCAAAAGCAGCTGTGGATGCTGCTGTTAGAAAGAATGTAGATTATTATTGTATGGAGCTTGCTGGGGTAGACGGTAAAATTCATCTTTCCAAGAATCAAAGGAATTTCGACTCTGACTATATTCAAAACAAATTTTCTAACTATTTAAAAAAAATAGATAGAAAAGATGTCAAGGAGAGCGCGGTTTTTTTTGAAAAAAAATTGAAGGGTGAGCCGACTAATGATGTCGTCTACTACAAGCCGCAGAAAGAATTGGAAAAGAGGGTCGCTTTACCAGGATATGATATTATTTTTTTATTGAGCTCTTTGGATGAAAGAGCGGCACTAGGAGGTGAGTGGGATCCTTTTTACGAGTCACAAGAGCAAGTGTGTGTATGGATTTCTAATAAGTTCCCGCAATATAAATATGCTGTAAGATATCATCCAAATCAGAGCTATCTGAGTAAGAAAGATTTAAAAAAATCAAAGGAATACTTAGAGGCTAATGGAATAATGTTTTTCGGGCCAAAATCTGAGATAAGTAGTTATGATTTGATTCCTAACGCAAAGATAGTTGTGACATTTGGGTCAACGATATCAGTTGAGGCTGCGTATCAAAAAAAGCGTGTATTAGTGGTTGGTCATAGTTTTAGTATGGGCGTTTTATGTCATGCAAATTCATTCTCAGAAATTTACTTCTACCTCAGTAACCCAGAAAAAATCCCACTGAGAAAATATAGGGCAATGGCCTACGCACATCAAATCATGAATTACTCAGCTGAGTTTTGTGACGTTCCATATGTTACGGCTCCAAGAAATATTCTTTCAAACAAACATCGAATAGCCATCAAATCATATTTCATCTTGACTGATAAACTTATTTCTATAACAAAACGAATGAATAATATTCTTCACAATCTTACCGTATGAAAATCCTGACTAATTTTTTATTCCTATTTAAGTTTATTTTGCTAGGTAAGATAAAGAAGTCGTTTTTCAGATTCGCTCATTTAAAAATGAGAACATTTATTGACCCTAGTGTTCAAATAATGGGATTAAATGGACTTTCTCTAGGGCGAAACACAACTATCGCAGATGGGACTGTTATCAATACATCTTTCAATGACCCTAACAAGGGGGTTGTTGATATAGGTAATCACTGTTTCATTGGAAGAAATAATTTTCTCTCATCTGGTAACACTATTATCATACAAGATTTTACTCTTACAAGTTGGGGGTGTTGTTTCTTAGGAAGGGGGCATGAAACACTCAATCCGATTACCCCGGCAAGTTATTCAAAAACAACATCAGGTGACTTTATAGAGATTGGACTTAGCTCTTGGTTAGCCACAAATGTTGTGATTATTGGTCCTTGTAAGCTGGGCTATGGTTCAGTGGTTGGTGCTAACTCCCTTATAATTTCTAAATCTTTTCCACCTTTCTCGTTTATTGTTGGTAATCCAGCAGTTCTTATTAAACGATTTTCATTCTTTACGAATCAATGGGTTCCTATTGAAGAATGGAGCAAGGCTGATGAAGATTCTGTTTTGTCCGAAGAGGATTATTTAAATTTATTAAAAGAAAATACAAGGTCCAATATTAAATTACCCTCTCGTATCTACCCTGCAACCAATCAAATGGGATGGTTTTAAATACCTCAAGATGTTCGGCTATCTATTTTTATACTCACCTTTGATTCAGGTAACTATATCAACTGTTTTAATTTGTCATGAATAATGATATCACCTTATCAATATGCATTCCAATATATAACTTCGGTAAATTTATAGGTGAGACCCTTAATAGTATAGTTATACAAGCAACTGAAAATATTGAAATTATAATATTAGATGGTGGTTCGACGGATGATACTTATGAGGTGTTGTCGGTTTTTCTAAAGAAATATAATTTTATACATTATTTTAAATTCGAAGAAAGGGGAGGGATTGATAAAGATTTAGAAAAATGTATCAGTCTTGCTAGTGGTGAGTACTGCTGGTTGTTCAGCGGTGATGATATTATGCTTCCTGATTCATTACGAAATATACTACTTGAAATAAAGTCTAGAGAGGATTTATATTTATGCGAAAGCATTATTTGTGATTTTAATCTAAAGCATTTATATAAACATAACATGTTATCATTAAAAAAAGATGCTAGCTTTGACTTAAGTAACATTAATAATCGTAAAAAATATTTGGAGCTCGCTAACAATACAGCAGCAATTTTTAGTTTTTGTAGTTCAATTGTAGTTAAAAAGAGTAAGTGGGATTCAGTTAATATTGATTTTTTGTTTTATGGTACATGCTGGGCCCATGTTGCACGATTTTTCTCTATGATGCCCAATGGGTTACGAATAAGATATTTGCGTAAAAACTTTCTTCTTAAAAGAGGCGATAATGATTCTTTTATGGAGTATGGAGTAGTTAGAAGGCATGCAATTGCAATTGATGGATATAATTTAATGGCAAGTTATTTTTTCAAGGAATCTTCTAGAGAATCTTATTTAATTAGAAATGCACTTCGCAAGGAGATAACACCTCGTCATATGTTAAACCTTAGACTATTTGCTAAGGATAACGGAACAAATTTCCATAATGCTGAGGTAGTTAGACTAATAAACTCTCTTTATCTAGAAAATTCATATAAATATTTGAAATACTTTGTTCATTTTTTTCCATTATTTTTATATAGATCTCTAAAAAAATTTCGACTACAAAAATTAAAATATCGTCCACATAAAAATTAATTTTAACTAATCCATTTTAATGCCTAAATTCAACCAATTTTTTTGACAATAATTACATAATTTTTATAATTATGAATCCTAGATTATCTATTTGCATCCCTACTTATAATTTCGGTAAATATATAGGTGAAACTTTAGATAGTATATTTAGTCAATCCTCTGCTGATTTTGAAGTAATAATTGGAGATGGCGGCTCTTCTGATAATACATCTTCAATTGTTGCTAAATATGTTAATGTTTATTCTAATTTAAAATATTATAACTTTGGTTTCAAGGGTGGCATTGATGTTGATATTGCAAAAACTATAGATCTTGCATCGGGCGATTTCATTTGGTTACTTTCAGCTGATGATGTATTAACTGATAATTCTATAATGAAATTATTATCGTATCTATCTTCGGATATTTCAATATATCTTCTTGATAGAATCGATTGTGATAAATCTCTTTTTCCTCTGAACTCTAGGCATTGGCTAAAAGATAATGATCATAATATCTATAACTTTTCTATCTCCTCCGATCTTCGTTGTTATTTAAATAAATCATTGGGTTTAGGAGCACTTTTCAGCTATATGAGTAGTATTGTTGTTAAGCGTGAATCATGGGTTTCTTCAGTTGCTCCTGAAATCTTTTATGGCTCTAATTATGCACATGTCGCAACACTTTTTAATATTAGTCTTAATGGTGGTCGTTTGATGTGGATTAACTCACCGTTTGTTTATAATCGTAATTTTAATGATAGCTTCATGAGCGAAGGGATCACAACAAGGTTTATAATTGATTTTTATGGCTATGATTTAATTATGAGCCATTTTTTCACTGATTTAGTAACTATTAATCATATAAAACGTATTATGCGCTTTGAACACAAGTGGTTTCACTTGTTTAGTCTAAGAAGCAAAGTTAATAACTCGGATTGGTCCAAGCTTAAAAAATGGTTATATCATTATAGATACCTATCCGTTGTTATTTTTTGTGCTGATTTTTTTGGTAGATCCACTATATATAAGTTTCTTAGCCGTGTTTTAAAACCTTTAACTTTGCATTTTTTTCGTTGAGCCATTTTGATGACTTTCAAGTCCATAGCAATTGATGGCCGCCCTTTTCAGGGTTCAAGAACGGGTATAGGACGTTATGTTTACGAATTATGTCGTGTTCTTGATAGAGAGCTTACTGATGTAAATTTTTATATTTATACTAATCGTGAACTTAATTTCACCCCTTTTTCTTCGAGGTGGTATATTTGTTATGAAGGTAATAAATTTTTAAGATTAATTAAGCCTGCTCTATGGCTAAAATATTTTGCCTCTAGACTGATTAACAATCAACAACCTTTTTGCTTTTGGGCTAGCGCTTCTTTTTTACCTTCATTTTTGCATTCTCAAATAAAAACTTTACTGACAGTCTATGACTTAAATTTTTTGTTTGTTCCAGAAACCATGACATGGTCACATCGTTTGTCATATCAGCTTTATTTCAAAAATGATATCCATAGAGCTAGTGTTCTTATGAGTATTTCCTTTGGGACATCAGATAGACTTTACAATAATTTTGGTAGAAATGCTGATATTGTTATTAGTCCATCTGCTGATAAAAATTTGTTTCGCGTGCCGAGTATCGATGAGATTGATGAGTGTAAGCATAAATATAACATCATTACTCCTTATTTTTTAGCTGTCGCTACCCTTGAGCCAAGAAAAAATTTAGAAATTCTGTTGGATGCATTTGAAACTCTAAAGACTCAAGATGGTGTTGTAAAAGATGTATCTCTGTTACTTGTTGGCGCCGATGGATGGAAGAATAAGATTTTAAGTCAGAAGGTTGTAAACTCAACCGGTATTCGTCGATTGGGTTTTGTGCCTGATGATGATTTACGTACTCTTTATGCAGGATCTGTTAGTTTGGTTTTCCCCTCTAGATATGAAGGATTTGGAATGCCAGTTCTTGAGGCACGTCTTTGTGGTGCAATGGTTATTGCTTCAGATATCCCTGAAATTCGCGAGGCTGGAGGTGAAGAAATCTGCTATATAAATCCTGATCATGATCAATTGGTCCTAGCAATGAAAAATGCGCTAGAACTTAATTTTAAACTAAACGAAGAAGTACAAACCTCTTGGACTGTTAGTGGGAAAATGTTAGCTTCTGCGATTTCAGCATTACTTACCTAAATGGAAAAAATTACATGTAATAGATTTTATAAGCAATCCGTTATAACGCGTTTGTTTTTATATCTGTTATCTGGCTCTATGTTTTTTGCTACTATTAGTATTTTCCATGTAAATAGTTTTAATATCCGATTTTGGCAAATTTTCTTATTAGTTTATTTCCTATTTAATTTTTTATTATGTTATCGATATTGTTTTTTATTAACTCTAAATAAGTATCAGTATTTTTTTGCATCATTAATTTTCCTTTTATTTTTTCTATTGCTTATTTCGGGTTTCAATGCATTGGATGGTTTTCTTTTTATTAAGCAGATTTCTTTAATTGCCATTATGTTTTTGCTGTTTTTTGCCATGACCTTTCTACGTGATATTAATGTAATTCTTTATTTAATAAAAGTGATTGGTATTATCGGAACACTGGTTTGCTTGTACTCAATCTGGGAGTTATTTTTTAACCATGCCAATCTTCCGAAGTATTATTTTAATGGTATTTATTTACCACGAGCCAGAGGTTTTTTTGTTGAGCCTAATGAGTTCTCACAATATATGACACTGCCATTTAGTTTTGTTTTAAGTCATTTTTTAATGGTAAAGTCAAAAAAAATAGTAAATTTCTCTCTTTTTGTAATGTTAATTATTCTCATAACAGGTCAATTGTTTAGTTTCTCAAGGGGAGGGCTTATCTCCTATTTTGCTAGTATATTTATAATTCTCTTTTTTAATCGTAAATTATTTATCAAGAATAAATCAATCAAGTACCTTGTTTTATCATTATTTATTACTTCTTTTTTATATATTTTTTCTGGAAGTGTCTTTTTTTCCGCTCTTATCGAGCGTTTGATTGGTTTATTTTCTGGTTCTGATGCAACTGCAGTTATTAGATACGATGCAATTATTAATGCTTTGTCATTCCAATCCGAAGACCCTTTTTATATCTTATTTGGTATAGGTTTTGGTAACCTTCCGGTTTTACTTGGTTCAGATGTGGCTACTACTTCTAATTTTATAATTGATTACTATGTAGAGTCGGGCCTTTTCTCTATTTTTATATTATTATTTTTTATTTTATATTTACTTAGGATATCATTTTCACAATTAACCAATTTGTACTATGATATGCCGTACGACTTGAGAGCTGGCTTTGTAGGAGTATTAGCTTCTTTTTGCGGCGTACTTGCAGGCGGCCTTACATATGCTACGCATATGCTTAATATATTTTGGTTTACAGCTGGACTCTTAGTCGCATTTATATGCTTTTTCAAGAGTCCTCGCTATGAGAGTCGTGGGATATTATGATCACTATTGACGCTCGATGGATAAATACCTCCGGTATTGGTACTTATCTGCGCCACATTATCCCAGGAATTATCGAACGCTTTCCCTCGCATGAAATAACACTCTTGGGGCGAGTTGACGAGCTGCAGGGCACACTTGGAAAAATAATTGCTCGTTGTCAGATAATAGAAGCCCAAGCCAAAATGTACTCTATTCGCGAGCAGATTGAATATGTTCGCCTCATACCGCGTGAAACTAAACTATATTTCGCAACTCACTATAATATTCCACTCTTTTACTCCGGCAGAATGTTGGTAACGATCTATGATTTGATGCATATTGCTTTGCCGCAGTTTGTACCTGGCTTTCACAAGCAACTTTATGCAAAGTTAATGTTTTCTGCGTTACGCTACAAGGCAGACTCGATACTGACTATATCCGAGTTCACAAAGCATGAAATGGAGCGCTTGCTTGGTCGTTTTGATCAAGCGATTACTCCGATTCATCTCGGTGTGAGCAATGAGTGGTTTTCGATTCCCACCTTGCCTTCGCCGCATCCACGGCCTTATGTTTTATATGTTGGCAATATTAAGCCGCATAAAAATCTAAAGTCTTTAGTGAAGGGTTTCATCGCTATAGCGTCCCGCATTCCTCATGATCTGGTTTTAGTCGGCAAGAAAGAGGGATTCATTACTGGTGATGATGAGGTTGCATTACTGGCGCAATCTTTGGGATTGAGAATTCACTTCACTGGCCGGGTTTCGGATGATGAAATTCATCAGTATGTCAAACATGCCGATGCATTGGCTTTTCCATCTCACTACGAAGGGTTTGGATTCCCGCCACTTGAGGCGATGGCCGCTGGTTGCCCTGTTTTAGTATCAACCGCAGCATCACTACCAGAGGTTTGTGGAGATGCAGCGATTTACTTTGATCCCAGTGATGTAAATGACCTGTCGAGTAAATTGGAATTGATTCTCGTCAATAATGAACTGCGTGACTCCCTGCGTGAGAAGGGTTTGGCGCGAGCCCGGTCATTTACATGGCACCACTGCGTCAATAGGACATGTGATGTGATCCAAAAAATGTTGGATGAAGATGCGGTGGGGCAAATATGAAAATGGCGATTGTGCATGACTACTTGTGTGGTATGGGGGGGGCTGAACGCGTATTCCAATATATTTGCGAGGAATTCGAAGAGGCAGATACCTATACCTTGGCATATAATTCAAATCGTACCCTGCCTTATTTCAAAAGGCGGCAAATACGTACAACATGGATGAATCACTTTGTTCAATCCATGGATGCGTTCCGCTGGTCCTTTCCCTTTGCGACACATGTGATGGAATCGCTTGACTTGAGTGAGTACGATTTGGTTTTATCATCTTCCGCTACAGTTGGTAAATACATCCGCGTTCCTAATGGCAAACATGTTTGTTATTGCTATATTCCAACTCGCGCGTTGTGGCAAACGGATGAGTATTTTGGTGGTAGTTGGAAGTCGAAATTATTCAACTATTTTCTTTCTTACCTAAGGCGACACGATCTTGAAGCTGCGCAACGCGTCAATCAATTCATCGCGATTTCTAAGACGACAAAGGATCACATCGCCAAGACGTATTTCAGAGATTCGAGTGTTATTTTTTCTCCGATCTGCCTGGACCGCTTTACACCATCCGAAAATCGAGGCGAGCATTATCTGATCGTTTCCAGGCTGGAACAGTGGAAGCGGGTTGACTATGCCATTGAGGCATTTAGTCGCCTTGGCTTACCTTTGAAGGTGATCGGAACCGGCAAAGAGGAAGCTCGTCTTCGTGAAATGGCAGAACCCAACATTACCTTTTTGGGTGGGGTCGATGATGAAACCCTTGCTAGGGAATATGCGGTGGCCAAAGCCGTTATATTCACTCCGTTTCTGGAGTACGGATTAATTCCGTTAGAGGCTAATGCGAGCGGTACTCCTGTGATCTGTTATGGTGTTGGCGGTATTACTGAGACCATGATTCCGTGGTCTAAAGATTCCGATCAAAAAGGCTCTTCGGCAACTGCAGTGTTCTTTTATGAACAGACTTCTGATGCTTTGATCGAGGCCGTTCGGCAATTTGAAGAGGTCTCGTTTGATCCTTCTTATCTGGTCAAGCATGCTTCACGTTGGGGTGTGCCGGAGTTCAAGAGACAACTTCGTGCAGCAGTTGAGGCAATCGGAGGCTCGGCGTGAGGAAGCTTTTACTGGTGGGGGGCACCGGATTCGTTGGCAACCACATGGCCGAGCATTGTTCGGGGCGATTCGATGTCTTAACGACCGGACGAGAAATTGATGTTTGCAATCCTGATCAGCTGCAATCGTTGATATCGCGGGTACAGCCTGACGATGTGGTACATCTTGCAGCGATCACCACCCTCAAGGAATCGTTTGAAAACCCGCGAGAAACTTACGATGTCAATTTTGGCGGGACGCTCAACATGCTGACGGCGTTACGGGCGTCGGGGTTTGCAGGGCGGTTTCTGTTTGTGAGTTCAAGTGAAGTTTATGGTCGTTTAAGTGAAGACGACTTGCCCGTTGCCGAATCAAGACCTGTGAAGCCTCTGAGCCCGTATTCCGTTGCCAAGATAGCCGCTGAAGCTTTGTGTTATCAATGGAGCCAGACAGAGCAATTCAAGATCGTGATTGCTCGGCCCTTCAATCACATCGGACCGGGCCAAAGCAAGCGGTTCGCTATTGCAGATTTTGGTCGTCAAGTGGCGATGATCAAATTGGGCCTTATGGAACCGTTCATCCGCGTTGGGGATATCGACACGACGCGCGATTTTAGCGATGTGCGTGATATTACAGAAGCTTACGAAAGGCTGTTGGATCTTGGTCAGAGTGGGGAAATTTACAACGTTTGTTCAGGGGTTGAGCGCAGTGTTCGTTCATTGATCGAGCGGATGTGCCAGCTGTCAGGTATCTCTGTTGAAATAAAAACGGATTCGCAGCGTTTTCGCGCAAGCGAACAAAGGCGAGTTCGAGGGGATAACAGCAAGATTGCGAACACGACAGGTTGGTCAAACTCGCATTTAATTGATCAAACTTTGAAGGATATTGTGGATGATTGGATTGATCGGTTAGGGTCTTATGCAAACTAAACGAGCTTTGATTTGTGGTGTGAGTGGCCAAGATGGCGCCTATTTGGCTAAGATATTACTTGAAAAAGGCTATGAAGTTGTTGGTTCTTCTCGGGACGTTACGTTGTCTTCTTTTCCAAATCTAAAGAAGCTAGAGATCCTTAAAAATATACATTTAATTTCTCTGGCAGTAGAGGACTATGCTAGCGTTTTAAAGACTATCCGAGATCTAATTCCAGATGAAATTTACTTTCTTTCTGGACAAAGCTCGGTGGGTTTATCATTTGATCAGCCATTAGGCACCATACAAAGCTTTGCCTTTGGGGTACTAAATTTCCTCGAAGCAATTCGTTTTTTAGATAGACCAATTCGTTTCTTTAACGCAAGTTCTAGTGAGATGTTTGGCAACAATAGTCAAAAGGGTGCTACTGAACAAACATCATTTGACCCAAGAAGTCCTTATGCAATTGCGAAGGTGTCTGCACATCATTTGGTGGTTACATACAGGGATTCATATGGAATCTATGCATGTAATGGAATTCTTTTTAATCATGAATCTCCTTTGCGACACTCAAGATTTGTAACGCAGAAAATTGTAGCTAAAGCTTACGGTATAGCCAAAGGGGGGAAGGAAAAATTAGTCTTAGGTAATATAGATATATGCCGTGATTGGGGATGGGCACCTGAGTACGTTGAAGCAATTTGGCTTATGATGGACCAATCAAAAGCTCAAGACTTTGTTATTGCCACCGGTAAATCTTTTCCGCTGTCAGTTTTTGTGGAACGAACGTTCAGTTTTTTTAATTTAGATTGGCGCGACTTTGTGATTGTTGATTCAGATTTATATAGGCCTTTTGATATAAGTATTAGTCGTGCCGATCCCAGCAAAGCAAAAAAGGTATTAGGTTGGTCAGCTCGTATTTGTTTTGATCAGGTTGTCAAACTGCTTTGTGAGCACCAAATAGAAAGCACTAAAAATTTATAAGCTTAATTCTTTGGATATTATGGATTCTACATCTGTTAGTTTTGGCATAAGTGTTTTGCGAGGGTTAGTCAAGGATTTGACAAAGGATGAGTGTTTTCGTTTCACGCAGGCGTTTATTTTAGATAAAGAAAATAAGTGTTTAGTTGTTGGGCATGATCTACGCCCATCCAGTCCAGCTATAGCAAAGCTTTGCCCTCGGCGGCGGTTGGCCCGCCTGTTCGCTTGTTTGTCTTTGCCATGCCGGTCTCCTGAGATTACTCAGGATCAATCTACCTCAACTTAGCAACAGATACCCGATACGCATATCCGGCATGATGAGCTATACGTGCTTTTTACAAAACAAACAGCAAGCCAGCTTAGGGCTGGAGCGTGTGGGTTAGTAGGCGTTCTTGTTGATAAACCCGACAAAGACCGTCTGGATCAGGATCTTGATGTCGAACCAGAGCGTCCAGTTGCTCACGTAGTACAGGTCAGCATCGACACGCTTTTGCATCTTCTCGATCGTGTCGGTCTCGCCACGGTAGCCAAGCACCTGCGCGTAGCCTGTGATACCCGGCTTGGCAAGGTGTCTTAGCATGTAGGCAGGGATCTGTTGGCGGTACTGCTCGTTATGCGCTTTGGCATGTGGGCGAGGGCCGACCATGCTCATCTCGCCCTTTAGTACGTTAAGCAGTTGCGGCAGCTCGTCGAGGCTGGTCCTGCGGATAAACCGGCCGACAGTGGTGATGCGTTGATCGTTTTTAGAGGCCTGGACAAT
>Ga0181584_10001098_pt1 | contig 20217 bp, 17 predicted proteins | sample 071ome_30_FD_132462 | JGI IMG/M metagenome (GOLD analysis project Ga0181584, IMG submission 132462) | Coastal salt marsh microbial communities from the Groves Creek Marsh, Skidaway Island, Georgia - 071406AT metaG (megahit assembly) | ecosystem: Environmental > Aquatic > Marine > Intertidal... | reverse complement strand
GATACCAATTCTCCGAGCGAGCTCAAGGAACTGCTCACCAACAGTCCCGGCTTGCGGCTCGTGTTGCTCGATAACGGTCTCCAGCATCTGCCGCTCCTTCGGGACCTGGATATCGTCACCATCAACAGCCGGTCGCCGTTCGGAAACGGTCACCTCCGTCCGCGGGGCTCGCTCAGAGAACCCGCGGCGCCTGCGTTGCGACGAGCCGACGCCGTGGTCGTGCACCACGTCGATATCGCAGGCGACGAGCGGGTCAGCAACACGCTCAGTATCATCGAGACGCTCATTCCCCGTCACACGCTGCGGATACAGACCGCGATGTCGCCTACAGCCTTGCGGTTTTTGTTGGTGCGTTTGATCTCGACCGTCGTGCGCTCGCCCCGACTCGCTCACTCTTCCACTCACTCGCGCCACGCGCTTCGTTCGTTCGCCAGCCTCCGATGGAGGCTCGCACGCTCGACATGTCGAGCGTGGATCTCCGCTCGCAATATCTCGGCGACAACACGAGTCTCAGCATGCTCAAGGACGGTGGGTATTGACCTCGACCGACGTGCGCTCGTACGCCCTGACTCTCTCACTCGCGCTACGCTCGTTCAACAGCCGCGGTGCTCGTGTTGACCGGCGTCGGCTCGCCGAAAACTGTCGACGCGCACCTGAAGAAGCTGGGGGCCCTGCACGTCGAGGGGTGCGGGGCCCACGAGGACCACCACTATTTCGACAGCGACGAGGTCCACGAGGCCATGCAGCGGGCGCGCGAGCTCGTGAGCTCGGGAGAGTATTCGCACGTGTGTCTGATGCTCACGGAGAAGGACTTCTGGCGACAGCGGCATTTTTGGCACAGCGTGTTCATGCGTTACGCCGGCGAGATCTACGACGGCAGCGAGACCGGGTCCAAGAAGAGCAGGATTGGTGCCTACGTGATCCACGGCGAGCTCCAACTTGTGCAGCACGACAAGCGGTTCAGCAGCGCCACCGCCATGTGGGGTGCCATGCTGCGGCTAGCACAAGACCATTACCGGTACCGCAAGAACCTGTAAGGTGATCTGGGTTGCCAGCTCGATCGCGATTTTCTGTCAGTGCAGTTGAAAAATTCATCGATCGATCAGCGTACTAACCGATAGACGACCGATGAACGCTTCCAATGCGATGTGTGCCGCGCGGCACGGCGCATTGCCACCGTCGCCGTTGTTTGCCCGGCATTGCCACCACCAACGATTCCACCGACCGGCTACCTCGCCGGTCGCCGCACGTGCCACGGACGTGGACGTGGTCGTGGTGGGGGCAGGCGTGGCGGGACTGAACTGTGCCCTTGCCCTTCATCGGAGCGGCGGGATCGACGTCAAGGTGCTCGAGGCGAGCGACGGCGTCGGCGGACGGGTGCGGACGGATGTGGTGGACGGCTTCAAGCTCGACCGGGGCTTTCAGATTTTTCTGACGTCATACCCGGAGGCGCGAAAAGCGCTCGATTACGACGCACTGGACCTGCAGCCGTTTTACGCCGGCGCCTTGGTGCGGTTCCAAGGCGGGTTCCACGTCGTCGCTGACCCGTTCCGACACCTGTTTGACGCCCTTGGCAGCCTGACGCCGGCCAATCCGATCGGGTCGCCGATCGATAAGGTCTTGGTTGGTGTCAAGAGGACGCTGCTCCTTATGCGATCGGTGGAAGAGATTCTCCGGGACCAGGACGAGTCGACCATCGAGGAGCGGCTTCAGAGGGACGGCTTCAGCCCCGCCATCATCGACAGGTTCTTCAGGCCGTTTCTGGGAGGCATCTTCTTTCGCAGGGACCTATCTACGACAAGTAGGCTACTGAACTTCGTGCTCCGGATGCTCGCCACCGGCAGTAACTGCCTCCCGTCTGGCGGGATTGGCGCCGTGGCCGAGCAGCTGGCGGCGGGCCTGCCGAAGGACGCCATCATGCTGAACACGGCGGTGCGGAGCGTCAAGGAGGACGGCGCGACGGGCGAGGTCGTGGTCGAGCTCGAAAACGGGGAGCGCGTCCGTGCGAAGAAGGTGGTCGTGGCCACAGAGGGGCCGCAGGCGGCCAAGCTGCTCGGCGACGCCCTCGAACGGTCGCCCAGCCAGAAGGGAGACCCCGTCGGCACGGCGTGCCTGTACTTCTCTGCCGATGAGCCGCCTCGGAAGGGAAATTATCTGTACCTCGACGGCGACAACAAGGGAAGCATCGTCAACAACTGCTGCGTGCCGTCCGAGGTCTCTTCGTCGTACGCCCCGGCCGGCAAGTCGCTGATCAGCGTCTCTGTGATCGGAACGCGTCCGGATCTCGACGACGAGGAGCTGCAGCGGCAGGTCCTGGAAGAGCTGGCGGGATGGTTTGGTCGTGACAAGGTCTCCGCGTGGGCGCACCTTCGGACGTACCGGATCCCCTTCTCGCAGCCGCCGCAGACCCCGCCGACCGACCTCTTCAAAACGCTGAAGCTCACCGAGAACATCTACGTTGCCGGAGACCATCGGATGACTGCGACGCTGGACGGCGCTTTGTGGAGCGGGAGACTGGTCGCCGAGGACATTACATCTTCAAGATAACTAACGAACCGCAACCGTCGATCGCCCAACCATCGTTCAGCGTTTATCCATCGCGAGGTGGGCGAGCAGGCGAGCCGTCCAGTCTCGGCGGCAGCTTGTACCCGAGATCGGCCGAGAGGTACGCTCCACGCCCGCGGATGATACGTTCGGCACTGAGGAAGATATCCGTGTACACAGCCCGACGCTTCGATCTGGCGTGCGGGGCCATTGTACCCTTGAGCAGGAGATGAACGCCGTCCGGGCTGAAGCCTTCGACCATGCACCCTCGGCTCAGATGCGAGTCCATGTCCGGATGCGACTGCAGATAGTCATCGATGTCGTCCACGATATCCTTGACCTTGTCGATATCCGCGTACGCCACAATGATCGTCGAGTTCAGCACGGGGATCGACCCGCTGAGCTTGGTACGAGACTCGAGCGACTCGTTCACCACCATCAGGCTCATCGCAAGGTCCTTGTTGTTGACGTACGTCAGCGACCCATTATCCGTCTTGACCAGCGTCTTGAGGGGCTGAATATCGAGGACCGTGCCCGCCACGACCGTGCTCCCGCTCATCGACTTGAACTGCACCCGATCTCCCTTGATGAAAGTCCTAGACGTGTAGAGACTCAGAGCAGCCACCAAGTTGCTAACCGTCGACTGGGCGGCCAAACCGATGGCGAGCGTACTGGCCCCACCAACGGCGAGCATAGGACCGATGTCGACTCCCACGATAATCAGCGAGCTCATCGTCGCCCCAATCACCACCGCCCACGTCAGAAGCGTCGAGAGCGGCTGCAGAAACCTCAGTATCTGTGCTTCGTCGATACCCGATGAGCCAGAGCCCTCGGTCGACTTCACAATCTCCCCCACCGCCCTCAAGATCTTGTCCTTCAGCCGAAGCAGCGTCCACGCGACGAGCACCACAATCACCAGCTCCGTCGCACTGGCGACAAAGTCGATCGCCTTGGCAAAGAGGTTCTTGAACGCCGCACACGTCATCCTCAGCTGCGCGTCGTTTTTAGGGATGGCGATCTTGGCAACAAAGGTCTTCCCGATCGTCAGCGCCACCGTCGCCGAAAACAGAGAACAGTATACCGGGATGATGGCCTCCAAGGGCTTGCTCACCGCCTCCAGCAACCCGATGAACACATTGCGCCGCGCCCTCGTCTCTTCCAACTCAAACTGCCTCTGTTCCTCCGTCGTCCCGTCTCCGTCGACCGCCCCAAAGTCCTGTGTCTTGAAAATCCTCGACATGAACTGCCTCGTCCACTCGTCAATCGCGCGAACGGTCTGCGTACCAAACGTCGCAACAAGCAGCGATATGACGATCAGGAGCGCCGCCTCCCGAGCGGCAATTCTGACCGGAAGCGCCATGAACGTCGCCTCCAGCTGCTCCCCTGATAGGAACTTCAGCACCGATTTGCCCCAGAACGTTGCAATGACGGCGGGCGCCGTGGTGGCCGCAGGAGCGGCGGCAGAAACGGCAGAGGCGGCCCCGACGGCGCGTACCGGCGTCACGGACGGGCGAGGGGGGCGAGGGGGGCGCAGGCCCACCCGCGCGCGGTCGGTTCGGGCGCGGGCGCAGACGGTCCCGAGGGTGCCCGTGTTGCAGCGAGCGCGCTGAGGTGCGAGCGCGGGCATTTCAGAACGAGTTTGGCTCGAGAGACCCAACGTTGGATGACTTCCGGCGCGACACAGAGCTCGATACGATCGACGAGATGCCCTCTGTTCGGTGTAATGGTGAAAAAAGGAGAAAATTGTCCGCGAGTGGCGGCATACCAGTCTACCGAAGTTAAAATTTCTTAGCAGGGCACTGTCACGGAGTCCGCTCAGCTTCACCCGGCGCTTAGCATACCCCGTGTACACCACGGAAAGTATCAGGGGAGCGCGGGGATCGCAGCGTGCACAGAGAACGCGGGTGCGGAAGGTTTTTCGAACGGGCCGAATCCAGTCCAGACCCCGCCCGGCGACCAGCCCCACCTCTTAAATCGCTTAAAACTAATTACGAAACCGACATGGCGCTGCTAGATCAGGTACGTCCGTTTGACGAGTGGGTGACTGGACGACTTGATGACACTGTCCCGCGCCGTGCTCGCTCGCTCCCTGCTGCCCGCGAACACGACCTCACAACACGCACTCGCCACGACCTTTGAAGAATTGCGTCAATCGGATCGGCACGGGTGCGGCCGTGGGTGGAGCGCTCGGCGCGTCGATCGGGGCCATGTACGGCACGTACGAGTCGTTCAGATACAAGGTGCCCGGGCTGTACAAAATCAGGTACATCGGTCAGACGACGGTCAGTTCGGCGGCGGTGTTTGGCCTCTTCCTGGGCGCGGGCTCCCTGTTGCACTGTGGGCGGCGATGAGTTTGTCGCCGTTCGTCGCCGAATATCGTCGTGTAAATCGCGTATATGTTGATCACTGTGTTGGTGCGTCCGGCTCGCTGTCGACCTCGAGCTGCTTGACCGCCGCGATGAGCTCCTCATGGTCGTCGGCCTCGCCGAGGCGCTCCCGCAGAGGCGACTTCAGGGGCGACGACGCGTTGGGGCTCTTGGCGATGGCGATGGCGTTCTCGTCATTGGCATTCCCGTTGCCGTCAGTCTGGCCATCGCCGCCTGCATCCGCCCCTTCCTCCTCGGCACCGGCCTTTCCATTGATCTCTGCCCACTCGGCGATGATGGTGAGCACCTTGTTCTCGAGATCTTCGGCGAGTTCCTTCGAGTCGGGCTTGGTGGCCGCCTTCTTCACCTTGGCGACGATCGACAGGATGATGCCGGCCGTCTCGTCGTCCTCGAGCGCGTTCTTGTAGGCCGGGTGGGCGTCGATGAGTTTCTTGACGCCCTTGTCGCTGAACGGCAGCTGGCCGATGCAGAACGCGATGTTCCGCCAATGGGAGACGTCTTCGGTGGTCGAGAAGCGCTGGGCGAGCTTCTCGACGAGCGCGTCGCCGTGCTTGTCCTTCTTGATGTGCTGCAGCAGTTGCTGCATGACCGATTGGAACTGCGCGTTGCTCAGGGACGTGTCCTGGCTGAGCATGGAGAGCATGTCGGGCAAGAGGTTGTAGATTGGCGAGGTGCCCTTGTACTCCTTCTTGGCGAGCTCGTGGAAGAAGAGCGAGGCGAGCGCCGAGACTCGCTCGTCCTCGTCCTCGAGGCGCGCGGCCATCTTTGCGATGTGACCCTTGACCTTCATCATGTCGTTGAGAATCAGGTGCGTGAGCACCATCATGGCCGTCTTTCGGACCGACACGTCGGGGTCCCCGAGGGGCCGGTAGACGTGCTCCGTCCACGGCTCGAGCGAGTTGGGGAACCGCAGGGCCAGGTCGCCGAGGGCAATGACCAGGTTGCTTCGGATGGACGCCTCGACGACGCGGTTCTGGAGCAGGGTGAACACCAGCTGGAGGTTGGCCTCACAGATATTGACGTCGACCACCATGAGCTTGGTGAGGGCCAAGAGGGCCGACGATTTGAGCGTCGGGTCGGCGGCGTTGAAAGACGGATGGTGGCAGGCGCTGATGACCAGCTTAGCGAACGGCTTGAGGATCCCGGTCGTGATCTGCTTCTCGGCAGAGTCCTTCATATTGTCGAGCTCGGCGTCGGCGGCGACCCCGCCCGTGCCCAGCTCTGCGTTGATGTCCTCCTCTTCGTCCGTGGATGCCTCGGCGGTGGTTTTGGCGGTGGTTTTGGCACGTCGAGCGTCGCTCGCGTCCATCTCGCTGCCCTCCTCGGCGTCTTTGCCGCTGTTCTCCTCTTCCTCGCCGCCGACCTCGCCAGAGGTCGCCTCGGCGGCCTTCCGCTCGGCGTCCAGCCGGGCGCGACGGACGTGCTTCGCTGCCTTCTCGACCAGCACCAAGTGCCGAAGAGCAATCTCGCCGATCACGAAGAATACCTTGGACGCCAGCCTGGACGGCGGCGGGTTGTCCTCCTGGCCCCTGCCGGCAAACGTCTGGCCGGCCATGGTCCGCACGATGGCGCAGCTGACGTCCTCGGGCTTCGGGTGCAGCGCGTAGAGGGCACCGAGGGCGGCCTCGGCCACGGTATACCAGACGATGTCCGGGATCTCGGACGAGACGACGACCCGCACGAACGCGGCATACACGTCGTTCCGCACCTCGTCGTACGACTGGTCGGCGAAGTCCTCCATGCCGATCCTGGCCAGCGCCACGCACGCGTGTCTCGCGATGAGCGCGTCGCCCCTCGCCATGTCGAATACAATGTGCAGCAGGCCCCGCACACGCTCGGCGGGGAGCGAGTCCTGGCTGGGGACGACGCCGACGGCCATCGAGAGGATGGCCATGGCGCCGCGGAGCTGGGTCAGCGCCAGCAGGACGTCTGCGTCGGAAAGGTAGATGTCCCTGGAGTTCTTCTCTGCAATCTCCCACAGTTCGTGGACGGTAACTACCGTGATGAGCCCCTTGGCGTGGAAGCACTTGACCACCTCCTCGAGGGAGCCGAGCTCGCCGAGCGTCGCGCCGCAGGCCAGGTCGACCAGGTTCTGCGCGGCCTGCTCGGACGTGAAGCTGTTCCCGGCCCACCCAGAGAGGTAAAGCTGGTCAAGTGCCTCGATTACCTTGTCCTTGACGTTCTGCTCCCTGGAGAAGATGAGGGTGAGCATCTTTCGGATGGCCTCTGGCGCGCCGGCAATCTCAAACTGCTTGCACGTCAGCAGCAGGGCGATCGAGTCCTGGACGTCTGAGACCGTGGACGACGCCAGCAAGTTCACCAAGCTGGGCATGCTCGACGTGAGCGACTTGGAGAAGTCGACCGCCAGCTCGAGCGACGCCACGAGCGCCTGCAACTCCTCGACCGTGCCGTCCCAGCCGACCTCGGCGCACGTCTTTGGCCGTCTCTCGTGCTGTTGTCGTTCCCGTTCGTCCTCCTTGCGCTGCTGGCCTTCTGCGTCGGCCTGGCCGTCGACGGGCCCCTCGGCCTCTTCTTGCTTCACGTGGACAGCGGCCGCCGCCACCCGAGTCTCGCCATCGCCGATTTCTTCATCGTCGCTGACGGGTCCCTCCTCCTGCTTCACCGCCACGGGAAGCTCCCGCTCGTCGTTGCCATCCGCGGCCTCCAAGACCTCCATTTCCTCGCAATCATCCGTCGACATGACCTGTTCGAGCATGTCACTGTGCAGCTCCAGGCTGGCGACAAACTTGTCCAGCGGCAGCGACGGCCCGAACGGATTGTGCAGCATCAGGCACGACATGAGACGCATGGCCTGCTTCCTGACCAGGCTAGATTTGTCCTCCAGACGCCCCGTTGCGATGGACGTGACGACCTGCCAGTGTCCCAGCGGGATGGCCCGGTTCTGCGCCAGGTGCTCCCAGGTCTGGAGGACCGCCTTGCGCGTGTACGACGACTGGTCCCTCGTGCGCTCGCAGAGGATGTCAAGCAGGTGCTGCTTGGTGCGCAGTCGCGCGATCGTCGCCTCCTGATCCTCCGCGTCGCTCCCGTCATCCGCGCCGTCAAACGCCTTGACGAGCAGGTGTCCGATGGCCGCGATGATACCGCTCCGCAACGTCCACGCCTTGCCGCCCAGATGCGGCAACAAGACGGCTATTTGGGAGGCCATCAGCTTTGGCAACCGGTTCGCCAGCTCATCAACGAACGTCGCGACGCTCCGCACCCCCGCCTTCTCCCCCGTGGCGTTCTGCTGGCGCTCGTACTCGATCGGGTCGATCGCCGCCAGCTCCTGGATGACCATCGCCGCGAGCCTCCCGTCGTCCCACTCGGCCACGCTGTATCGGAGCATCTCTGCGACCATGACCGGCGTGTGGTCGTACTGGTTTAGCAGGTCGACCATGGCGGCAGCCACCTCGTCCACCTTCTGGTACCGCAGGGCCGTCAGCCCGAGGATCTGCGCGCCGTGCAGCACCGACTCGGAGTCCTTTGAGCAGCTCGGCAGCGACAAGCAGTCGGTCGCCAGCTGGATGAGCGACACCAGCACGGCGTCGTCGGGACGGTTGGGCCGGAAGACTGCCCACAAATCGACGTGCACCACGCACCGCCCCACCGACTTGAGCAGCTTGGAGGCCTGCTCGGGCCAGTCGAACTGCGCTGCGCCGTTGCTTCCCTTTTTCTTCCCCCGCTTGGGCTTTTCCGCCAGCGCACCTCCCGCGCCCGCCTCCCTGGACGACAGCTTGGCGATCCACTGGGCGACAAAGATGTATATCTTGTAGGCGCTCCGGTAGGCGGGCATCAGCAGCCGATCGTCCGATTCCGAAGACGAGTTGAGCACGCCGTCCATCCACGCCGACAGGCAGATCATCGAGGTGGAGAGCGCGTCGAGGAACTGCACCCTCGACGGCCCAGGCAGCCTGGCCCACGAGTTGACCAAGTTCATGAGGACGTCGAACTTCGACTGCTCGTTCACGCACAGCGGGTTGTCCCCACACAACGCGTACGACATCTCTGTTGAAGCGTGTGATGTGAACGAGTGATAGGGGGTGAGTGAGCATTGCGGTTCGATTTCGCACCGAGCAACCGTGGCCGACTCCAGGTGGCATCGGGTGGCCTCGGGTCGTCTCAGGCAGACTGCATGCTGACTGCGTGCTGACTCGAGGCACGCAGAAAGGCGCACGACGACGACGAGCGGACCAGATCGTCGTGGCCAACTCTCGTAAGTTCGTTGCAGAGCAAACAGCCGCGTGGGCCGGTCCCAGAGCCCACCGGGCTCCCGCCGGACGACAGAGATATAGACGCGTGACGTGGCCAACGGACGGACCTTCGGAATACTGCAAGAGCGCGCTTTCGCTGATGTTTTCATCGAAAATTTCAACGACCGACAGGGGGAGTTCCTGCTCTGGGTCGAACAGGTCCCCCGGGTCGTTCGGGATGACGAACTCTTCGTTGCTGTCGTGTGGCTGGGGGTCCATCTTGAATTGTGTGTGATTCGCTGTTGCAAGACTTCAACTGAAACGCAAGGAGGACAACTGAAGGGCCCTGCTGGCTCAGGATACTCATCTACCTCTGCTACTCGCCCCTAGCCGCCGCGGCTGTCCTTGTACAAAGCGGCGGCGGGGAACTCGTAGTAGGTCTTCACGAAGGCCTCCTTGGCCTTCTCCGCACTCATGCCCTTCAGGGCCTCGTAGGCGTCCCAGCGCTCGCGGCCCTCGAAGTCGACGCCTCCCTTCTCCGCCCACATCGGTCTCTCGCTGGCGTTGTCGCCACTCGTGGCCTGCTGGTGGTACGCGTACAGAGCGTAGAACTCGGGAGGCTTCACCGTCGCACCTCCTGGCTTGGAGATGATGCGCCAGTTCAGGCCCTCGTACTTCTCGCTCAGGCCTTCAAACTCGTTCACGTCGTACGCGTCCTTCGCCCACGGAGACTTCTCGACGGGCATGGAGGCCGTGGCGGACTCGTCCTTCATCATCTGGCGAAGCCGCATGCGCGCCGCGCGGAGCTTCTGGCGGTCCTCGCCAGGGACGGCGTCGAGGAACAGGGCCTGGGCGATGGCGGCCTTCAGGGCGGCGACGTCCTTCGCGGCAGCGAGAGAGTCGACGGCGGTCTTGGTGTCGACGGACATGGCGCTGAAGGAGGGAGGGAAGGAACGAGTGAGATGATCGAAATTCACGATCAAGGAGAGACGTTCGAGGAGAGAGAAAAGACAGGCCGTCGGCGCACGCGGGGATCCTCGTACGTACTTACGTGATAACTACCGTTTACTTTAACAAGGACTGTTTGTATCGGGAAACGACGAACTTTAAAGAGTTCTGTGAGGTTGTTGACTATCGTGTTCGTTCTCTCAGCCGCCGTATTTCCAATACCTCCTCAGAACCACCAGGTACGCGATCGACAGGCAGCCTGCCACTCCGGCCCAGACGGCGTACACCGGGACCGAGTTCCTGAGCACGCAGCCATCGACGTAGTACTGGTCTGGGAAGATCGCACATGACGTGGAGGTATCGCCGAGACAGATCGGATTTCCCGAGCTGTCCGTGCCGTAGCCGTTGGCGCAATAGTACGTCTGGCCGCTCGGGGTCGAGATGTACGTCACGGCCGCCAGAATGAGGGGCCCGGCGAAGCGGCCCGAGGCATGCGCCATGTAGAAAAACCCGAGGATCTTGGCGATGTGGTCCCCGATCACGTCCTGGTACTGGGTGATCTTTTTAGAAAGCACGATCTCGGCGCTGGAACCGAACATCACCACGCTGAACCCAAACATGGCCGTCGACGCGTAGAACGTCGCCTCCTGAGGGACGCTCGTCGCGCCGCCGTAAGGGATGACCAGCAGCACGGCGCCCACGAACAGCCAGCTCATCACCATCGTGACGTACCGCTCGTCGAAGACTTTGGGAAGCGCGCTGACCCCCGTGCGGTAGATGATCGAGGCGGAGACGGCCCCGCCCGCAATTCCCAAGAAGACTTTCCACTGATCGTATTGATCGCTGATGGCGTGATACTGGCCGGCGAACACCGCGAAGAGGTTTGCGTAGTAGCCGAACTGGAGGAGCGTCGAGAAGAAGATCAGCGCCATCCAGATGCCGCAGAAGGTGAAGAACTCGCGGCGGCGCTCCGGCGTCGCCTCGCCCTCCTCCTCGACGCGCCGGACGAGGTGCTCGTTCTCGACAGACGGGTCGACGAACATCCACCAGAAGAGACATGTGAGGGCGGCGACCACAACGAACGCAACCCACCCCGGGATGGTATACCAGTTGAAAAGCTGGAGCGCGGTTGAGCTCGAACTGTTCACCTGCGGCAGCCCGAGGAATATATACCCGATGAACGGCCCGACCATCCTTGCGACGCTCTGGCTCGTGCGATAGGTCACCAATCTCTTCTGACGCTGATCCACGGTGGTCGTCGCCGAGCAGTAGCTCGTTCCGAGACCCAACGCACCGGCACCAAAGCCGGCGACGAGGCGGGCGATAAGCATGCAGTACCACGCGTCGCTCAGGAACGTGAACGCATAGATCAGATTTCCGATGGCGTTCAACACCAAGCACCCGACGAACAGCACTTTGAACACGTGGTACTGGTCGGACAGGAGGCCCAAGAGCGGCGCCGAAAGCAGGGCTCCGAGGTCGTACATGCCGAACGTCAGGCCATACAGGTTTTGGGGCCCACGCAGACTGTAGTAAAAGGCCTGGATGCTCATCATCGCCATGGTGAAATCAACCGCCAGCGCAAACCCGGTAATGCAGAGAGCCCTCTGAACGAGCAAAGTGCGAGTCGGTGAACGGTCGGTGAACGGTGGGTCAACGAGTCGGTGAGAGAGTCGGCGAGTGCGCACGCACCCAAGAATTGTTCTTCGACTTCCTGTTGGCTGGATCGAGGGGCTTTCCCGTATACAGGGGGTCGCCCGCAGCCTCCTCGTCAGGGGGGGCACCATCCGACGTGGCCGTCTCACTCTCCGTCGCAATCGAGCCGGGTTCTCGTACGCATTCGCGCTCCGCCTGCAGCCTCTTGTTCTCCCTATGCTTCTTGATCTTCTTGTAGGCGTAGTACATGATCGTCGCGAAGTAAAAACGTTTCGAAGGAAAAAACTGCCGCAGTTTCCGAGACACGTATACTGGAAATCAGAGGCCTGTCACCTCCGCTCCGTGGCCATGAGAATCGTCTTGGCGCTTGCGAGGCCGCGATTGACGCTGATGTCGTCTGCCGCCTCGCGCCGGGCGCTCGCGGCGTACGCTCTCCCGAGGTACAAGATCGCGCGGAGAACCGACTTTGAAGACCCGGCACACGACGCGGAAGGACGTGCCTCTCAGTTCCCATGGATCGACGCGTTCGAGCTCGAGAAGGAGGGTCGGTTGTACACCGCCTCGCAGATCGTGGCGTCGCTGGAGCCAATCCTCTCACAAGATCGCATCGAACGCATCGACAGCGTCATCGAAAGCCGGTGTTTTCAGGTGGGTATTGACCTCGACCTCGACGACACCCGATCGCTCGCTCCCACTGCCCGCTCGTTCATTTCCAGGTGCTCCCGCTGATCGAAAACCCCCACGACTGGGGCAACGTCTCGGCGGTGGGTATTGAATCGTCCCGTGCGCTTGCACGCCCGGAGTCTCACGCGCCGCCCGCTACGCGCTCCGCTCGTTCGTCGTCTAGGTTTGCCGCAGCGCAGACGCCCTCGGCTTTGGGGCGGTCCACATCATCCGCGACAAGCAGAACGAGAAATACAAACAGTCGGCCCGCACCGCGGGCGGGAGCGATAAGTGGCTCGACATCCAGCTTCATGACTGCTCGACTCCCGCCGACACGCGAGCCGTGCTGACGGACTTGAAGGAGCGGCGAGGGTTCCGGATCGTGGCGACGGCCCTGGGGACGGCCGGGAAAATTTCGAAAACGCCAGCTGAGATCGACTGGACGCGGCCGACAGTCGCCGTGTTTGGGAACGAGCTCGAGGGTGTCAGTCCCACCGTGATGGACGTCGCGGACGACTATTGTGAGATTCCGATCGACGGGTTCGTGGAAAGCTACAACGTGAGCGTGGCCGCGAGTCTGGTGTTCTGGGAGGCCCGGCGCGTGCGCTTGGAGAAGCTGGGGAAGCACGGGGACTTGGACGAGCGGGAGCGGGACGTGCTGCGGGCGGTGTACTACCTGCGGAACAAGGGACAGTTCGTCTCGTACGCCAGTCAGCTGCTCCGGCGGTCGCCGCCGCAGTGGCAGCAGGAGCGGAATTTGGACTGGGGAGAAAAAGACCTTGACATGGATCGCTACGTGGACGGGAAGTACGTTCGCAAGCTCAAAGCGAAGAACGTCGTGTGCCACCTGTGGGACGGCGAGGTGTGCCTCGGCGAGCGGCACCTGTACAAGGAAAGGCCGTGCCGGTACCGCCGAGCACATCAGCCCGGCAAGAACACGCTCGATCTCGACAAGCTGCGCGAGCAGGCTCGGCGGTACCAAGTCGAACATCGGATACCCGAGCTGCAGGAGCTCGACGAAGCGCAGGAGCGATGAAATGAGCTTGTAAATTCACAATGGTACTCGTTCGATGCCTCGGCCGACGACCGTGATGGCCGCTGTCGTCGTCGTGTCGCTGCTGACGAAGCACGCGGCAGGCTCCTGCACCTGGAGCATTGTCGACCTGCGACACGCCGGCGTCTCGTCGAGCGTCTCCGGAATGTCCCATATGCGCAGGTACTGATCGAGTCCCACACTACAAACCCGACCGCCGATCGACGCGACGTCTCTGATGGCAGAGGCGTGCGCGTTTGGGACGATACACCGCTGCGACCGCGTGTGGATGTCAAAAACACCGAGCGCCTGGTCGTCGCCGCCGGTGATGATGGCCCCGATCTCCGGCATCGCGACCATGGCGTTCACCCCGCACATATGCACGGCGGCGTACGTTTCGGTCAGTCCCGTGCGGAGATCCCAGGCGACGAGGTCGCCGTTGGTCGTACCAGCCCACACGGTGGATCCCACGTACGCGAGGGACAGCACCGGATAGGCGGTCGTGATGTCACCGACGAGCTCCCAGTCGTGGAGCTTCCGGTGCGTGTGGGCGAGGGGCACACGGCGGACCTCCACCTCGCCCGTCGACAATCCGATGATCGCGATCGGGCCGTCCGACTGCATGGCGAGCGCGAGGGCCGTGACGCGCATGTCGACTGTGTCCAGCGACGCCGAACTCTTGAGCCCGTCCCGCGCCCGCACTGCCGGGTTGGCGAATGCCGAAAGGTACTCGATCCGCGTCCCCTGGGTCGCATGGTGCTCCAGCGTCACGCGCCAGGCAGTCATGACGGACCGAGCGCCACCGGATACCACCAACCGCGTGGTGGGCGACGTGACGAGCGCCCGAAGCACGCGCGTTGACGTGCCGAACGGCTGCGTGCTGATGCACCGGGCATCGAGCGTCGAGAACCCCTCGTTCCCGCTCCCGCTCCCGCTCCGGCTCGCCGTCTCCCTCCATCGTGCTGCGAACAGCCGCGCGTCGGCGCCAGCAGTGATCAGCGTGCCCCCGACGTCCACGACGCTGTTGATCTCCCGTCCGTGGCCGCCGGCGACGACGGCGTACGGCGGACAACGGCCCATCTGTCGCTTGAAGACATGCACGTCGCCGACGCCGGTCGTGTAACAGTAGGTCAAGGTCTCGCCCAACGCGTCGACGTGCAGCGCCCACAGCCGCCTCCAGCCGGCGCCGTCAAACTCGGCGACTTGAACGTCCAATTCCCTGTCCCATACGATGCACCTGGTGGCGAAAAAGCCGACCACGTACCGCCCAGATTGTCCGTCCACGGTCCGACAGATGGTCTTGATGGCATCGAGCCGCACAGCGTTGTTCCTCGCCAAGGTACCGCGTGGGGTAGATGGGGTGGGTGGGGTGGGGGGGTGGGCGGGATGGATGCGGGGGGCAGCGACCCGCCCACCCCACAAGAAGAATACCCGAGTGCCGCGTCGTCGAGCGTGTACCTCTGGATGCAGAAATCCGCGGCCGTCGTCTCGATGATCACGACCTGGGAGGAGCTGGCCGAGACGCGGCGCGTCGCGCCCACCGTAACGGTAACAGTCGCGGTCTGCACGGGCGTCTCGCCGTGACCACGCGTATGATGGGCCAGCAGCGCGAGCCGATCCCCGGTATCCGCGAGTCGCCACACCGCCACGCCACCCTTTGCCGATCCGGTTGCGATGAACGTCGTCGATCGAGCGGACTGCGGTGCTTCAGCAAAACCCACGGCCGTGACGCGGCATCCCAGCGGCGACACGCAGCTGGCAACCGGCGGCGTCGCCACCGCCGGCTCGCTGACGTCGTACAGCTCGATCGACCCATCCGCGGTGTAGCACAGCAGCACGACCCGTTTTCCGTGTGGCACGAAAAACGCGTCTATCATCCTGCGATGACCTGCCGACGAACCAGCATCGACGACGCGTGCGGCTGGGCGGCGGGGCTCGTCTTTGCCGAACCAGAGCACGTGAAGCGCCCCGCGCGCATCGCAACACGCCACGATCGTCCTATATCCCGCGTCGATATGCCTGACCGTCACCAGCGGCATGTGTGACGACGAAGCGTAGACCACCCGCACGTCTTCCACGTCGTCCATGTCGTCCACGTCCATGTCCACCAAGTTTCCATCATCGGTCGCAACCAGCAGCCGTCTCCCACCCTCAATCAGACACATGGCCTTCATCGCCTTCATCGCCTTCACCTCGACACACATCACCGTCGTCCTCCCCATCCCACCATCCGCATCCCAAACCCGGACCGAACCATCCGCCCCACCCGTCAGGACCATCCTCCCGCACACCCGAATCACCCGCACGCCCTTCCCGCTCCCCCACTGCGCCAACTGTCGATTCCCCGTCCCCCACCCTCGCACGCATCCGTCCTCGCACCCGCTATACACCACACCTTCCGCATCATCGAACCGCAACGACCACACTCGAGCCGCGTGCCGAAACACCCCCGACGAACCACCCACGTCTCCGCCCGCGTCTCCCCCTCGCGCCCACGGCGCCACCCACACCCGCACGGTCCGGTCGTCCGACCCCGACGCCCGCCGCTCCCCGCCGGCATCCCAACACACGCAATGCACCGACCCCGTATGCCCCCCGAACGACCCAGACGACCCAGACGACCCAGACGACCGAGACGACCGAGACGACCGAGACGACCGAGACAACGTCCCAGTGCGCTCACCCAACGCGACCACCTCGAACCTCCACACCAGCACATCGAAGAGCACCGTCCCGCCCGCCACCCGCACATCATACACCACATCGCCCCCATCCTCCACGACAAACCCCACCAGATCCATCGAATACAACAGACAGCGCCTCGGCCAGACCTGCCACGCCCCCACCCCCCGGATGGCGCCCGTCGCCCCGTCCACCCGACACACCTCCGCCGCCCCGTCAATCGTCCCGACGGCAAGAAGAAGAGACGACACGCCGCCGCCGTACTCCCCAGGTATCCGCTGCCCGTCCACCGCGAGTACCCACTTCGGAACCGCGCGAACGGCTCTTCGCGCAAACCCAATAGGGGACGACAACGTCATCCGGTAGACGACGACGTACCGCCCGCCATACGCGACGACGTCATAGGTATTCGGTCCGAGCTCGACGACGACAAGCCCGTGCACGGTCGTCCCGCGCGGCATGACTGTCCTCGCCGCCAGCACCAAAGGCGAAGGAGAAGGCAAAGGCGAGGGAGACGACGGCACCTCGCAAACGAGCACCCGCGAGAGGCACCCCACGAGGACAACCCGACCGACGCCCGGAAGACCGGGCTCGTCGACCGCCAGGACCCGGCTCAGTGCGGTCACCGGCCCGAACGACAAACTTTCTTCAGAGCGCGCTCGGTCGTCTCTGTCGGCCATCTCTGTCACCGCCGCCCAACAACAACAACGACAACAACGCGCCACGGTCACGCACAGACCATCATCATCAGCGCATCAACCCCACGACCCGCCGTCCCAATGGCCCAGAATGATCGAGAAATTTCTCTCGGCGAGAGCACGACTTTTGGGTTCCGAAAGAAGTGGCACAGAAAAATCCGAAAGGTTCGCGCAGAGTTCGAAATGGGGCCGGCAATGCGTCTAACGACATCATCATCGCCAACCGCGGTCGTCTCGCGGCCCAACGCGCACGCCCGTATCCGGAAATCCCCCCAATGCCATATCCGAAGACTCGGAAATCTCGCTCCCCTTCGCGCAGAGTCCTCCCACTCCTCCTCCTCGACGCACCCGTCGATCCGATACGTGAACGAGGAAGAGTTGGAAGTTGCGATACAGAGCCGCGAGAAGCCCATGGTGATCGACTTCTACGCGACATGGTGCGGGCCGTGCGTGATGCTGAGCAAGGAGCTGGAGCAGGTGGCCGAGGCGCTCGGCGATACGGTGGATATTCTGAAGATTGATTGCGATGAGAACGAGGGTATTTCGAATGCGCTGCAGATCCAGGGGCTTCCGACGCTGATCTTCGTGTCGACGAGCAACGACAAGCCGGCGTTGAGAACCGAAGGACTGCTTCCGGCGCAAAGCATCATCGAGATTGTGACGAACGAGCTTTGAATTTGTGTTTCTGATGTAAAGCTTATCTTATGTAAAGCTGACGTTGAGGCTGCCGCCGTTGCGCACGACCTTACCCGACCGGCCGCCGGCCCGGCCGTGCCTGCCCGCCATGAGCAGCTCGAGGAGGACCGGGAGGACGCTCACGGCGATGATTCCGAGCACGACCAGGCTGAAGTTCTCGTGGATGACCGGGATGTTGCCAAAGCAGTAGCCAGCGAGGGTGCAGGTGCCCGTCCAGAGCAGGGCTCCGACGACGTTGAAGAGCGCAAATTGCTGGTAGGCCATCGATCCGACGCCCGCCACAAAGGGGGCAAACGTGCGTACGATCGGGACGAAGCGTGCGAGCACGATGGTCTTCGGGCCGTATTTGGCATAGAACGCCTGTGTCTGGTCCATGTACTGTTTCTTGACGAGCTTGGCGTCCACCTGGCGAGCGAGCGTAGCGCGAAGCGCGAGTGAGCGCGAGTCGGAAGGGGGGTCGCACGTCGGTCGAGTTCGATACCCACCGCCTTGGTTCCGAGATATTTGCCGATGGCGTAGTTCGTGGCGTCCCCGAGCGTCGCGGCGACCGCGTAGATGGCGAGGAGCGCCAGGATGTTGAGCTTGCCAAGCGCCGCGAGGGCGCCAGTTGCGAACAGCAGCGAGTCCCTGGATCGTGGGTGCGGGTGCGGGCGCGGGCGCGGGTGGGTGGTGGGCGTGAGCGAGTGGTTCGGCAGAGCGCTGTACGACGACGACGACGGCGACGACGATGGTAAAGACGACCTACCCGGGGAGGAGGGGGGTGACGACGAGGCCAGTCTCGGCAAAAACGATGGCAAACAAAATGCCGTAGGTTGTCATGCCGTATTTGGCGATGATGTCGCCGAGGTGGACGTCCAGGTGGAGCAGGAAGGAGATGGTGGACTTGGCCAGGGAGGCGAGCGAGGTGGGCTCTGGTGCGGGGACGGCGGCTGCGGCTTGGGCAGCAGACGGGAGGAGGAGGACGGCGGCGAGCGCCACGGTGGCCAGCGCGGCGACCTTGAGTTTCGAGTTGGAATCGAAATTGGAGTTGGAGTTCGGTCCGGCGGCGATCTGCGACGCGGAGCGTGCAGGGGTGGCATCAGCGACAGGTGCGAAGGTCGTGGTCATCCGTCGTCGGTGACGAGAACCACCAGGTTTCGTCGCAGCCGTCGTCGCTCGCTTCACTGCACCCGAGCAGGTGACCCGGATGGTCCTGGCGAGACGCGCGGGCTGCATCATCATCATTCTTCTTGAGAACTTGGCGATCGATTTCGCAAAAAATTCAAGTATGACACGTTGCTACCAGGGTGGTTCACACGATGGGCGGGGGCGACCTTGACGACGGACTCGAGGAAGCGATCGAGCGCTTGTTGGAGGGACTGGCGGCGTTGGAGGCCTCGCTCGGAGGCCAAGAGGAGGACCTCACCATCGATCCACCCCTGCCAGACCTCGTCGCGCTCTCGCACACGCCCCACCCCAGCATCGACAGGGTGACGATCTCGATGCTGGCGCAGTCGCACGGGGACGCTGTGGAGCGTCGGTTCGTGCAGTTCAGGGTCCGCGTCGACTGGGACCCGACAGACGTGACCGTCGACGTGGTCGATAACAAGGGTCTCGACGACGCGACGGTAGCAGCCATTCGACAACGGCTGGTGCAATGCCTGGAAGACTCGGACGGCGACCTCATGACGGTCATGTTTCTCGCGCTCGAGCTGGCGGACGAGTACAACAGACCGCACGGCATGTGCTCGATATGCCGGGAAGAGTTCTGCAACGATGGTGCAGATATTGGAACCATCCTGCGATTGAATTGCTTTCATTGCTTTCATGACTACTGTTTCTGGCCGTGGTTTGACTGGAAACAGCGTCAATTGGCCGAGAAAGTGGCCGAGCTAGAGCGCGAGCAGAACGGGAACGTCAACTTGCTGCGCGAGGCAATGAAGACGGCGGGGATCGAGGCGGTCGTGCGTGATGACAGCGATGACCGCGATATTGACACCGAGTATGTGCTTCAGTGTCCCAATTGTCGGGAATGGTTGGGCTGGCTGCCGGGCCGCAAGGATGCCGATGCCCCTCGTCCCGCCGAGGTTGTCGTCTCGCTCGGCGATCTCTCGGAGGAGGTCCGACGGAAAGTCAAGGCGTTGCAAATACGCCAAGGCGAGGGCCTGGAGCGGCAGGCGCGATGCGGAGGAATCGCTGGTTGACTCCAGTAGGCGACGCCATCCCCCTCTGCGCAGCTTTTGCCACTGGAGCCGAAGAATGATATGCGTTGACGACGTTGCACGCTCAAGCCGCCGTCTTTCTCCGCTATCAGCACATAATTTACCTTCTTAACGTAAATAGGTCACTGCCGATCCGTTATCGATCGCCTGCTTCGTTCTGGCACGTGGCAATTTCGGTAGATTTTTCCTGAGATCTGTCCGCGTCGCATCGCTTTTCTCGGTGTGCGTCTCGGGTAGACGGTAGCATTGCGCGTACAGTCGTGTGCGCTGTCCATTCGCGTGGATAGAGCGCGGCGTGCGCCGTACGGACTCGCTGCATTCCGCTCCGTCGGATTCTGCCAGGATTACACATTTGTTTCACACACAGGCGATGCGGAAGCTACATATGGCCCAGGCGGTGGCGCTGTGGGCGGTGATCGTGGGGCTGTTGGCGAGGCCGACGCGGCAACAAGACACGAATGGGTTGCCGGCGGCCTCATTGGCTCCGATTGGGGGTGGGGGTGGGGACGTTGGAGCGGG
>Ga0181584_10001095_pt1 | contig 20227 bp, 11 predicted proteins | sample 071ome_30_FD_132462 | JGI IMG/M metagenome (GOLD analysis project Ga0181584, IMG submission 132462) | Coastal salt marsh microbial communities from the Groves Creek Marsh, Skidaway Island, Georgia - 071406AT metaG (megahit assembly) | ecosystem: Environmental > Aquatic > Marine > Intertidal... | reverse complement strand
CGCCGAGGCGTCGGACGAGGCAGAGGCAGGTATAGAGGCATAGGCAGAGGGCGAGAAGAAGATATTACAGAAGAACAAGAACAGCAATCAGACTGCACTGTACTCGGGGGCTTCCCCCGTGGTCTGCAAGAAGACCAGAATTCTGGTGGAAATCATCATCAGCGTCAAAGCAATGCGTCCGTCTCCCCCTCCCCCGCATCGCTGATGCCGCTGTTCTGCCGACTGCCCTGCCGTAGCTCGACAAACCTGGGCGTTTTCCGTTCGTTTTCCAACGTCCGCTCCAGGTCCCGGGGGTAGGTGACGTGGATCCCACCGTAGACGAAGAAGGCAAAGAGCCAAGGCAAGCACGTGAAGACAACGAGCGCGTTGCCCAGGGCGTGGGCGTTGGCAGCGTCCACGTTGGGGTCACCGCTGACCTTGGACGTGCCGCTGAAACCAAACACCGACTCCGAGAGGTACCCGACGAGCGGCGTCGCAAACGCCGCCACGGCGCCCTCGAAGCATCGATCGAACGAGTAGACCAGGTTCCGCTGGTGGGCCGGGACGATCTCGGCGAAGATCGGGTTGTTGCAGCACGGCGCTGGCCACGCGGTAAGCACCGCGAACGTGAAAATCGACACGGCGTACAGGACGACTGTCGAGGCCGAGGCCGAGGCCACCCCCACCGGGTCCCCACGCCCGCCGACGATCGCGGGCAGACCCTTGAAGAGCAGCAGCGCGAACGGGATGCCGATGCCTATGGAAAACTGCGTGGCCAGAATGCGTCCGTGGTGGGGATAGCGCATCGCGATCCGGTCGCCGATGTAGCCGCCGAGGAGCCCGCCAAAGCCCCCGCCGATCAGGTACAGGCCGACAATGATGGAGGCCGACGAGTCCGACATGCCCAAGAGCTGCAGATAGAGCGTCAAGAAGACCAACGACGCGTACGGAACCGACCCGACCACGCCCTGCAGGATGATCAGGGCGAACGTCGGTATCCGCATCACGCTCCCGATCTGCGCCGCAATATCCCGCACCTGCGCCTTCAGCGACGACCGGGGGTGGTAGTCGAGCCGCTGCTTGTCCCGCTTCACTTTCTCGAGATAGGCGTCGTCCACGACGTACACGTGGTTCAGCACGCCCACGATGGCGCTCAGGAAGCTGACGCTGACAAACACAAAACGCCATCCGTCGATGCCCAGGGGCTTGTAAGCGCCGACGTTGGTGGCGTAGAGCGCGCCCAGCATTCCACCGAGGCTGATGACCAGCCACAGCGACCCGAACGCCGTCCCTCGAGCTTCCCGCGAGTTGAGGTCCGCTGTCAGACTCTGGACGCTGGGAATGACCAGGGCCAGCCCGAGTCCGTTGACCGCGCAGAGGACGATGGCGAGCCACAGGGTGCTCACACAGGCGAACAGGGTCGTGAACGTCGCCCATATGCAGCACCCGGCTGCGATCACCGTCCCTCGCGGATAAAACTCGCTGCTCACCCCCGCCAGCGGGGACGACAGGGCCTGGACGAACGCCCTGGCCAACGTGATGTACCTGGCGAACGAGCGACGCGCGTAGCGCGAGTGAGAATTGAGTTTGGGCGCGCGAAGAGCGAGCGCACGTCGTTGGTCGGTCGAGGTCAATCCGAACCCGAGCTGCGTTGGGGTCGCGTGGAGCGACGCTCCCACGCGAGAGTACAGCGCCGGGAGGATCTGCTCGTCGCACTTCTCCAGCACCGACGCGGCGTTGATGAGGGACGTCGTAACGCTGCGCGTATCCGTATTCGCCGGAGAGGACGATGGTTGAAAGCTGTTGTTCGTCATGGGGTCGTCTTGAAGGGTTCGTTCTGCTTTCACCCGACGCGCCTCCGTCGGGTCGTAGGTATTCAGTTTCTTGTGATGTTCATCGCTGGAATACGCGAGATGGGGTTGCAAAAAATGAATGAAACTGGCACTGGCCGCTTGGACCTCATATATGACCTCGGAGGTCTATCACCGAGGTCCATCACGCCCTCATAATCGCGCCTCATAATAGTAGTAGTACTTCTTCTTCTCCTCCTTCTTAGTGCTTGGTCTGGGGCACCCAGGGAAGCTCAGCCATGGCGGCGTCTCCCTTGGCGGCGCTGATGGCGGCCTCGGCCTCGGCCGGGCGCGCGACCCGGATCCGGAGGTGCCGGGCGACGGCGTCGTCCTTCTCATTCTGCTCGAATGCCTCCTCCGGCTCGACGGCGCGGTACCTGAACTTCTTCAGGATGAAGTAGGTGCCGACCGCGATGATGAGCGCGCCGACGAGGCCTCCGACGACCGCGAGGACGATCACGAGGGTGTTGTTGCTGCTCGACGGGGCGGCGGCGGGGGCGCCGGAGTCGGCGGCGTCTCCGGACGCGTCTGTCTGCTCCGGCCCGTCGAACGGCTGGAGGCCGTCTCCGTTCTCGTCGCCGTCTCTCCAAGGCAACGATGGGTTGGAACCGGTCGGATCGGTCGGCGGCGTGGCCACAGAGCCGGGCGAGGGGAGGGGCGTCGGCCTCCACGGGAGACCGCCGCTTCCGTCGGCGGGAGGCACGGTCGGGTTGGGGTAGGACGGGTCGCTGCCGGCGTCCGGCTTGTACTGGGCGTAGGGGTTGACGTAGTTAGAATCGCGTTCCCAGGTCTCGCGGCAGCCCTTGCACTGGACCAGGAAGGCCCCGGCGTCGGCTCCGACCTCTCCCTTGCCGTCTGCGGGCACGGTAAAGTTGAGCAGGCGGGACGCGAGGGTGTCGAAGTTTGCCATTTCGAGGGTCGCGCGGCCGAGCAGGTCGTCTCCGGCCTTGGGGTTGGGCAGGTCGTCGGGTCGCTTCGGCGAGCAGCCGTCCGGCGCGCCGTCGCACTCCCACAACTCGCAGGTGAGGCTGTCGCCGTACTCGTACTTCCACGTGCCCAGGCCGTGCTCGAGCGGGTAATACCAGATGACCGGGTACACCACGTCCTCCATGTGGGTGTACATCAGGAACTCTTCCTTGGGCACGGTGGGAGCGTAGCACATGATGGATATCTGCGGCGTGCCGATCCACTCGCGGTCATCGAGCTCGAAGACGGGCGGCGTGAGCGTGCCGACGTCGATGTACGCGTCGGTCACAAAGTTTCCGCCCGTGACGACGAGCTCGCGCTTTGGGAGGTTCTGTGCGACGGCGGCGGGCGCCAGGATGGTGGCCATGGCGACGAGAGCCACCAGCATTGCCGCGAGGGCGCGCGCGGGGCTCATCGTCGTTGATGCCGTCGTCGTCGTTATCGTCGTGGCAGGGCGGATACGGATGGCGGTACAATCGGTTACTCACGTCGTCGCCTGCTCGAGCGGCAATTGCCGGTAGGTCTTCGAGAGGTGCAACAAAAGTTATGACGTTTCAATTGGAGAACGCCGCTGTGAGCGAAACGAATCGATTCGGTCGACCGCGTGAAACGCCGCGTTTGTTGGTCGACAGTTCGACCGAACACAGTCGGACACGAGACATGGGACAGGGGCCAAGGTTACACAACTACATTGTCTCAGCTCTGCACGGCCAGCCGCTTCAGATGGTCCGTGAACACCTGCAGCGACACGTCGTCCGTCATGATGACCTCGGCGCTCATCGCGGCCGTCGAGTTGTAGGTCGCGCTCGGGTTGAGCTTGGCGAGCAGGAACCGCGCCTGGCTCCCGTTCTGGTCGCAGTCGGTGAACCGCGGCGTCGGGAAGCGCCTCCGGATGATGGATGACGCCTCCGTCTGTGGCGACTGCAGCAGGGTCTTGAAGGCGGCGTGCTCGGGCTGGTTGTGGTAGCCGGCCTTGCGCCACTGGGCGACGGTCGACCCGTGGAAGACCACCACGTAGAAGAAGGCGTCCAGGAGGAGGATCCGGTCGGGACTCACGGACGTGACGTCAAGAAGGACCGGCTCGGGGGCCTGCGAGTTGAACGAGTAGGCGTATAGGGCCGGCTGGAGCATCAGCGTGGCCTCAGACACCACCTCGCGGTTGAGCAGCATCCGCTGGTAGGCCGTCTCGTCGGGCGACTGCCCAAAGACCTGGACGAAGGGCGACCTCCTGAAGTGGAACATGAACTGAGGGTAGTAGGCGAGCTGCGGCTGCAGCTGGAACGACTCGGGTTCGTCCTTCCTGTAGTCGCCGAGCCTGGCGGCGAGGCGGATGAGCGACCTGTCGAGCCACCGGGTGGCGTCAAAGTCCTCCTCGACCTCCATCTTGTAGGAGGCGAGTCGCGCGACGAAGGCAGCCGCGCACTCCTGGTCGAAGCCCTGAATGAGGTCGCCGACGTGCGACCCGTCGACCCACCGGCGCGTGACGGTGGTGACCCTGCAGCGCAGCGTGCCCGACTCGTGCAGGTACCGGGTGACGAACTGCAGGAAGAACTGGTTCTGTCCCTGGTGGACGTCGTTCGAGCCGTGCGGGGCCACGACGTCGTAGATCACGGCGACCGTGGTCGACGGTTCCAGGCAGCACATCTTCCAGGTGGTGGTGCCCCCGAGGCCGACGACGGTGTCGCTGATGAGGTTGTTCTTCTTGCCGTCGACGCCCGACGCTGGCCCGAGCGCGCCGCACACTTTGATGTCCTTGGAGCAGAAGGTCTCCATGGTGGCGTTCGAGTGCATGGCCAGGTGCTCGGCCTCGCCCGGCGGGATGAACATCCGCTTGAGCGACTGCTTGAACACCGGGTTCTTGTACGAGTCCGTCTGGATGACGATTCCCCCGCTCGCCTCGACGGCCGTCTTCATCTCAGCAAGTCCCACCTGGTCGAGCGAGCACGCGTACAGGTCGAGGGTGTGGCCCTGGAGGACGAGCTGCGTGGCAATCTTGTCGTAGTACGTCTTGGCCTTCCGATAGTGCATGGCCGAGTCCTTGGCCAGGTCCTTGTGCGACCTAATGGGCTCGGTAAGGTCTTTGTCCACGACTTTCCCCACGCCCTCCGTGCAAGGACCGCCCAGCATCAGCAGCAGGCGCCCGGACCCCGACCCTCCCGGCAGGCTCCCGCCCATCATGGCCGTCGCCACCTGCAGCGCCGTGCCGGTGCACCTGGACGGACGCTGCCCGGCGACGGCCGGGAACGGATTGCACTGCAGGTCGTCCAAGGCCGCGGACATGACGAACTCGCAATCTCCCAGCGGCATCAGGAAGTTGCCTCGCTTGTTGCTCTGCTGCCCCCGCGCCCCGTGCAGCAGTCCGAGCTGCTCGTGGACCGCACCCGGCGTGTACTCCTTGGACCCCTTGAACACATACGTCTTCGGGAACTCCTGGAATCCGAGCTCGTGCACGTAGACGTGCGTCCCGAACGTCACCAGCCCGACCATGGCGTACTCGGGGATCATCGTCAGCGCCTGGGCCACCACCGTCGTGCAGGCCCGCAGTTCGTCCTCACCGACGCATGTATCGATAACGAATACGTATGTGGGCGGGTTGAGCACCATGTTACGAGCCTGCGGCGAGTGCACCAGGCTGTACTCGATCGTGCTGCACTGCGGGAAGAGCTCGGCCGGCACTGACTGCTCCGAAATGCCCTGGTAGTGGGCCGGGAAGTGGTTTCTCGACATACAAAACGGACAGGTCCACACCTTGGCGTGGAAGTCGACCGCCGCGTACGGGTTGAGTATGCCCCCGCACGCCTTGCAAGGCACCGGGTCGTACTCGACGACTTGCAGGTTGGACGTCTCCTTGGCCGGGGTGACCATCACGCCGAAGGGGACGACGCACTTGGCCGCCTCCAGGCGCGATTTGGGCCAGACGTTCCACACCATGCGGACGCCGTCGACCTGCTCGAGCTCGCTGAACTCGGACATACTGGGGTCGAAGTGATGCGGTGATCTATCCCAGCCGGGGGATGTTCGGGGCCTTTGGCGCGCAGACCGGCCTGATCAGTATGCTTTCTCGATGTCCGCCTGCGCGTTCAGCGTGACGGGTGACGACAGCCCTGCGGCGAGGTCGTTGGCTACAAATTACGAATTTTCGTCGGGCCCTACCGCCGCGTGTATGCCGCCGTGGGGTTTCACGTGAGTCGATATGAGCGAGCGAGATCGTCCTGGGCAGCGGGGATTCCTGCCGTGTTTTGAAAGTGGCTCTAGTCGGTACGCGAGGAGCGATGCCGTTGGAATGGAGCGGCGTGGTTCGACGACGCGGTGCCGACCGGCGGACGGTCGGGGCGGCGCGCGTGCAAGTCTACTGCCGTCTACAGCCATCTACGGTCATCTACGGCCGCCTACGGTCGCAAGCCACGCGCGCGAGCCGGGTTTCCACGGGCGAAACCGCGACCCTTACCGGGGAGCACCAGCCGGCGTCACTGGCAAACGAACAGCGCACTGCCGTGGTCGCGCGCGAGGGGAGCGGAAGCCCTCCGGCCCGCTGCTGGGTCCCTCCAGGGCCCGCGCTCCGGGCCACCGGGAACGCGAGCGATACGACGTCGCTCGGCTTCCTCCCCCCATGGGGCAGAGGACGCGGCACCGAGATCGAGTGCCAGCTCCCCCCTTTCTTCCTCAGCTGTTGGAGCCGAGCCGAACGGAGAAATCCAATTTTCGTAACGCGGCAAGCCGATAGGTACGTACAGGACGCATTCGTATATCGAGTACGGGAATTCGCAAGGGAACGGTGCGGCTGAGGCCCGTTCCTGAAACGTTGTGTTGGAGCCGAGACGAATCGAAATCCAGCGCGCCGTCGCCCCGCGCCGTCCTCCCAGCCCGAGCATCGACCAAGCATATCGATCTACGACTTTAGACCGCGCGGGCGTGGGGCGTTTACGGCATGGGGCGGCACCAGGGTCACCGCCCGAATTTTGAGTTCTCCGGTGGCTCGCAGCGGTTTCAACTGAGTCCACCCCAGCCTCGGCCCGGCCTGTTTCGGACACTTCGCAGACCCGCCCGCCACACGCGCCCGTCGAATCGGATTCGTCGCCAAACTCGGACTTCGAATCCCTCCGTCACGACGACGGGGCCCCCGCCGACCCAAAGACTCACGCACCCGTTGCCCCTCCTTCAGCCCCCGCGGCCGCCACAGATAGCAGAGCGATCGAAAATGGACGACACGAAGCGAGAGCGCCTCACAACAAATGTATGTATCGGTCTCGGTCTCGACGTCGACGTCGACGTCCGCTCGCCGCGTGCCCTGGACCCTCACTCGTGCCACGCCGCGCTCGTTCTCCAGGACGCCCTCTCGTACCTCCGCGAGGTCAAGACCCGGTTTCAGAACAACCGGAAGGTCTATGACAACTTCTTGGAGATTATGAAGCAGTTCAAGGCCCAGACGATCGACACCGCGGGCGTCATCAAAAAGGTGAAGAACCTGTTCTACGGCCACCAGGAGCTCATCCTGGGGTTCAACACCTTCCTCCCCAAGGGGTACGAGATCAAGGTGGAAGATCTGCCGAGCTGGCCGCCGCAGCAAAAGTCGCCGGTCGAGTTCGATCAGGCCATCACGTACGTCAACAGGATCAAACAGACGTTCGCAAACGACGAGCGCGTCTACAAGGCCTTTCTTGAGATCCTCAACCAGTATCGCAAGGGCCAGAAGACCATCCAGAGCGTCTACGAGGAGGTCGCACTCCTGTTCAGGAACCATGAGGACCTTTTGAACGAGTTCTCATACTTCCTGCCGGACGCCGCGCCGGCCCAGGCGCGGCGTAGCATGGCCGCCCCGCGCCGCGCGGGCGGCTACGCCAAGCCCAAGAGGGCCCCGCCCCCGCTTCGCAGGGACGACCCCAAGGTGCAGCGGGAGTTTGCTTTCCTGCGCAAGGTCAAGAACAGGATCAGGAACGACGAAGCCTTTGCCGACTTCATGAAGTGCCTCAGCATGTACGCGGACGACGTCATCGGCCGCGACGAGCTGGTCACCCTCCAAGAGGACATCATCGGCAAGCACCACGACCTGATGGCGTCTCTGAACGAGTTCCTGATGCGATCGGAGCTCGGACCGGACGACCCGTACTCCAGGCCCTACCAGGCCAGGGACAGGAGCAGGCACGCCAACCTCACCCACAAGTACATCTCCATGCCCATTTCGGAGCTCGAGGTGACCAACTGGGAGCGCGTGACGCCCTCGTACGTCTGTCTGCCCGTTCAGTACCCCAAGCTGAGGACGACGGGCCGCGACGAGGACATGGCCGCCCTGATAAACAACGACTGGGTGTCCGTCACGTCTGGCTCGGAGGACTACAACTTCAAGCACTACCGCAAGAACCAGTACGAGGACTTTTTGTTCATGGCCGAGGACGATCATTTCGAGCTTGATATGATCATGGACCAGAACAACTCGGCCATCAAGGCCATGAAGCCCCTCGTGGAGGAGATCTCCGAGCTGCCGGAGGACGCCAAGGCCAACTGGCAGTTGCCCGAAGGCGCGCTGCGCGCCTTCCACTATAGGGCGGTGCATAGGGTGTATGGTGATAGCGCGACGCAGATGCTGGGACTGCTGAGGCAGAACCCTGGCGTGGCTCTGCCGACCATCCTGCCCCGCCTGGAGCAGAAGGCCGCCGAGTGGGCCGAGACCAAGGTCGAGATGATGGCACACTGGCAGCAGATCTTCAAGGAGAACTACCAGAAGTCGCTCGACCATAGATCGTTCTACTTCAAGCAGAACGAGAAGAAGAGCCTCACGCCCAAGCTCCTCTTCACCGAGCTCAAGGAGATCTCTGACAAGAAGCGGAACGAGAAGGTGTCGGTGCTGCTCAGCCTCGCCGGCCGCGTGGACTTCGCGTCCAGGATCACCACCCACATGTCGGCCGACATCTCGGACGCCAACGTGCTGGCCGACGCCAGCCGCATCATCCAGTGCTCGATCGACAACATGCTCACGACGGACGCCTCCAAGCGCGTCAGACACTTCTACCACACCTTCATCGAGCCGCTCTTTGCCCTGCATTGCTCGTGTCAGGAGGCCGAGTTGCGCCGCGAGGCGACCGGCGTTGTGGCGGCCCCGTCTGGCACCACGCCGCGCGCCGCCCGCACGCTGTCCGCCAAGAGGGACAGCGCCGGCGGCGTGGACCAGTCGACCGAGATGGATGCCACCGCTGGCGACGACGACACGGAGATGAACGCCACGGAGGATGGCATGGGCAACAACAAGCCAGAGGGAAGCGAGGAGACCAAGAACGAGGACGACGAGGAGATGGCCACCGACGTGGAGAACGACGCCGAGGCCGAGAACTCCGAGGAGGACGAGGCCGCGGAGGCCGAGTTCGCCGCGTGCAGGCCCGTCGCGCCGTTCATGTCGACCGCCATGCCGACGGCTGGCGGCGCCTCCACGCCGGCCAAGTCCACGTCGGACGAGTACTGCCGGATCTTCTACGGCAACGAGTCGCTCTTCGTGCTGCTCAAGTTCTTCGAGATCCTCGTCACGAGGATGGCCTCGGCCCGCATCTGCGCGGCCGCGCAGAACGGGGACAAGGGAGACTCGCCGGCCGCCAAGGAGATGCACGAGAAGTTCATGAAGATGGCCGAGAGCCTGATCGAGGGCAACACCGACCCGTCCACCTACGAGGACGACTGTCGCAACCTGCTCGGAACCAACAGCTATCGGCTCTTCACGCTGGATAAGCTCGTCCAGAAGTTGGTCCGCCACGCGCACACCTGCCTCACGGAGGAGCAGACACACCGCCTGATCGACCTGTGGAAGTATGAGAACAGCCGCAGCGTCCCTGTGGTGGACAGCGTCTACTACGCCAACGCGAGGGTGATCACCGGAGACGAGCCGACGGTCCGTTTCGAGTGCGTCGCCGGCGCCGGGGGTGCCCTCAAGGAGCTCACCTACCAGTACCTGGAGGGCGAAAAGTCCGAGGTGCCGCCGGTGGTCGACGCCCGTTTCAGGGGTTACGTGGACCAGTTCGTCGCCCCCGACGAGGAGGGCAGGGTTGCCGGTATCTCGTACCACGGCGAGAACGACGAGGACGAGGAGGAGAACGAGCGGGACGCCGTCCGGGTCTGCCTGAAGCGCAACCTCGAGCAGGCGGGCCTGGTCAAGGGCGTCGACGCCGACGCCCTCGCCTCCAAGGCCATCCAGGAGACGTGCATCGTCCGAAATGGCCTCGAGTGCAAGCTGGGCACCACGCCCGGGCGCAAGACGAAGAAGATTGCGTACGTGCTCGGCACCGAGGACGTCATGTTCCGCGTTCCCAAGGCGGCCGCCACGTCGGGCAGCAAGGCCAAGAAAGCCAAGAAGGGCGCCTCGGAGAGCACCCCGGATGCGTCCAAGGTGGCCAAGTTCAACGCATGGATCACCGCGCGCGCCTCGGAGATCGCCAAGAGCCCGAAGAAGGAGCCGAAGCCCGCCGAGCCGGCCGCCGAGGTCGCGGCGGGTGCGCAGTAGGACGTGGGACGAGGGACGACGGGCTGGGGTGTGACCATTGTACACAAAGAATGACGGATCAAACGCTCATGAAGTAAGACTCTTACTGTTTTCTGAGCGCACAGCTAGTTCGTTTGAATTCTTCTGCACACTTTCTCCACTCTACGTATACGTCACACACCCGGTCGAATGACGATGTCCGAGGCCACGCTTACAAGCGCGCAGGTACGTTGTCGCCTCCGCAGGGTTTTTTCTCATTCCACCTCGATCGCCAACGAGATTTTGCCTTTGTCCGTCGAATTTCCGTCAGCGACCGTCCCCGCGCGACGCCGTACTCCGTTCTCCGCACTTCGTTCTCCCTCTCCGTGTCCATCCACCGGACCCGCGCCGGGCCACCAGGCTCCAAGGCGGCCCGGGCGACCGAGAAGGATGATCCACGCGTCACTGTCACTGTCACGCACGCACGACCCTCGCGAGCAGGAGAAGGAGTACAAGGAGGCGTTCGCGCTCTTCGACTCCGACGGCGACGGCACGATCACCACCAAGGAGCTGGGCGTCGTGATGCGCTCGTTGGGACAGACACCGACGGAAGCCGAGCTCAAGGAGATGATCGCCGAGGTCGACGCGAACAAGGACGGAACGATCGACTTCAAGGAGTTCTTGGGACTGATGTCCAGGCAGACGAAGGAGAGGGACTCCCAGGAGGAGCTGAGGGAGGCGTTCAAGGTGTTTGACAAGGACGGCAACGGGTTCATCTCGGCGGCCGAGCTGCGCCACGTGATGACCTCCCTCGGCGAGAAGCTGAGCGACGAGGAGGTGGACGCCATGATGAAGGAGGCCGACGCCGACGGAGACGGCCAGGTCGACTACCAGGAGTTTGCGAAGATGATGACCAAGAAGTGAGGTGAGGAATTGAACTGTTCGGCAGCTGCTTTGTTAAAGTCGCGGACTCTTGTAAGTGTTCTGTCCTCTCGATGCCGTTCGTGTCGCCTTGGATATACGGGGCAGTCGGCGTGGCGGTGTCGACCCTATCAGTTGCGGCGGTGACGAGCGGTCGATCGAGCAAGAAACGACGATCGAAGAAGAAGACAAGAAACGAGGCGGACGAGTTCTCTGGGACGGACCCGGACTTTATCTGCGAGCGAGTATGCACGACCAACAGACTCATGCGGAGGATGGGCGGCCTGGCGAAGGACATCACGCCCAACACGTGCGTGACGGTCTGCGGCGTGTCGGCCCTCGACTCGTGCACCGAGGCGTGCCAGCAGGCGGTGTGCACGAGCATGCACCAGGTGCCGGCGTGGAACGAGGCGTGCATCACGAGATGTAGCACCGAGTGTCAGCGGGGGCGGAGTGTCTGATTCGAACAACGATGTCGTGGATCAACGTTTAAAATGTGTTATCACTCGTGGCTCGCGCCAGACCCCCCGGTCGTCGAGCCGGCGTTGAACTTGGACGCCGAGCTCAGGCGCCTCGTGCGCTCCAGCTTGAGCGAATCGCGGATGCCCTGCTCCGTGGGGCTCAGCAGCTTGGGATACTTGACCCCGTTGGCCTCCCGCTCGGCGTTGACGTCCAGGCGCGGCAGCGACAACGTGGACAGCTTGCCCGCACCGACATCGTCCGGCGTGTTTCCATTCGCATTCTCGTCATTCTCGTGATGCGCATCATCCGCACCATCCGCACCATCCGCACCATCCGCATCCTCGCACGTGCAACTCGACACGCGCCTGGCCCTGCCGTGCAACTCGAGCAGGCTGGGGCTGAGGCTCGGCGGCGTCAGCAGTCGCCTGCTCGTCGTCTTGAAGGTCGAAAAGTCCGGCGTGCTGGCCTGATCTCGCTCGCGCGGCCCACCCCCACGACCAGGCTTCACCTGGTCCAGTCCGAAACTGAACTGCGCCTCCCCGAGATCGTCCGCACCCTCGCCAAAGGTCAACGACTTTTTCAGCGCCGATGCCAGCTGATCCCTGGTAATCAGCTGCCGAAGTCCACGCCCGTCCTCCCTGTTCGCCCCGTACGTCTTCCCGCTGTACGGCGTCGACCCCGCCGAAAAGGTCATCGTCTGGAACGAGAACTTCTCCTCCTCCTCTTTCGCCTCCCGCGCCTCAATCACACCGGTGGAATCACGGTCGCGCCGCCGCTCCCCCCCGTCCACCGACACCCGCCCAAACGTCACGCGCCTCGCCGATCCCCGATACCTCGTCGGCACAGTCGCCGGCCCGCTCCCGCTCCCAATCTTGTGTTCTTCCAAAGACGACATCGTCCCCAACGACGTCCCCAACGTGGTCATCGTACCCGACGTTCCAGACGTGCTAAACATTAACTTTTTCGTGGCCGTCACCGCCCCCTCCCGCTCCCGCTCCCGCCCCACCACCGGCGTCCGATGCAACTGCGACTGCGTCTCCCTCAACCGCTCGACCACCTTCCGCCCACCCACCGGCGTCCCACGCTCCTCCAACGTCTCCTTCAACCTCGCAAACATCAACCTCGTACGCTCAGTCGTCCCCTGGGGGGGTGCGCGACACCCCCCCACCCCGCCCCCACTCACAAACTCCAGCTTTTTCAGAATACCAGTATACCTCGTCCTCGGCGCACTGTCCACCTCCACCTCCGCCTGCCCCTGCCTCCCACAGCTGCTCGCCAGCCGCAACGCCACCCCACGCACCCCGGCCTTCTTCGGCGTCACCGACCGCGACGAACGACGGCCCGTTTGACCCACCGACACCCGCTGGTCCGTCGTTGTCGTTTCCAACCCAGCCCCAGCCCCAGCCCGCACACGCGCCCGCAACGGACTCGTCCCCCCCGCCACAGCCAACTGCGCGGCAACCATGGCATCCGCCGATATCGACGCGGTCGTCACGGACGGCAGCCCGTCCAGCGCCTCAAACAGCCCGTCGTTCCAGTTACCCAATGAACTGTTCCTGCTATGCGTCCGGGAATACGTCTGGGAATGCGTCGTGTGCTGCGCGATTGACGAATCCAGAGATCTTTCCGTTGAGGCTCCGTTCGGTGCGGAATTCGCGCCGTCCGACCACGTCTCCGCGCCGCGCGTGCCGCACCCGGATGCGCCGTGTGTGCTCTCGAACGAATCAGCCATGGCGAACGGCGAACGGCGAACGGCGAACGGCGAACGGCGAACGAACCAGTGAACTTTGGTCTGCTCGAGTGAAGGGGCGCCTTTCGGCGTTTCTTCCTCGTTCCCTCGTTTCACTTCTATCTGGGGGGCTTTCTTTCTGCGCTGTCCTCCTCTGTCGCTGTCTTCCTCTGTCTCCCTCTGTCTCCCTCTGTCGCTGGGCAGGCACCGAGACACCCGCGTGTTTCCGCGGAGCATTTCGTGTCGCAGCGTGAATTCCGCGAGTCCCATTCTCGTCCTCGTCCGTCCGTCGTCCCACCTGCGTTCGTTCGTCCGCTGTCGTCGTCGTCGCGGTGCATTCGATCCGACCGGTCTTCTACGTGAACGCGCCGTGAACGACAACACCACATCGATCGGCGGCTTGTGTGCGACGCACGGAAGCCTATCTATCCAGGATGGGCGAGCAACAGCACGCGGGCGAGGGGGCCAAGACGACGCCGACGACGCCGACGCCGCCACCGCCGCCCGCGTCGGCCGATACCACCTACCTGCCTCCTCCCGCGCATATGCCGAATATCGGTCCCAAGCAGCTGGTTCCCCTCCCGAAGGCCGCGTTGACAAACGCGCTGGCGGGGCTGCGGCACACGTTTGTCGTGGCAGACACGACGTTGCCGGATTGCCCGCTGGTGTACGTGTCGGAGGGGTTTTCGAAGATGACGGGGTATCCCGCGGAAGAGATCATCGGGCATAATTGTCGGTTTCTGCAGGGGGAGGGGACGGATCCGAAGCACGTGGAGGCGCTTCGTACGGCGGTGCGCAAGGGCAAGTCGTGTTGCACGCGTCTGTTGAACTATAAGAAGGACGGGACGCCGTTTTGGAATCTGCTGACGATGACGCCGATACGGGATGAGACTGGGCGGGTGGTGAAGTTCGTGGGGGTGCAGGTGGACGTGTCGAGTACGTCCGAGGGGGTGGCGACGAAGGACGCCACGGGGGTTCCGGTGCTGATTAATTATGACGATCGATTGAAGGAGAATGTGGCCAAGCCGATTGTCGATGATGTGTTGCAGGCGGTGCAGAGCGGAGAGGGGGTGGAGCCCAAGCGGTTGAGCGAGCGGCACTCGCACGGGCGGGACCCGCAGAGGGGGCCGAGCGTGAGCCGGGACTCGAGGGAGGCGTCGGTCAAGGGGGTGGTTTCATCGTCGGCGTCGTCGGCGTCGTCGGCGTCGCTGCAGAAGCAGAAGCAGAAGGTGGTGCCGCGGTATGCGTTGGATCTGGCGACGACGGTTGAGCGGATCCAGAGCAACTTTGTGATCGCGGATCCGACGCTGCCGGATTGTCCGATCGTGTTTGCGAGCGATTCGTTCATTGAGTTGAGCGGGTATCGGCGCGAGGAGATTTTGGGGAGGAACTGTCGGTTCTTGCAGGGCAAGTCGACGGACCGGGAGACGGTGGATCAGCTCAAGGCGGCCATCAAGGAGGGGAGGGAGATCACGGTGCGGCTGTTGAATTACAAGAAGAACGGGGTGCCGTTTTGGAATATGCTGACGGTGGCGCCGATCATGGATTCGTCGGGGGCGCCGAGGTTCCTGGTCGGGGTGCAGGTGGACGTGACGGAGGAGAGCACGGTGGAGGACTCGGCGCCGATCGGGAGTGAGGCGGCGAGCATGGTCGGGAACGCGTTGAAGACGGTGGATTGGGTGGGGGTGGATCCGTGGGCGTCGTTCAAGAACACGGTGCTGCCGTTGAAGCCGCATCGGAGGCAGGATCAGGGCGGGCTGGCGCTGCAGGCGCTGTTCAAGAAGAACGACGACAAGATCAAGCTGAACGACTTCCGGAGGACCAAGCAGTTGGGCGCGGGGGACGTCGGGACGGTGGATCTTGTGACGTTGGACGGGCAAAAGTATGCGGTCAAGTCGCTGGAGAAACAGGAGATGGTGGAGCGGAACAAGGTGGGGAGGGTGCGGACGGAGGAGAAGATCCTCGAAACGATCGACCACCCGTTCCTGTCGACGTGCTATGCCAAGCTCAAGACGGATACGCACTTGCATTTCGTGCTCGAGTATTGCAGCGGCGGCGAGCTGTATGCGCTGATGAACCGGATGCCGCAGAAGCGCCTTCCAGAGGCCTGGGTGAAGTTTTACGCCGCCGAGGTGCTCCTGGCGTTGCAGTACTTGCACCTCAACGGGTTCATGTATCGGGACCTCAAGCCCGAGAATATTTTGATACACAGTTCGGGGCACATCAAGCTGACCGACTTTGACCTGTCGTGGTGCCAGGGGGAGACGGTGCCGGACATCGAAAAGGGGACGAGGATGGTCAAGCGCCAGCTCCCCAAGGACGAGACGGGCAGGGTCAGCCAGTCGACGATGGAGAAGTACCTCGTGCAGAAGAACATCCCGTTGGAGATCGAGCAGGACGACTTCAAGGTGAAGATCGTGCCGAAAGGACGGGCCAACTCGTTCGTCGGGACGGAGGAGTACCTGGCGCCGGAGATCATCACGGGCGCCGGCCACGACTTTATGATCGACTGGTGGTCGTTCGGCATCCTCATCTACGAGCTTTCGTACGGGTTCTCTCCCTTCCGCGGGGCTCGAAGGGATGTGACGTTCGAGAACGTGATAAAAAAGCCGCTGCAGTTCCCAAAGGTGGACCCGGCGGCCGACACCTCGGACGAGTGCAAGGACCTGCTCCGACAGCTGCTGAAGAAGCGGCCGACCGAGCGACTCGGCCACGAGCGGGGTGCGGAGGATATCAAGCGACACGCGTGGTTCAAGGATATCGACTGGGGCCTGATCCGGGACGCCAAGCCACCCATTGTTCCAGAGTGAGCTGATTTTTGTGTGAAAACACCCGTTTTCTCTTCATTTCATTCCACCGATGCAGCGCTCCGCGGGATCTTCGCGACAGTGCGCTCGACGGCAAACGCATCGGCTTCCTGGCGCGATCGCGCGCGCGATCAGGTCCAGGAACGACCGTCGCCGGGCGCTCCTCGGCGCACCACCGCGAGCCACGCCCAGTTCCGACGCCGACGCCGTCCTCAGGCCCGGCGACTCGGTGCTCGTGGCGGGCGCGACGGGCGGCGTGGGACAGTTGCTGTGTGCCAAGCTGCTCGAGCGGGGCTATCGGGTCCTGGCGCTGAGCAGGGACGCGGAGAAGACCGAGTCGCTGCTGGGCTCGGACGTCGCCGGGCTCTCTGTCGTCACGGGCGATCTGCGGTCCAAGGATTCGCTGTCCAAGATCGATTGGTCGATTGTCAACGCGATTTGCTGTTGCACGGGTACGACGGCGTTTCCGTCGAAGCGGTGGGACAACGACAACACGCCCGAGCAGACGGATTACGTGGCCAACAAGAACCTGATTGAGGCCGCCGGGTCGGCCTCGGCCCTGAAGCGATTCGTCCTGTGCACGTCGGCCGGCGTCGAGCGGTCGGGATCGTTCCCGTTCATCATCTTGAACCTCTTCGGTGTCCTGAAGTACAAGCGGATGGCAGAGGAGATGCTGGAGCGCTCGGGGATGCCGTTCACGATCGTCCGGCCCAACCGGCTCACCGACGGGCCCTACACCAGCTACGACCTCAACACGCTGCTCAAGGGCGTCGCGGGCGAGCGACAAGATATCATTCTCACGCTCAAGGACGATCAGGTCGGCGAGACGTCCCGCATCGCGGTGGCCGAAAGCATGGTCCAAGCGCTGACGAGCGCAGCGACCGTCAACGCGACGTTCTCGATCGGTAGCGTCAAGCTGGAGGGGGACGGCTCGAGCGCGCCCGGGACGGACGAGGCCAAGTGGCACGCGCTGTTTGACAAGGTTCTCCTGTAAGGGCTTGCATGTGAACGATTGCGGACAACTGACTGAAATTCTTCTTCCGTGGAGCACACGCGCACGGGACTTCGCCGACTCGAACCTCGAGCAATTCTGCATACCACGGGGTCGATGCCGTCGGAAGGAAGCGACGGCGAGCCGCCAACGTGCGCGAGATCGCGCCCCATCCGGACGACGAGTTCGAGGAAGCGGTCACGCAGTGAGGGGGCCGCGCTCAACCTCGAGCTGCTCAAGTCGAGCGCGCGCACGGCGGAGAAGATCGTCGTGTTCTCGGGATCAGGCCTGTCTGCGACGTCGGGCATGTCCACGTTCTCGACGCCGGGTGGCCTGTACGCGCGCGCCAAGGCGAAGTACCAGCTGGCCAGCGGCAAGCTGCTCTTCACGTGGCCGTTTTACTCGAAGCGAAAAGCGGAAGCCGAGGCATTTTTCGTAGAAATCCACAGGGAAGCACTGCGGGCTCGCCCGGTCAAGGGCCACGAGGTCGTCGCGGCCTTGCGGAGGTCGGGGCGGCTGGCCCGACACTACACGCTCAACGTCGACGGCCTTGCGACGCTCGTTCCCGGGATGGAGAACGACGTGTGGGAGCCGGAATCGAACCCATCGGGTCGCACGGTCGAAATGCACGGGAGCGTCCACGAGCTCGTATGCACAGAGTGCGGAGAGACGAGGCGGATACACGACGAGGACGTCTCTTCGCTTTCCGCGGAGCGTTCCGTCCCTTGCACGTCCGCGTCTTGCCGCGACCAAACCGCGCAAGACGGCATGGACCGCTTCCTGCGGTTCAAGGTGATGATGTACGACGACGGCGAAGGGGAGTTTATCACGCCGGACGAGGTGATGGACCTGATGGAGGACGACGTGAAGGAGGCCGACCTGGTCGTCTGGGTGGGCATCAGCTTTGAGCAGAGCGCGTCCACGTCGTACTTCCGCAACGTCCGACGGTGGCTCCAGGAGGAGGGCCGCCACCACGCCGTGCCCCAGTTCGTCGTCAACCCGTCGGACGACGCCCTGTGGAACGTCCTGACGGCCTCGTCAAACCAGGAAGAGCTCAACGTGATGGAGATTATCGGTACGGCGGACGATATTTTGCCGCTCTTGTTGTCGGGGGGACGCGTCCAGACGACGACGAAAGACGACGAGAAAGGCGGAGGAGAAGGAGAGGACGCCGCTACAACCAGAAGTGGTAATTAAATTCGTATTCGTATTCGTATTCATTCGTCAACGCATCACCACACGACCACGCCCACACACGTGACACCCACAGGCGCACCCATCACCGGATCACTGTCCGCATCATCGAGCCGACGCCAGCCTCTCCGCCGCTCTGCGCCTTGGGACCCGGAAACACGTTCCAAAACCGCAGCGTCTCGTCTCCAGCCCCAGTCACAATCGTCTGTCCGTCGGGGCTGCACGCGAGGAAGAGCACGCGCAGCGTGTGGCCAGTCAGCGTCGCAAGCTTTTGCATGCCCTGGTACCGCCAGACCACAATTTGGTTCTGCGAGTATCCGTGCGTCGAAACAATCTCGTTGACGTTCTTGCTCCAGGCCAGGTTGCAAACCTGCGAGCCCGTATCCACGCTCTGCAGCGCCGCCCCCGTCGACGTGTTCCAGAACTTGATGCACCTGTCTGCCGTGCCGCCGCCCGACGCGATGAGGCCGTGCTGGTGCGGACTCCATGCGATCGCCTTCACGGCCGCCTGGTGCCCCACAAACCGCTGGATGGGCTCCGTGCTCGACGACTGGCCCGGCTGCCAGACCATCAAGAGGTTATCGTTGCCCCCGCTCGCCAGCTCGCGGTCGTCTGGCGACCACTTGAGCCCGCACACCTCGCTGCGGTGCGAGCTCAGCTTGGAGTAAAAGTGGCTGGGCGTCCGCACGTCCCGCATCAAAATGTTCCGGTCCCGACTGCCGGTGGCGAGCACGTGGTGGCTCCAGTTGATGCACCCAACCCGCTGCCTGTGTCCCTGCATGGTCCGCAGCTTGCGGCACTTCACCGCGTCCCAGATCTGCACGTCGCCGTTGTCCACGCCCACCGACAAGTAATGGCCCCGCTGGCTCCACGACACCGAACACACGGCCATGTCCTCGCCCAGATCGACCAGCCGCGTGACCTTTGACGTGCACGCCGACCACAGATACACGCACGACCCCAGTCCCACGGCAAGCGTGTTCATCGCCGACCAGTCCACCAGATTGAGGTAGAAATCGTCCGCCAGCTGCGGCGCGTCCAACACCTTGAAAGGCGCCCGGTTGATGCGCCGCGGCAGCCTCCCGTGGGGCGAAAACCCGCTGTCGAACGAGAACGCGGTCGAGTCGTCGTTGGTCGACCCGCCAAACGCAATCCCCCGCTGCTGAAACGCATTCGGACACACGCTTCCGTACGCGTCGGACGAATCCGTCACGTACCGAAAGAGGGTCTTTCGCGCCGGCGTCGACCCGGGCGACTTGGGCGTGGCAACAGACGTATACCCGCCGCTTCTCCTCGGCGACGCGGACGGATGCTGATTATGTTGCCCTTGATTGTGCCCCTGGTTGTGACCGTGACCGTGTCCGTGGCTTGCCTCTGCCTCTCTCCCCGTCGTCCGCTCGCTGCCCGCCGCGCCACCCCCGGTACCCCCACCGAACCCCCCGCCCAAATGCGTCATCGGACTCTCCAGCAGCCCGTAGTGCATGTTCGCCTCCACTTCGATCGCCTCGATCGCCCCCAGCCTCACCTGCGGCCTGTCACCCCCCTCCTCCCCCCCGTGCCCAGCCGTCGACCCGTGCTGGTGGTTCACCTTCTCCGGAGACGCCGGCATACTCGCGCTGCAGCCCAACAGCTCAGATCGCAACATCATCCCGTACAACGAAGCCGAATCATTATCCTTGTTCTCCCCCTTGACCGGCACGTGCGACGCCACCGTCTCCCGCTCCAAAACCGTCGTATCAAGTCTCGACGCCCCAGCCCTGCCAGTCGACGAACAATACCCAGTGAGCGAGCGACAGAGAGATAGAATCAGAGACAGAGAGAGAGACAGCGTCACGGATACGACCCAGAGACTCCCCGCCCCCGTGTGTCTGCCTCGGACCTCGGCGT
>Ga0181584_10001093_pt1 | contig 20254 bp, 16 predicted proteins | sample 071ome_30_FD_132462 | JGI IMG/M metagenome (GOLD analysis project Ga0181584, IMG submission 132462) | Coastal salt marsh microbial communities from the Groves Creek Marsh, Skidaway Island, Georgia - 071406AT metaG (megahit assembly) | ecosystem: Environmental > Aquatic > Marine > Intertidal... | reverse complement strand
GGGGTGTCTTCCAATGCAATCACCATCATTTAAGAACGATCTCGGTTCCGACTCCTTGATCGGTGAATATTTCCAATAAAACGGCATGATTCAATCGACCATCCACAAAGGAAACCTTATCCACTCCCGCCTCGATCGCCTGAGTCGCACTATCGACCTTAGGAATCATACCACTTCCAATGACGCCTTGTTCCTTGAGCCGCTTGACCTCCGTGACATGCAAGTGAGATATGAGCGATGCGGGATCCTTGGGGTCGGCAAGCAAACCGGGCACGTCGCTCATGAAAACCAGGCGTTTGGCTTGAAGAGCGACAGCTGTCATGGCCGCAGCCACATCGGCATTGCAATTGTAGAGTTGCCCATCTTCATCCAGTGCGGTGGGGCTGATGACGGGTGTGATCCCCTGTTCAATGCAATCATGCAGGGGCTCGGTGCGAACACTTGTTACCTCGCCTACAAAACCAATGTCCATCCTTTCACCACCTTCTCCCTGAACCTGTTTTTTCCGGCAGGTGAATATTTCCGTGCCGGGAAACCCTTTGGCGACTCCCCCCAACCCATTGATGGTGGCGACGATCTCAGGGTTGATCTGATGTGAAAGCACCTCATGAACCAAAGCAACGGTATCTTTGCATGTCACTCGATGTCCTTGGTTGAAAACCGGGTCCATGCCAGCTTCCTTCATGGCTCGACTGATGGCCTTACCTCCGCCGTGAACCACCACAGGGTTGATTTCGACAGCTTCGAGAAAAACCATGTCTCGGGCGACACCTTGGCGAACGGCAGGGTCTGGTGAGTCCATGAAACTTCCTCCATACTTTACAACGAAGCGCTCCCCGCTGAACCGCTGAATATAGGGTAATGCTTCGAGCAGCACAGCTGCCTTATGGATCAATTCGTTCATGATTCACCCCCCCAGAGATGCAGGGTCTGTCACATCCCCTTTGTTGAAGGAGACGTATGCTTCGGTTAGATCGCTTGCATACATCACACCACGGCCCTTTCCAAGGTTGAGGTGAATATGCAATTCAATGTCAGGTCCAGCCACCAGCGAGCACAGCTTGTCAAAACCAACACGCGTGGGTTTACCGTTCTTGAGCGAATAGACTATGGGCGAATCGGCTCTCAGGCGATATCCGACATGGACCTTGATTGGATCCACTTTTGCCTCGGAGTAACCGAGCGCATCCAAGATGCGTCCCCAGTTGGGATCCCCCCCCAGCCAGCTTGTCTTGACCAAAGCACTGTTGCAGACACTCCGCAACGCAAGGTCGGCATCTTTGGAGCTACGGGCCCCCTCAAGGCGCACGGTCACGAAACGACTGACTCCTTCCCCATCCCGCACCAGCATCTTGGCTAGTTCAAGGCAAACCGCATTCAGTGCCTCCTGAAATTGGCCAATCTCTTTCTGGCTGGCGATGGATTTTGAACCATGATGCAATTTTTTGTTGCCTGCTTCTCCGTTGGCCAGCGCAATGACGGAGTCATTAGTGCTCATGTCACCATCAATGGAAATACGGTTAAAACTCAAAGCCACGGCTTGGGTCAAACAACGTTGCAAGGTTGGTTTGGAGATGTTGGCATCGGTGAGAATGAAGCCAAGCATGGTCGCGTGGAGCGGCATGCTCATGGGGCGTTTACCATCCGGACTCATACCCGGATGGATCATGCCGGCACCTTTGGCTGCAGCACCTATCCGGACGGGTTTCCCCCCGATCATGATCTCGACCGAGTATTGCTTCATATGGGTATCACTCGTCAGGATAGCTTCGCTGACGTGATTTCCGGCCTCCCGGGTTTGTGCGAGAGTTGAGCAGGCCGCACGAATACCTCGTCGCACCTGGGGCATCGGAAGAGGCAACCCAATGCGCCCTGTCGAAGCGACCAGAATCTTCTTTTCGTCAATCGATAATGCTTTTCCTACTTGCTGGCACATGCTCCTTGCATCGCGAAAGCCTTGCTCCCCCGTGCACGCATTGGCATTTCCGGAATTGACGACGATACCATGCAGACTCCTACCCTTCAGGTGCTCGATGCATACGTGAACCGGTGCTGCACTGACTTGGTTGGTCGTGAACATGCCTGCAGCCACACACGGACTCGGAGAGAAAAGGACAGCCAAGTCCCTTTTCTTGCCCTTATTGGAACCCTTGCCAGTTCCCAGACGTTTTACATCGCAAAAAACACCTTGGCCCCAGAAGCCCCTTGGGAACAATATCGATGCAGGTTGAATGGAATGACTCATGAAACAAGGAAAGCGAAGCAGAAGAATAGACGGAAGCTTCAGGCGGCGCCTAAGCTCTTAGACGCCGCCAACCCTGCGCAAACAAGAAATGTTTGGTGGCTGACAGCATCAACCATTAATTGCGCCAATAGACGCTTTTAGTCAATGCGATAAATCATTGGCCCAGAAAAAGACTTTCTTCCAAAAACTTTTAAACTCAGGGGAGGTTCTTGGGGGGCAAGTAACCGAGCCAAGAGAGGCATTCACAGTTTTGGATGCCGATCCGGGATACACCTTCCCAAAAGCCCGTTATCGTGAATCCTTTGTTTCTCGTATCTACCAACCATTCGATTGACAGAACATTCGCTTGGCGCATGCTTGATGGATGAGTGATTCGGAGCAAGACACTTATTTATGGCTGGAGGATGTTGCCTCTTCTGAGTCGCTTGATTGGGCCAGAAAGCGCAATCGTGAAAGCGAACAATTACTGGTCGAAGATCCCTCTTTTTCCCCGCTTAAAGAACGTTTGCTCAGCGCCTTGGACTCCGACCAACGCCTTGCCATAGGAAGTTTGTATGGATCCCACGTGTATCATTTCTGGCGTGATCAGAACAACCCCAAAGGTCTTTGGCGCCGCACATCCTTTGCGGATTACCAGAACAACGTTCCGAAATGGGAGATCGTGATCGATCTGGATGCACTGGCGGCAAAAGAGGATGAAAACTGGGTCTGGAAAGGTGCCAACTTGTGCTATCCAAAATACCAGCGTGCTCTCCTGAGGCTTTCACGGGGCGGAGCTGACGCCACCGTTGTGAGGGAATTTGACCTGGTATCCAAGCAATTTGTGGCCGAGGGATTCTACCTTCCCGAGGCGAAATCACGTGTGAGCTGGATCGATGAGAATCAAATCTACGTGGGCACAGATTTCGGACTGGGGTCTCTCACCGACTCAGGTTATCCAAGAATGATCAAACGATGGAAAAGAGGCGAAACCCTATCAATGGCAAAGTGGGTCTTCATCGGCAAAAAAACCGATGTGTCGGTAGGAGCCAGTGTTATACATCACGGTGGTCAGCATCATGAATTGGTGGTTCGCTCAGACACATTCTGGACGCAGCAAGTCTTCAGGCTCGAAAGGGATCAGTGGGTTCCGATCGATAAACCTCCCGGTGCGGAGGTGGGGTTTTTCCGCGATCAACTCTTATTGCAGCTGCGGAAAGACTGGGTTCTTCCCCATAAGACTTTCTTAGCTGGGTCACTGCTTGCTATTGCTTTAAAAGATTTCCTCCAGGAGGAAAGAACCTTTTCTGTCTTGTTCGAGCCCACCCCTACTTCTTCGCTTCATGATTTCACGGCCACCAAGGACTGGATCCTTCTTAATATACTGGATAATGTACAGCACAAGCTTCAGGCTATTCAGCCTGGTAAGAAAGGCCGATGGGAGGGAAAAGCTGTCGACATTCCTGTCCGTGGCACGGTCTCAGTGCGCGCTGTGGAACCCCAATCCACCAACCAGTATTGGCTGAGCTCCACCGATTTCCTCACGCCGATCACTCTGAGTTTGGGTGATCTATCAAGGGGCCAGATCAAAGCACTCGATCAGGAACCGGAGTTTTTTGATCGTCCCGACTTAGTCATTGAACAACACATGACTCTGTCATCTGATGGCACACGCGTTCCGTATTTTCAGATCGCTTCTCGTGATATACCTCATCATGGGCAGACACCGACCCTCCTTTATGGATACGGAGGTTTTGAGATTTCCATGCGTTCCAGTTACCGGCCGATAACGGGCATCAGTTGGCTGGAAAAGGGAGGAGTTTATGTGGTGGCCAATATTCGCGGTGGTGGTGAGTTTGGGCCACGATGGCATCAGTCCGCCTTGAAGGAACATCGCCAGCGGGCCTACGATGATTTTATCGCGGTTGCCGAAGATCTGATCCGGCGCAAGGTGACCTCCCCAAATCATTTGGGCATCCGAGGGGGTTCCAATGGAGGGCTTCTGATGGGTAACATGCTGGTGCAAAGACCCGATTTGTTTGGAGCCATTATCTGTCAAGTACCTTTGTTGGACATGCGCCGCTATCACAAACTTCTGGCGGGGGCTTCCTGGATGGGGGAATATGGCAACCCAGATCTTCCGGACGAGTGGCAATATCTTGCGGGCTATTCGCCCTACCACCGCGTAGATGCAAATCAATCCTATCCACCCATTTTAATCACGACTTCGACTCGAGATGATCGGGTTCACCCCGGACATGCCAGAAAGATGGTCGCCAAAATGAGGGATCAGGGGCACCAAGTCCTTTATTATGAAAACATGGAAGGAGGCCATGGTGGGGCTGCCGACAATCAACAAAGGGCGCATGTTGAAGCAATGATTCACACCTTTCTGTGGAAACATTTGAGGAGGGGCTTCTCCCCGATGAAAGACCATGATTAAGCCGATAGTTGTCTACTTAGCTCTGTTAGGTGTATGGCCAGGTTCGGCTGTGAGCCAATCACAGAAGAGTAGCGAGCCTTCCTTTATTCAGGAAAAAGTGCAATTTTTTGACGCGACCAACGGCTTGGGGGTGGAGGGTTTCGACGCCATTCACGTGCACTTGGGGACGGTCTATGCCAGAGACAATAGTCTGCAATGGTACTATCTCAGAGACGACTCACGATGGGAACTTCAACCCGGTGTACCTGACGCTTGGAATGAGACGCTACTCCCGATCTTTCTGAAAGAGAGTCTTTCGGCTGTCGTCCACCAAGCCATTCGTCGCAAGGAGAATGGTTGCTGGATCGCCGCTACATCCCACGGCTTGTATGCTCAACCGTTTCCCGAAAGCCCCTCCATGGAACGCATGCTCGTTCAAGACGCTCTTGGTCGACAGTGGGCCACCCACGACGTGCTGGGAATCGCTCAAGACAGCCTTGGACAACTTTGGTTTGCCACCCGAGCAGGAGTGGGTTGCCAGACCTCTACTGGTTGGCAATTTTATACGGGTGAGGATGGCTTGCCCTACAATGAATTCACCCAAATCACGGCGGGCCCTAGGGGTGAAGTGTGGTTTGGGACGACCAAGGGCTTAGTCCGTTTCCATAATGGCCAGTGGGGGTATCGACAAGGGAAGCGATGGGTTCCGGATGACATGATTCAATCAGTGAAAGTCGACCATCGTGGCCATGTCTGGGTCGCCACGCAAAAAGGGATTGGTGTTATTCGGCAACAAACGATGACTTTGAGTGAAAAAGCGGCCCACTATGAATACGAGATCGAAACTTACATCAAACGAACCCCCTTTGGCTACGTTTCCGAGGTGACGCTGCCAGAGGCCGGGGTCAAAGAACGCATCCAATATCACGACAGTGACAACGATGGGTTGTGGACCAGCATGTATGGAGCGGGAGAGTGCTTTGCCTTTGCGGCTACTGGGAATCAGGATGCTGCACGAAAGGCACACCAGGCATTTCGAGCCTTGGCATTCCTCCAGGAAGTCACTCAAGGAGGGTCCCACCCTGCCCCCAAAGGGTATGTCGCACGTACGATCCGATCAACGACCTTGCCAAATCCCAATGACGGTCGACTTGAAAGCGATAAGCGCTTTGCCAAGGAAAGGGACTCCCTCTGGAAGATCTATGAACCACGCTGGCCTGTCAGTGCGGATGGAAAGTGGTATTGGAAAAGTGATACCAGCTCCGATGAGCTCGATGGTCACTTCTTTTTCTATCCCCTGTATTATGATTTGGTCGCTCAAACGGATGACGAAAAAAGGGCGGTCAGAAAGGTCGTAGCCGCCCTGATGGATCACCTCATTCTCCATGATTTCCAATTGGTCGACCACTCCGGAACAGTCACTCGCTGGGGCACCTATCGCCCCGAAGATCTGAACCATCATCCAGACTGGTGGGTCGAACGCGGTTTGAAGTCCCTGAGTATGCTAGCCTATTTGGCTGTTGCCTCTCACATCACAGGCGATGCGCGTTATCTGGACATTCAGCAACGACTCATTCAAGACCATGCTTACGATACCAATGCCATGATTTACAAAATTCATCGCGGATTGGGTTCTGGAAATCAATCCGATGATGAAATGGCTTTCATGTGTTATTATTCCTTACTCAAATACACGCCTGCAGGACCTTTCCGGGATCGCATGCTCACATCCTTTTACGCGGCTTGGCGAAACGAAGCACCAGAAGCTAATCCCTTTTTTCATTTTGCTTACGCTTCACAGGTGCACGGAACTGAGGTGACAGACCCTTGGGGGAGGTATTCACTTATGCCCTCTGGTGAATGGCTGGAGGATGCCATGAACACCCTCAAAGGTTTCCCTATGGATCGTTTAAACTGGGCCTCTCAGAATAGTCATCGACTCGACATTGTGGCGTTACCTTCCAACAACAGTATTGACTTGCTACAGGAAGACACTCGTTTGAGGGGGTATTTAAGATCAGGAAAAGTATTGCCGGTTGAAAATACTCACTTCAACCACTGGAATACGGACCCATGGATCCTTGATTACGGTGGGAGTGGAAATACCTTGGCCAGTGGAACGGTCTTTCTCCTTCCCTATTACATGGGGCTTTACCACCAATACATCCATGGGGCATCGGTCGATTGACCCATGGTAATTTTTCAAACCAATTGTACTTGCCCCTTGCCTTGGACGATCGTCCCGATAGGCCAGGCCTGATGCCCTCGTCGTTTGAGAGACTGCACGCAGGATTTGGCAATGGAGGGGTGAACCGTCATGGTGAGACCAATGCCCATGTTGAAGACGTGAAACATCTCTTTCTGAGAGACTTTTCCAGCCTTTGCCAGATATTGAAAGAGAGGTGGAGTCGGCCACCGGTCCAACTCAACGCGCGCATCAAAACGAGATGGAAGGCTTCGGGGTATGTTGTCCTGAAAACCACCTCCCGTGATGTGGGCCATTGCTTTAATCTTCGGGCTCTTCCGGGGCAGATTGTAACGTTTCAGTAATGGGTGCACCGCTTTAAAGTAACTCCGATGGACCTTCATGAGGGCATCGCCCACCGTTTCTCCACATTCAGGAATGCGCGATGATGTCCTCAATTTGGCCTGATCAAACAGGATGCGCCTGGCGAGGGAATAACCATTGGTGTGCAAACCGCTGGCCTCCAACCCAAGAACCACATCGCCTGACTCGGTCCGCCTGCCATCCACCATGCTGGCATGATCTACGACCCCAACGATAGTGCCGCTGACATCATACTCCCCTTTCTGATAGAAACCTGGCATTTGTGCGGTTTCACCACCAATGAGGGCACAACCATTTTGTTGGCAACCACGCGCGAACCCGCGAATGATTTCATCAAAAATCGAGGGTTTCAGAGTGCCTGCGCCCACATAATCCAGGAAAAAGAGAGGCTCAGCACCCAGAACCAGGATATCGTTGACACAATGATTAACGAGGTCTTCGCCTATCGTGTCATGACGGCGCGTTTGAAACGCAACTTTCAGTTTAGTGCCCACACCATCCACGCTGGACACAAGCACCGGTCGCTTGAACTTTTTGAAGTTGGGAGCGAACAAGCCCCCAAACCCGCCCACCTTACCCAACACCTCGGGACGATGGGTTGAGGCTAACAGGGATGGAAGGGTTTCCTTGACTTGATTGCCTAACTGGATATCGACGCCAGCTTTAGCGTATGCGGAGCGACTTGGCATGGATTATTCCGCATTTACAGGAGCCTGCGATTCATCAGACGCATCATCCACAGGGGCTTCAGGCGAACCAGTTTGCGGATGATCCCCTTGGCTGCCCCCAGTCGCCTCGGTGATCTCGGCACTTACAGAGGTAGTTGAGATATCTGCTTCATCAGATGATGTTCCGCCACTGGTTGCCCTTTCCTCGGCGGTTGCATCCGCATCGGGTGAACGTCCCTCATTGGAAAGATTTTCAACAGGTGTTGGCCCTTCGGCTTTAAGATGGGTTGTTGCTTCCGACTTTGCTTGCGGGGTGCTGTCTGATGCAGGAGCCTTTTCACTGGTATCCAACTTGGCCTTGGGCTTTGGCTTTTGGGGTTGCGCCTTTGGCTTTTGGGGTTGCGCCTTTGGCTTTTTGGCAGTCTCCATCTTGCCATTGGAAAATTCAATGACATGGCCTTGGTGAATCAGCCAATGCAAATCACTCGACACAGCCGCCTGCTCAGGTGTCATTTCCGCAGGAACAACTTCTTTGGTGGCTTCCCCGGAAGGAACCGACTCCACTGCTTCGCCGGCAGCAGTTCCGGCCTCTTCGGAGGCGGGTGGGGCTACCGAAGCTTCGTCCTTGTTTTCGGCTGTTGCATTCTTTGAAGCCCCCTTGTTGTCAATAGAGCTGGTTACCTCCGAAGAAGCTAATGCCTGCATCACCTTGCTGCGATTACAGTCGTCTGTTTGTTCGATAAATTGAACAATTTTTTGAACACTCTCGGAGACAGGCGTTAGCTCAAGATCAAGATAATGGGGCCGCGAAACCGAGACATGCGTGACTGTCTTGTTGACTTTAAAGAATTGAAGCCCCTGCCGGGTGAATTGATGACTCAATTCTGTCGCGAGTTGCAGCGGGAACCTTCGTTGATCCTCCACGTGAAATCGAACCAGATCTCGCATTGGCCTCGAAGCCTGTTTCTGGAAATCCCCGGAGACCTCGGCATGTTTCACTTCCTCCACAGCTCCGGCCATGTGATGTTTTTTGAAATGTTCCTGAACTTCTTCAATGGAGTGAAGCTTGTCAGCTTCGGGATTCGCTTTGTCGGTGTATTCCGTCGTCCAGCTTTGTTCCTCCAGCCATTTTGCAACAACTTCATCGTCGTGGACGATTTTTACATTAGATTTAAAACGCTCAAAGTGCATCCGAGCATAGCGGTCAGCGTGGAGTTCCTTAAGCTTGGTCTGGTAGCCATGGTAGTTGGGCGGCCCCAGCAGCACCCCTGATAAACCACATTGCGCCACAAAGCTAAAATTACCCTTGGGGGGATCGGTTTTTGTTTTTTCACTGAGGTAATATTGGTCCAGGTGCTTGGAAAGGGCGTGATCAATAGCCTCGGCTTCCGTCAACCAGAGGGTTTGATCGTTGCGACAAATCCACAGAGACTGAGGAACCTCCGTGCCATTTGGCTGCACTGTCGAAATCCTCACTCGGAAGCGATCTAGACTTTGAGTGATCAGACGGGCAATATCAAACAATGGGTAGGCTCTTCCCTGGAGCCGGATGCGTTTAGCGAGGAGAGCAACACCCTTTTCCTCAGGAATCACCTGAACTTTAAAATTGGGCAGTGACGCAAGAATTTCTTGGCGTGTTTTGCGAGGCCGCTCCTTCCGAAAAGCCTCCCTGTTTCTACCACCAGCCCCGCGCTGCCCTCCTCCAGCGTAAGGTGGTCGATCGCCACCCCCGGAAGATCTTCCACGCTCACGATTCCCTGCAGGGCGTGACCCACGATCATTGCCTCTTCGGTCCTGAGATCTTTTGGGCCGATCGGGTCGATCAGATCGGCCGGGTCGATCACCTCGGCGGAACCCCGAAGGGCCGTCATCGCGCCTCCCCCTAGGACCTCGATCGCCTCGATCATAATCCCTCGTTTTTCCTTCGTACTTTGCATAGGGGTTGTCATTCGATGACTTTTGTGCCCATGCCGGTAAAAAGGCCGTCTCCAAATCCAAATTGATATTTGGTTTAGCGTCTGAATCGCTCATGTTTGATTGAAATATGGCAAGAGTTACTACCTCTCTTTTTACTTGCGAGCATGACGCCATGATCGATGGAATGCAAGACATCCGTCCGGAATTTTAGGTCGCCTTTTACCGCTGAAAGACCCTCCGAATTGCCGATGACCTTGTCTGGATACCAGGGCTAGTCACATTGGCACAAGTGTTTGCCTAGGCGCCTAATAGATGAGTGTCCATCCTTTGCTTGATGTCCTTCATCCTTTCACGGTCTCCCCCCCCCACTTCAGCAGTGGCCCAACCTGTATAACCAATTTCCGTGAGTGCTCGTCGAACATCTGCCCAATCGACATCGCCTTCCCCGATTTTGCAGAATCCCTGGCTTACGCCCCAATCTTTGACGTCCAACTTGACAATTCTGGGACCCAGCATGCGAATCCATTCGGCTGGTTTCCCGAATTTCTGATGATTGCCAATATCAAAGTAAGAACCCACCCACGGGCTGCCGATTTCGTCCAAGTAAGCGGCGAGTAAGGCGGCCGATTGACGGTTATCGCCATTGGGATCATAAAGAAAGTTGTTCCAGACATTCTCGATCAAAATTCTGACACCCCATTTGGAAGCACTCGGAAGCGCTTTGCGGATTTGTTCAATCGATCGAGTCCATACATGACCATGAGATTCTTTTTCTGGATCACGAGCCGCACCTGGCACCAAAAGCACCGCATCCCCTCCCACAAAGTGGACGTCCTCAATGGCTTTGAGCAAGCCCTCGAGACCCTTCTGCCGGACCTCGGGATCAGGGTCAGAAAGCCTGATGCCCCAGTGAATGGAATCCACTGCACCATGAATGGGAAACCCAAGGGTTCGGCTGGCCTCCAGAGCCTCTTTTTTATCGACCCCACCAGGACTGTTAAGCTCAATCCCGTCGTAGCCTAACTCTTGAAGGATTCGAAACTTTTCCAGTAAGGGAATTTTTTCATTGAACATCCCCATTTTGATCGAGGTATAGATCCTGCGATTATGGTGATGATCAGCAGAGACCGAAGAAGAAACTCCGGGAACACCGCTCATGCAACAGGCTCCAAAACAAGTTTTTGCTACGGACTGAATAAAAGAGCGCCGATCGCGCAACCGAAGAGTCTCTGATTGTTTCATGACGATGATTGGAATGGAAGGAGGTGGTTTAGATAAAGGGCGTCACTCCAGGAAGCGACATCGGGCGTATGGGTAATTCCATGTTAGGCTCAAAGAAATCAGGCACGAGTTTTTCTTGTGAATTCATTGCCTGTTCCCATGTGATTTCCTTACCTGTGTAGGCAGCCATTCGGCCCATGAGTCCCATCATAGTACTGCTGCTCATCCACGGACCATCATTGATCGGCTCTCCCTTGCGAATGGAAGCGAAGAGTTCATCGTGCTCCGTCTGGTACATGTCATTGTTAGGACCCTGATAACGCCATGGATTGTCTCCTGTGGTTAGAACACGGCTCCAGCCAAGTATCTGCCCAATGCCTTTTGATCCGTGGATGTAGTCATTGTTCTCATTGTGACATCCAGCGATCTGGCGGCTTCCGAGATAGGCTCGCAAGCCATTGGCGTATTCGTAATAGACCGCAAAGTGGTCAAAAATGTTTCCACTGTTATTGGGAATTTGACGTCCGCCGGTTGCTACTGCTTTGACAGGTGGTTCATCCTTCATGCACCAAGCGATCTTATCGACGCTATGAATGGCCTGCTCCACCAGGCTGTCACCGCTGAGCCACGTAAAATTATACCAATTACGCAGTTGCCAATCCAAATCGGACATGTCGCCGGGTCGGGTATCATCTGCTGGCATGGGTTTCACCGGACCGGTGTAGTAAGTCGCATAGATGGAGCGCACATCACCAATATCCCCTTGGTGTATTTTGTCATAAAGGGCGCGACGAGCATAGTTGTACCGCCAGCAGAAACCTGCTACCAAAGCAAGTTTCTTGGCCTTGGCATCGGCTGCTGATGCAAGCACGGAGCGAAGCCCTGGGGCATCGGTTGCCATGGGCTTTTCACAAAAAATATGTTTGCCGGCATCCACCGCCGCACGCAAATGCATGGGGCGAAACCCCGGAGGAGTCGCAAGAATGACGAGATCCACACCACTTTCCAAAACCTTCTTGTAAGCGTCCAGGCCAGTGAACTTCTTCTCGGGATCCACCTGAATTTTCTCTTCGGCCGCCTTTTTGAGCGCATTGTAACTGACATCCAGCCGATCAGGATACATGTCCCCCATCGCGGTGAGCATCACATTCCCATCCGCTTTCATGGCCTGGCTGGCAGCACCAGTGCCACGCCCTCCACAACCTATCAGGCCGACACGTATGGTTTCATCGTTGGCAGCGAAGGCCTTTTGCTTGACCATGACCGCAGGCGCAATGACGCCAGCTGCGACCGTTGCAGAAGATGTTTTGAGGAATGCGCGACGGTTGCTTAACTCGGGGGAGCCAGACCTCGAATGGTTAAACGACGATGCTTTAGGGGATGATTTAAATTCTGTCATGACGTTCAAAAGAGAGTTTTGGAAATAGTAGATAGGCCGGCTCGCGGGTGTCGAGGTTAATCAAGCAATGGAGCTATGACATCTTTCCAGATTTCATAGCCAGCCGGGGATAAATGCAGTCCGTCTTCGATAAACAATTCCTTTCGGGGTTTCCCGTTCGGGCCAAGCATGGGATTCCAGATATCCGCATAGAGGACACCTCGATGCCAAAAGGCATGGCGCTGCACCTTACGGTTGGCTTGTTCCATGATAGGGGCCAGTTCCCAGCGCTTCAAACTGGGTTTGATGGCAATAAAAACCAGTTTGGTTTTTGGGAGTGATTCTTTGACTCGGTCAGCGAATGCCAAATAATTTCGATACACCTGATCGGCACCATGTCCAGCGGCAACGTCATTGTCCCCTGCGTAGAGAACGATTGTGTTAGGACGGCGAGGTAGGACGATTCGATCGAAGAAGTGGAGGCTGTCAGGAATAGTGGAGCCGCCGAAACCACGATTGCATACTTCCTGCCGAGGAAAGTCCTCAGCCAAGGAACGCCACATTCGAATACTGGAACTTCCAAGAAACATCACGCCACCCGTCGGTGCCTTGTCTTCGGTATCTTCTCGTTCAAATGCTTCAATCGCCTTCACCCACCTCTCTGGTCCTTGGTTGGCAGCTCCCAGGTTAAAAGTGAAAGCATTCCAAAAGCATGCCCAAAGCAGAAGGTAGATTGCCGGAGCTGGCAGCGCGGTAGTCTGCTCACCGGCCCAGGCAACGATGTGGGGCATTCGTAAGCGGATGAAGTGGAGCCTGAAGAAATGGCTATGTTCCATGGTCGTCAAAGCGTCTTGTAAATTTCACGTATGGGTTGAGCTGAGTCATCCGCAGGCAGGAGTTCCAAAAGAGTTTTAAAATCTTTTTTAGCACCTTCACGTAAACCCATGCGCAAACGAGTCGATGCCCGTTCAAGAAGCAAAGAGGTATTGAAAGCATCCAGCACCAGCGCTAAATCCAAGTAAGGAAGAGAGGCTTCCAAGCCAGCTTCACTCCCGGCAAAGATCTGCAGATTCCTGATCATTCGAAGAATGATATCTTTTTTTGAAGGAATGCCCATCTGCTGACTGTCAACCCTAACTCCCTGCCTTTCCCATGCTATTTGATCAGCTTCTTTGAAGGATAATCGTTTACCACCTTCAAAAAGGTCAATGACCTCTTCATCCCCATTTGCGAGCTTCTGGCGAACCATGAAATGACCTGGCAGAGGCAGGGGCTTGATGCAATCGAGCCCACATTTTTCTGCAAGGGCCATGAATAATATCGAGAGTGTGATGGGCAATCCCTCCCGATCTTCGATCACCTTGTTCAGGTAACTGTTTGCGGCATGCTGGTAGTCGGTAAAACTGCCGTGAAAACCATTCTCGACGAATAAGTAGGTAATGATGGATTCGACCTTTTGCTCCATACTCAAAGGCTCTTGCCAACGTTTTTGAATGGCTTGGGCCATACGCTCAACCTCGTGGATATACTCCGACGCAACCAAAGAGGGTTGATCATGTCTGGCGATCCACAGCGCTGCCTCTAAAAGATCAACGGAACCTTCAGGGCCCTGGAACATCTTGTGAAGAGCTTCGGCTATCCTGCCACGGTGCGTTTGTTCGGCCTTTTCTTTGAAGAAGTCAGCCCCTTTTTCGAGTTTTGCCGCCGCCTGACGGTAATCATCAGAAGTCCATCTTTGACCTCCCTCGTCAGAGTTTGGCAGGTTGTCTAAATCCATTAGATAAGCCTCTAAAAGCGCCTTTTGACGCTCCTGATGCAGTCCATCCTTACGCTCTCCTTCGGACTCCAAAAACCCATCCTCATGCATCCTGAACGACATGAATTCTGCTCCGGTTTGACGAAATTTCGTAATACCCACCTGCCCGCTGGATAAAGCCCGATCTTTAGATTGAATCACCAGAACATCGTTGAGGTAACAGTCGATCGTGTCTGATCGATGAACGACTCTAAGATGATTCCAATCACCTTTTCGATAATGGGAAGAGCGAACCTGGTCCAATATGGTCCAGTCGTATACCGATGGCCCCTCAAAGCGCGTGAGTCGCAACTGACTGTTACTGGGATAGAAGCCATAGTGGGTGTCTCGACCATCGGAGCCAAAAATAATGCCAGCAGCACCGCTTTCATCCGTTAAACGGACCATCACCTCTACTTGATAAGGTTGGTGCTCTGGCCTCTGAACCCAATGGCAATAAGCGCGGCCGCCAAACCCCTCCCCGACGCCATCCACTTTGACCCGTCCAACCTTGCTGCTCCACATAGCAGGCTGGTCGGTCACCCAGCGTGTTTCATCCAGGGCCCCCAACCGCAACCACTGAGACCATGCCATACTGTTGGGGCGCTCAAGCAAGGGGCGAATCCCATCAATGGGGGTGGCAAACCCCAAGTTTGGAGTCAGCGTGCTTTTCATGTTCATCACTCCAATGACCTGGCCTTGGGCATCGAAAAGGGGGCCTCCGCTGTTTCCCGGTTCAATCGGGATGGCAATTTGAATCATGGGGCCTTGGGTAAATTGACGCACCCCCGACAGGACCCCTCCCACCACACTTCTTTCAAGCCCCATTGGATTCCCCAGAGCCATGACTTTCTGGCCTGTAGCTAGATTGGAAGACTGCCCAAGGGGTAGCGGGGTCAGTTTTTCCCTGGATATTTTTAAGACAGCCAGATCCTGAGAACGATCCCATGCCCAAATGGATTCGGGCTCGTATTCTGCCCCGTCACTGAAAATTACTTTAACGCGCCGGGCTTCACCAATCACGTGTAAACTGGTAATGACGCGGCCTTCCTGGTCTATCACAAACCCAGTTCCGACACCCTGTTCACGCCCCTCTCGGCCCATGTGGCGAATCGTGACAATGGCGTCCGAATATTCCTGGAAAAGCGTAGCCTCACTTAAGGACTCGGAATGACAATCAAGGCACCCGAGGCAGCATGCAACGAGCAAGCTGAAAAGGCTAGAGTGAGGACCATTGTGAAGCACAGTCATACTGTGAGGGACCCGTTGGAAATGTGCAAGTATGTGAACAAGCGATTTCGAGTCGGTCAAGGTAGGTATCCCTGTTGATGTAATGAGCTCCGAGAGATTGCGTCACCGGAGTGAGCATCTGAATGTCTACCAAGCGACATCCTCGATCACGAAGGGCGCGCAGGAGATGCAACAGTGCGACTTTTGACGCATTGCTGACTCGATAAAACATCGACTCGCCTGCAAACGCAGCTCCCACCTGAACCCCATACACCCCCCCCACCAGAGATCCCTCGTGCCAGCATTCCACGCTGTGTGCGCATCCCTGGTCATGCATCTGCTGATAAGCTCGAATGAACCGAGGGGTGATCCAACCCCCAGGTCTCGGCACCTTGGCACAAGCTTCAATCACTTCTCCAAAGGCCCGATTAAAAGTAACATCGAACCGTTGTTTTTTCAGAACCCGGCGCAGGCTTCGAGAGATATGAATCTTGTGGAGCTCGAAGACACCCCTCTGCTGGGGGCACCACCAGGTGATAGGGTCGTCCGTCCACGGAAAAATTCCCTTTTCATAAGCCAGTTTGAGCCGCCGCACGGAGAGATCCCCGCCAACAGCCAATAGCCCTTCCTTGAGGTAGCGGTCATAAAGGCGTGGTTCGGGAAACCAGATCTGTTTTTCCAGGAAGGCAACCATGTCATGGAGTGAGCTCATCTCCGGAAGGACCACCGGCTTTACCTGAGCCGTTGAGGGCCTGTAGCAGCACCGATTGAAACATGCCACACAAACCCATCGACCATACGCTTGGCAACTGGGCTTCGGTCCACTTTTCACCTTTGAGGTCCGCTTCATTTGGACATCCCAGAAGCGTCCAGTGGCTGATTCGAAGATCGTTGAATAGTTGGAGCATCGACTCGACATCATGGCCACTGAGTCGAAGCATCTTTTGGGAAGTATCTTTCGGGGAAGAGTTGCTCCCTGCTTCCAACCAAGTAGCCGCACGTTTCACGAGACTTTGTCGATGTGTCGCCTGCATTTCCTGTAACCAGGTGTTGGATTCTGCAATCACGGAGTCTTTACTTGAATGACTTGGAAGTGATGGCCCATCCAGCCCTGAAGCATACTGGGTAAGCAGGGCGGAAAAGATACGCCATTCCCGCTCATCAAGTAAAACACACAGCCCACCGTCATCAAGACGCCTTGCCTTCATGCGTCCTTCTCCAACGTGGCTTGCAGGTGATAGCACTGGAGTTGGTGCACGTAGTGCTCTGCTTTTTCGAGACTCTCGCGCATGAGGATGCTCTTACCCTTCTCGTGAACTTCCAGCATATGCCGATGGGCGCGCTCCCGGCTCCATCCGAATACTTTTTGAAAAACGTGTGTCACGTAATCCATGAGATTGACAGGATCATCCCAACAGACCACCAAGTAGGCATCTTCCGGTTTCAAGGAAATGCATGGGGCCAACGCAGGGCCGGGCCCTGGAAGCACCTGAGGAGGATCACTGCTCAGTATCACGAAGCAAGAATATAGAAAACCCCTGAGGAAGTGCAACTGCATGCTTGGCAAGCCAAAGCAATTAAGCGTTGCCTCGATCCCGTGGACCTCAAAGAATCTTTAGAGGTGTTCAAAAACATTCAACACCCCATCGCACATGGACTGAACGGAGCCAGTCCGAGTGACACCCTCTCGCCCCTCCTTGGCTTTGGCCAGCAAACGGGGTCGGTCCATCAATAAGCATCTGATGGACAAGGAGAGATCTTGGGCGCTGAGACCCTCTGATAGAATGCCGCCTCCGGTTTGGGCAACAATCTCAGGAAAGGCAGCATGCGGCGGTTGCACGACAGGCACCCCCGAGGCTAGGGACTCGAGCACATACAAGCCGAAAGACTCACCATAAAGGGCAGGCACTGAAAAGAGGGTTAACCTCGAAAAAAAATCCATTTTCTCCTCACGGCTGAGATTGGGATGCCAGGTCACATCGTCACTCAAGCCAGCATGCTTCAATTTGTCTTTCAAGCTCTTCACAAAAGCCAGGTCTCCGGGCCCACATCCACCTCCTATCATCAGTTTAAGGTGCTTCATTGAATCCTGCTTTTTAAGATCGCAAAAAGCATCCACGAGGATGTCGAGACCTTTCTGCGGGCACATTCTCGCAAAGTATCCAAGCACCGGTGGATGAGCGGGAAGAGCACTGATTTGGTAACCCTCCAAGGGGATGCCGTTGGGGACAACATGAATACGACTTTCAACCAACTTCAGCCGATTCTTCATGGTGCGCCCATAATACTGGCTTGGGGCAATCCATGCGTCCACCTCGGTAGCCAACCTGGAAAGTTCGCCCCACGCCTCGGTTCGGTAGGGTTCACCGAGAGCATCCAGAAAGGTGTCTTCGCCTTGCAAGGTGCAAACCACCTTCACCCCGAGATCGCGTTTAATGGCAGGGCACATACCAAGAAGCAAGGCGTTGGATAGACAAACGACGTCCGGTTGACCGTGCTGCTTCAGCCAGTCAACCAGCGCATTCAACTCACCCGCTTGACGGCCATCCAAACCCCTCAACATGGAAACGGTGAGGGCTCCTGTATCTTCAGGGCGTGTACTGGCCGCTTTTCCAGCCACCTTGCCAAGTAGGCTGCGGTGGCTCAGCCAGCGGGTCCAAGTTAAGGGAAGCCACTGAGCATACTGGCGCAAAAATACGCCGATGCCACCATAGAAAATAGGGGTTTCCTTGCTTTGGTCCTCGTCTTCCAGGGTCAGGGGCAAATAAAGAGGCACCATGAGGACATCGTGACCTTGGCTCCTCAAACCCTTGACCAAGGCATTGTCACGGAAGCAACCTCCGCAATACATGCCACCGGCACCGGGCGTCAGTTGGACAATTTTCATGCAGGCACCGCCGTTTGGGCATGCTCTGTGAGAGGTTCACCATGAGGCAAATCCTTGGGAATTGAACAGAACTCCTGAATTTTCTCCCATAAATGAGAGAAATCCTTATTCACGTCGCCAGAAAGACAATCGGTCACGTCGCCGCCTAATTCGGGGTATTTGGCAATCAAATCCTTGAAGCTGAAATCTGGATCGTAAAACGCGTAAACCAACTTGCGCATGTTCTCGATTCCTTCACGCATGACGCGACTGTATTCCCGAAACTTTTCCGGCCCCAGATCGCCGTCTCGAAGGCACTGAGAAACGGTCTCCCCGGCCATCACTCCGCTTTTCAGTGCCAGCAGGAGCCCAGATGAAAAAACCGGGTCCAGGAAACCAAACGCATCTCCAATAAGGCAAAGGCCCTTTTCGGCACAATATCGTGAGCGAAACGTATACTCGGAGGTAGCCCGATAAGGCCCCGCGGGCTTCCCTTCACGCAAATAGCGTTCGATCCATTTGTTTTGGGAAATTTCACGCTTAAAGATGGCTTCGGGCTGCTTGACACCATCGCGCGTTAAGTAAGAAGCCTCTGCCACAATTCCCACCGATGTCATCCCATCATGCTGCGGGATGAACCAAAACCAGCCTTTGTCAGGAACGTAAGCGACGGTGGTCGCTCCTTCATCAATGCCTTCGTCGCGTTTGGCGTCCCTGTAATAAGTCCACACGGCAACTTTATTGAGGTGAGGGTCTCTTTCACGCCATCGGTTCTTGGCGACCGTAAAGGCCTCCTTACCAGAGGCATCAATGGTCATCAATGCACGCACCTGACGCTCGCGCCCATCTCGGTCCCTCGTGAGAACGCCACAAACTTCTCCTCGAGAGTTGCGCATCAGGTCTACCACTTGTGTTTCCTCCCACACTTCGGCCCCAAGATCAAGCGCGTGGTCAAGCATCATCTGGTCAAACTCGGAGCGCAGGACTTGCCATGTTTGCGCGACGTTGGAATCATACCGCGTAGAGAAGTAAAACGGCTGTGAAGCTTGGCCGTTTGGCATCACGAATTGCACGCTGTGCTTTTTAACAAAATGAGAGGCCCGCATTTTGTCCACCAGTCCCAATCGTTTGAGGGGAAAGTAAGTGAATGGGATCATGGACTCACCCACCTTGTAGCGTGGGAATGCCTCGCGCTCCAAAAGAAGCACACGGTGGCCAGCCTCAGCCAGAATGCAGGCAGCGCTGCAGCCTGCTGGACCTGCACCGATGATCACTACCTCGACTTGTGTCGTCTCCTTCATTCTTTCATAGATAACACCCTTTGATCATTTTGCATCAACAGGATGGGAGAATTTCTACAATTTCTGCAATCACCCGCTCATCTGCCAGAAACAACTGATTGCGGCGGCCGTAAAGCCAAGGTGCGTCAGAGGCACCCAGCACTTTTTGAATGTGCGCATCGGGAGGCATCCGGAAAAAACCCAAAGGCTGGCTGCGGTGCTGGACCTTTTGGTCATTTAGAATGAATCCGAGAGGTAACTGAGCTTCGGTGATGAGACGCTGGGTTGGCTCAGGAAGGGCATTTAAACGGATTTGGATACCACCCCATTCGACCTTTCGCTGTGAGTGTTTGAGTTTCAAGACCACTTCGCGTGAATAATGATCCCCCACTCTTTGCTGATGGTGAACTGTGATGAAAATGTCATCGCCATAGTGAGCCGACAGGGTGGGAGTCATGTCCTCCTGGTGGACCAGAAGTTGGTGATAGGGTTCCGGCACATCATCCGGAGCAAGAGGCTCTGGTTCAACCCACGCCAAAGAGCGCCGTTGATAAAACTGCTTTAGAGGAAACCAGAAATCCTCCTTGATTGGAGTTGGACATTCCATGTGATAACGAGCCATTCACACCATACGTTTTGTCAGGTGTTCGGGGAGAAAGAACTCATGCAGCAAGCGGTCCACCT
>Ga0181584_10001090_pt1 | contig 20289 bp, 22 predicted proteins | sample 071ome_30_FD_132462 | JGI IMG/M metagenome (GOLD analysis project Ga0181584, IMG submission 132462) | Coastal salt marsh microbial communities from the Groves Creek Marsh, Skidaway Island, Georgia - 071406AT metaG (megahit assembly) | ecosystem: Environmental > Aquatic > Marine > Intertidal... | reverse complement strand
GTCCCCGTCGTCCCCGTCGTCCCCGTCGTCCCCGTCGTCCCCGTCGTCCCCGTCGTCCCCGTCGAGGTTTTCTGGCTCGTCAATCGCCTCGAGATCGTTTGAATTTGCGTCGTCCAATTCGTCGCCCTGCTCTGCTCGCTGCGGCTGTTCCGTTTCTATTGTAGCCGTCATCGTGTGTCGGTACGTATACGTATGCTTGTCGTTAGGTTACACGTCACAGTTGAGAGCAGTTCTCGAAAAACTTTTTCCGCCCTCACCAGGCCCCATCGTCGTTGCTGCGGTACCGCCACAGCAACAGGCTCGACAACAGGATCAGCCCCGTCGACGTCACACTCCCCCACCCGATCGCCTCGTACGACGCCCCGCTCGCCGCGACGAGCACAGAGATACTGCCGCCGACCGCCGCAAACGCGAGCAGGAAGCTAAACAGCAGCCATAACCGTGCTCTCGTGTTGGCTTCGTCGTCCCCAGACGACGAGATATCCTGGAGCTGATCCCTGCTGAGGAGATTGATCAGAACCAGCGAGACGCAGCTCAACATCGTCGGCCACACGTCCTTCGACGGGTAGGGCCCGTCCACGCTGATCACCGCGTTGGCCCAGCTCCACCACGCGCCACTGAACAGCCCTCCGGAGACGACAGGCGCCCATTTCCTCATGGACGCGTCCAACTCTTCGGGGTTCTCGATGTAGTTTCTGAGGAGCTGGGACATGGTGGTCGCGAGTTTTGGTCGTCTCTCCTTCGGTTTCAGTTGTCGTGATTGTCTCGCTCGCACGCTCGCCCCCGGGTGCGTACGCCTGCCCCCGGTCTCAGGTCTCCGGTCTTCCGTCCGGCACCTCCGTCTCGGGGTGCGACGACAAATCCAAACGGGCAAAAAACTGACTCCAGAAAAAAAACTCACTCCACTGTGCGTGAACGAACGTCTACCATCATCTGACTGACGCAGGTGCGGCGTGCGGTGTGTCTGTCTGAGTACACGGGAACGCGGACGACGGGCGGCGCAGCCATCCTCTCGATCTGCCACGAGCAATGTCCGACTCGACGACGCCATCCACCGCCCCCAAGGTTCCGTACAATCCTCCCTTCAAAGAGCTCTGGGGGATCACGGAGGAGCGGGAACGGGCGCTGCTGGCCGAGTTCCGCGAGCTCCTGGAGCGGACGACGGACATCAAGGGCAACGCGACGTTCGACGACTACTACCTGCGCCGGTTCCTGCGGGCGAGGTCTCACGATTTGGCCAAGGCAGAGGCGATGTTCGCGAGTCATCTGAAGTGGCGGAGAGACTTCGGGACGGATACGATTCTGGAGGACTTTGTGTACGATGAGCGGGAGGCGTTCCTGGCGTTGTACCCGCAGGGCTATCACAAGGTGGACAAGTTGGGGCGTCCCATCTACATTCAGCACCTGGGCCAAATCAACATGAAGGCGATGAAGAATGTGACGACGGAGGAGCGGATGATACGGTTTCATGTCCAAGAGTACGAGCGGGCGCTCAAGTACATCTTTCCGGCATGTTCAGAGGCGGCGGGGGAGCACGTGTCGCAGACACTGGCGATCATGGACCTCAAGGGGCTGGGGTTGCGGCACCTGTCGGGAGACGTGAAGCGGATTCTTTCGGTGCTGACGCGGATAGACCAGGACAATTACCCCGAGACGCTGGGGAAGACGTTGGTGGGTATTGATTGTCGTCGAGCTCGACCTACGTGCGGGCGCGCAGACGCGCGCCCCGACTCGCCCTCGCTCTCACTCGCGCTGCGCGCCACGCGCTCCGTTCGTTCTCCAGATCATCAACGCCCCCAAAGTCTTTCGGGCGATCTGGAGCATCGTCAAGCCGATGCTGGACCAGCGGACGCAGTCCAAGATCGAGGTGTGTCCCGGGGATTTCCTGCCGGTGTTGAAGGAGTGGGTGGAGGTCGCGAATATCCCGAGTTACCTGGGAGGGACCAGTCGGGGGAGTCTGATCGACGACGTGGGGCCCTGGCGGGAGGAACACGCTCCCAAGCTGCGGGTTGACGTTGGGAGTGGGAGTGGGGCAGAAGCTGCGCCGCGCGTTGATACAGCTGCGCAGCGGGCGGGAGAAGACGAAGACGAGGACGAGGACGAGTTTATGTCGGTGACGAGTGACGTCGGTGGTGGCCACGGTGATGTTGGTGACCACGACGACGACGACGATGCCGACCGCGTCGCCGTCGTGGACAAGAAGATCCGGGAGCTGCGCAAGATGCTCGGCATCGTCGACAAGGCCAGCCATAGCAGTAATAGCGCGTCTACGAGTACTGCTTCTACTAGCGTGTACGAGGATCTCTCCAAACAGCTGGATTCGATCATGGATCGTGTCTCGGAAATCCTCGGGGTCGACGACGACGACGACGACGAGACGGCCGTGCGCGTGTCGACAAAGGCCAAGACAAAGACAAAGGCGCGATGCGGCTGTTGCTGATGTGTGTACCCGTGTATTTCATTCGGAACTGTGAAAACTGTCACGCTAGTCGTCTTCGCTGCTGTCGCTGTCGATCAAAGCCACGACGTTCCGGGCCGGCTGGGAGCGTCTCCGCGTTGGCCGGTCTCCCTCCTTCTTTCCCGCAGAGGACGTGTTTTCCTGGGACGCCGAGTCCTTCGAATTCGAAACCTTCCGTTTGGTATCCTTCTGGCCGTCCTCGGCAGCCTCGTGCAGGCGGCGCGTCACGAGGCTCTGGGGTAGGAGGTCGTCCGCGCTTCCCCGGACCTTGCGCTTCCGCGACGCGTCGCCATCTGGCAGCCACTCCACTTCGCTGAACAGCAGCATGCTGTCGAAGATATCCTCACACGTCGCCTCTTTCTTGCCGACGTTGAGCGACACGTACTTGTTCGCGGGAAAGACCAGGCTGCCCAGGAACCGCATCACGCCCTCTGGAAACTCCACGTCCATATACGGGTCACCGTCCAGGTTGTGAATCGTGCCGAGCTTGCCTCCCTTGACCGGTTCGATGGCATCCGCGAAGACCACGAGCACCCGACCTTTTCTCGTCGAGCTGCGCTTGACCACGTCCAGATCGGCCGCCTTCCGGAGGAGGGCCGGGACGCATGCGTCGTCCGAGATCTTGCCTGTCGACGACGAACGAACGGTGTCGAGCGGGAGGGGCGTGATGGGTGGGTGGGTTGGCCGAGCGATCCTGCTGAATTCAAACTCGCGTCCGGGCGGGACACGAGAAGGAGGACGTACCTGCGGGGAAACGGTTTTTCGACACAACTCCGATGCGTTGGCCGGCCTCGAGCGCCGCTGGGATTGCCACTTCGACGTCGTCCTTGACCATTTTGAATTGTTGGGGAGATGATCTCGCGTCGTCTCTCAGGTTGTTGTCCACGTCGCACGCACGTCGCGCGATGGATGGATGGATGGATGGATGGATGGATGAATGGATGGATGGATGGATGGATGGATGGATGGATGGATGGATGGATGGATGGATGGATGGATGGATAACAGGCCTGAGGACGGGCGACGACGTTTGAATTCGTGTTTGCACGTTTCCATCGCCACTGCCTCTGCCGACGCGGGGTCCCGCAGCCAAACCAGGCACGACTCGCCGACCTCCGTCACCTCAAAGACGTCCTGGCGCTCCAGGCAGAGCCTCTTCAGCGACAGCCTCGGGGCGCCTGCCGCTCGAACCGAGCCGCGAACGCCCCGTCAGTCCCATGCCTGAACGGCAGCATCGCCAGGCAGCCCGCCTCGTCCAAGCACCGTGCCGGGATGGCGCCATCTCCGTCGCTGTCGCCGACGCCGATCGTCGCGCCGCTGACCAGGCGAAAGTCGGGGTGCCGCTTGAGGAACTCCTCGACGATGCCCGTATTCTCTTCGCGCTCGATGCTGCACGTCGAGTACACAAGGACGCCGCCCGGCTTGACGACCTTGGCGGCACTGTCCAACAGGTCGGTCTGCAGCGACACGAGCGTGGGCAAGTCGCTCTCCCGCCGGCGCCACCGCATGTCGGCGCGCTTGGCCATCACGCCGGTGCCACTGCACGGGGCGTCGACCAGCACCTTGTCGAACGTGTCGCCCGTGAGCGCAGCGTTCTCGCAATACGAGCGAGCGTCCGACGCGACGCACGAGATCATGGAGGCAAATCCGTGCTTATCGGCGGCGTTCCGGACGGCGCCGAGCCGCGACTCCATCGAGTCCAGCGCCAGGATCGATCCCGATCCGTTCATCCGGGACGCCGCAAACAACGTCTTACCGCCTGGAGCGGCGCAACAGTCGAGAACAGTCTCCCCGGGCCGGGGATCGAGCATCGCGACGACCAACCCGGCGGCCTCGTCCTGAACCTGGGCGTCGCCGCGCTTGAGCATCCCGCTGGCGATTATTTGCTGGAGTCCGCTCTCGACGACTACAAACTCGTCCTTGAGGTACGCGGACGGAACCACCTTGGCCCCGAGGTCGGCGATCTCCTCCATGCCCGACGCGCCATCCCGCAGTCGGAGGCTGAACTTTGGCCGACGATTGTTGTGCTTCAGCAGGGCGACAGTCTCCTTCGGCCCGTACTGCCTCAGCCACTTGATCACCATCCACGTCGGGTGCGAGTAGCTAGTCGCCAGCATCTCTGCCGCTTCGCGCCTGCTCATCGTCCCTTGGGGCGACGGCGGCACGGGAATCTGCCCTGCGTCCTTTGCGCGCACCAGGGAGCGGAGTACCCCGTTCGCCACCTTGCCACATCCCTCGTGCATGACAAACTTGGCCAGGTTGACGTACTCGTTGATGGCGTGCGACGCCAGGTTGAGCTCAAGGAGCTGCGCGGTGAGCAAGTGGGAGAGCAGGTGTGAGCGGCAGGGGAACTGCGTTGGGATAGCAGGGAGCGGCCAGTCGACGGGGAAAAACGCACCTCGTAGGTACCCATGTACAGTAAGATGCGCAAGGGCTCGTCCATGGCATCCACGTTCGTCTGCTTGGGCAGATTCGTCAGCACCCAGTGCAACCGTCGCTGCCAACGAATCACCCCCGACACAATCTCCGTGACCTGCCGCCTGTCCCTCGCATCGAGCGCGTCGATGGACCGCTTGAATCCGACAGTCGCCTCGATCGGCGTCTGATCTAGCACGTCGCCGCTCACCTGGTTGGCAAACGCCCCTTCCTGGTCCACCCGGAGCAACTGGAGCAGCGCCACCGACCTCGTCGACGCAGGGAACGCGTTGAGACGGTTCATCCACATCTCGAGGTCGCTGCCGTACACGGTGTCGTCGAACACGGCGTCCTTCATCTCACTATCGAAGCGGTCTTGTCGCCGTCGCTCCCGGCGGGGCACGGCCCTCGCTGTCGGATGTTCTGTTCTGTTTCTTCTTCCCTGGGTGCAGACTCGTCGTCGCAATGCGGCAGCCGGGCGGCTGCATACCGCACCACGGGCCGAGGTTAATGACATGCGATGAGGGTGATGACGGGGTGAAAAAGTTTTGTTGCTGAAGTGCTGTCCCGGGCGGCACAAGTAGGGCGGGGAAAAAAATGGGATAAAAACACACGGTTCTCGCTTTATTTCTTCATATTTCTTGCATATTTATGTCATACACACCTGGGCGTCGATTCAAGCGCCGCGCCAGTCGTTAACCGCCAGTCGTTAACCGCCGGTCGCTTGCACTGGAAGATGAAGACGGAAGGAGGTCAACCCAACCCGCTCGTCGCCCGCTCGACGGTGACCGACGTGCGGGGCCAGGAATCGTTCGTCGCCGTGCTGCCCAAGTCGTCGGTCAAGCGTCCTGGCAAGGTGCCCTTCGAGAAGGGGTACTCGCAGATGGACTGGCTGTTCCTGTGCCGCCAGCGCGCGCGGGTCGCCAGGCCGAGGGACGTGACGATGGCAGAGGTGGCCGCGCACAACACGGAGAGCGATGGGTGGACGGTCATCAACGACAAGGTCTATAAGATTTCTCCGTACCTCAAGTATCACCCGGGCGGCGCGGAGATTCTGCGCGTGAGCCTCGGGAAGGACTGCACGCAGCTGTTCCGAAAGTTTCACGCCTGGGTGAACTACGAGATGTTGCTGGAGAAATTCTTGGTCGGCCAGCTGGTTCGAGGTCGATCATGATATTGACGATGATGGTGATGGTGATGAGGATGCTGGCATCCCACACACAGGGGTATCTTGTGGGGCGAACAACCTGTGCGTCGGTACCGACGTCCAGCAAGCGTTGACCGTTGACCCGGTGCCTGGGGAGCGCAGCGGGTCGGTACAAACATACATAATGAATGAATCATGAACGTTGAACAATGAGAATGGGTCAGACATCGCATCGCAGCGCGTGTGTCGTCGATGAACCGTGAAAACCGCGCCAGTCAACGACGAGCGCGCCGTCGGCGCCGCGCTTCGTCACCTTCTTGAAGACTTGATCGAAGCGCAAGTCCTCTGCCAGCCACGAATGACGCGCCTGGATATCTTTCGACGTCATCTCGTCGACGCCGTCCAGGAGCGCGACGAACTCGACCTCGTCCGCCTCCAGGGCGGCCGCCGTCGCCTGTGCGTCGCCGGGCGTCCAATACGGCCGCAGCGGCGACGCGTCGTCGATCTTGTGCGTCATCACCGTCGGAAGGCCGAGCCATACGATGCTCGGGTCCAGGACGAGCTGTTGGGAGCCGTACTCGACCTCCTGCATGTCTTCGTCGTACGTCTTGTGCACGATCAGAAGCGTCACGCGGGGCCGGAGCACTTGGTGGTTCCTGAGGTTTGCCACCCGGAACGAGATGGTATTTCCCCGGGTGACGATGCACGTCGAGAACGTGATGGTGGCCGCGCGGGACGACGCGACGGAAAACCGTGCAAAGACGAGACCGACCATGGTGGCCTGGAGCAGGGCGGTCATCAGGACTTCGGCCATGACGGCAATGTTCACGAGCGTACAGTTGGGGTTCGGCGTCTGGTGGCCGTATCCGATCGTCGCAGACGTGTGCACAGAGAACCAGAGCGCGTGCGAGAACGACGTAATGTTACTGACGCAGTGTTTCGTGACGGACTGCAGCATGTAGATCGACGCAAACAGGAGGTACAGAGACAAGTAGCTGCTCAAAAAGACGAGCAGGAACCGGCCGGTGGGACTGCGAGGGTGGGTCATTTGGTTGAGGAGTGAGCGCGGGAGTAGCGCAAGCGGCCGGGGGGAGCACGTGGTGAACTTGACACCAACGCACATGTTTAGGAGCGTGTGGAACAGGTCCTTCACGTAGCGCTCGCGCCGGTCGCGGTTGGAATGGTTCACCGTGTACCGGTGCCGCCTGGCGCTTTCGCACAGGCGCAGTTGCGAGTGGGTCCTCGTCAGAATCCTTGGGTGGCTGGCGTCGTTCGATCCTCCCTCCGAGAGCAGCGGCGCTTGTATCGACGACGGCCCCATCGCTGGGTGGGCCTTGCGGTGACGCAGACCTCGAGGACGCAAATATGACTAGTCAGTAAATTTCGGAACAAATTCGGTCCTCTCCCGCCCCTCGGAGACGTCTTCGAGAAGATCACGCAGACAGACTTGAGGTTTATATGTCGTCGTCCGACGGGGATCAATTCTTCCAGGCCACCGTGGAGTTTGTCAACGCCCTCGCGTCACCGGACTATCTGCTCCATCTCGGCCAGCAACGCCACTTCGAGGACAAGGCGTTCCTTGCGTACCTCGCCGCGGTATGGAGTTGTTGGACGTCGCGAGTTGGCGTGCGTCGCACGCCGCACGCTCTGTCGTCGCACGCCGCACGCTCACGCCACACCGTTCGCTCGTTCGCCAGCTCTACGAGACCTGGATGGACCCTTCCTACGCACAGTACGTCATCTATCCACACGCGCTCTGCTTTCTGGAGCTGCTCCAGGATCCCACCTTTCGGACGCAGATCAGTCAGGCGCAGTTCAAAGAGGCCGTCCATTCGGCGCAATTTTTCGAGTGGGCATACGCACGTGCCCACGCGCTCAAGGAATCCGAGACTCGCGATGAACGTGAATGACCGCGCACTCGGCGGATACTCGAGCAGTTCGAGCGACGACGATGACGACGCGACGACGGCAGAGCGGCAGGAGTGCGTGTACGAGCTGCTCGAGCACCGGGTCCTCCTGCGGCAGGTCGAAGGACGGGAGGCCGCGTTCCGCCAGGTCGTCGACGAGCTGACGGCAATATTCTGCAACGAGTCCGTCTGGATCGGTTGTTCGAAGAAGTTCCAGAGCGCCGTGGCGGACAGCACGGCCGCCGCCATCGCGACGGCGGCGGTGGGCGTTCAGCTTGGGCTGGTTGGGAGATGCATTCGCAGCGTCGCGCTGAACAAACAGCTGCAGAAGAAGCACAAGACGGCGCTGTCAAACGCGTATCGAGACAAGTGCATCCTGACGTCGAGGGCGGCCAAGCGGGCCAACAAGCGAGGCACCGATCGGACAGAGCCGGAGTATCTGCCCCACGAGCTGTGGCACCTGATCTTCTCGAATCTGCGCTCCCCCATAGACCTTGCCCGCTGTCGTTGCGTTTGTGTCGAGTGGCGGGACGTGATCGATTCCTACGGCGACTTGCTGTGGCCGCCGTTGATTGCAGCCACGTTCGGCATCGGGCGGGAGAATCCGAAGAACCCGATGGAGACGATGGAGACGATGGAGACGATGGAGACGATGAACGACCTGCTGGAAGCGACCGGGAGGCCAAGCACGTTTCTGGACCCGTGGCGTCGTCGGCGAGTGATCGTCAAGGGGACGGCGGGGTCGGGGTTATACTTCGTGCGCCAGCTCTCCGAGTCGAGCTTCGAGCGGCTTTTCTCGCTGGCAGACGGCAGGCCACTCTACCAGCGGCGCTGCTTCTTGACCCCGGACGACGTGGCGATGTACGTCTCGCAGCCGACACAGGCGACGCTCCGCCGCCTCGCTGCGCTTCATGCCGCCGTCGTTTCCGCGGGCATGCATGGATGAGACTGGATTGATCTCACAGCGCGCATCAGTTATATCATCAGCACAAACCTTACGGATAGAGACACACGACGCGTGGCTTCAGGTCTATGTTACGTTACGTTGACCTAGTCGTCATCCTCGGCGATCAGCACCATCTTCTCTGGCTTCAGGCTATCCACCCCGTCCAGTTCGCCCTGCCCGCCTGCCTTCTTGCTCTTCTTCCGCTTGCGCAAGCTCAGCTTGTTGCTCAGGTCCGAGTACGTCACCGCGTCGTCCCCCATCCGAAACAAGTACGTCTGCGCATTCTCATCCACCCGCACCGTCTCGTTATACGTCCGCACCCACTCGTAATCGCCCAAGAACGCCTTCCCGGGGATCATCTCGTCCTCCTTGTACTCCCACTCCACAGCCCGCCCATTCCCCTTGCGCGGCGCCAAAATCACCGCAAACCGACCGTACTCCGCACTTTTCAACGTCTTCAAGTGCAGACTCTGACCCCACTTCCGCTTCTTCGCCACACCCGGATCCTCCAGCTTCATTCCCTCGACCGGGTCGGCGTCGAAATTCACCAGCACCAGCTTCCAGTCCTCCAGCGCCTCGTCCGGCAACACCGGCTTCACGTCCACCACCTTGAGCCCCGAATCCAACGGATGCACCGGACGCACCTCCCGCGCGTCCGTAAACGACCGCCGAATCCGTCCGACCTGCCCCTCCAAATCCTCCACGCCGACCCCGACGCCTCCCGCACGCCCAGGCCCCCCAGGCCCACGCCCCAACCCACCCCCACCACTCTCGCTACTTATATACTTCGTCCGCATCAACCACGGCGCATTATCCACCCCCTTGACCCGCTTCCGCCCCTGCTGACCCACCACCCCCTCCTTCTGCTCCTTCTGCTCCTTCTCCGCCCCGGCCCCCGCCCCCTCCCCGCCCAGCAACCCCGCGTCCTCCCGTTCCAACACGTCCCCCTCGTACACATCATACTGCTCTATATACAACGAACTCGTACTCAACCCCATATCCACCGGAAACCGCGTCGACTCCCGCCCCCCCGAACCCACCCCCCCTTCCGTACACCGAAACAGCCGAAACTTCCCCATCTCGTCCAAATCCAACTGACTCAATAGCATCTTCGGGTCTGACGGGATCTCCGGCAGCTCATTCCGAAAGCGAACATTGGCCAGAAACCGCGCGTCTTTCTTCCGCAGCGGGTTGTCCTCGACGTGGACGGAGATTGGAAAGTCTGGCACGCGCTTCATCCCGACGACTGACTGCGCTGATGGTGAAGCACGTGATGATGATGCTGTTGATACCGGTATGTACGCACCAACACAGAGAGAAGGAATTCTTCGCCTGTGAATTTCTCCAGGCTCGAATTCGAAACGAACGCCCTGGCGTCACCCACTCGCTCGCTCGTCCTCGACTACTCGACTACTCGACTACTCGACTACTCGACTAGGTGAATAGGAGAATAGGTGAATAGGTGAATGGGAGAATGGGAGAATGGGAGAATGGGAGAGAAATAGGTACTTCGGATGAGAACACACCTCCCTTTCGCTTTGGTTGCCCCTTCCTTATTCTATCCTCACCGATCCGGTCGTCGTCGTTGTTCGATACTTCGGTGGTGTACTCGTACGTGTACGTGTGTACGTGTGTACGTGTGCGTGAGGAGCGGAGCGGAGCGTCCTAGTTCGTTCGTTCGTTCACACTCGGCAGTCGCGCCGTGCCGAATTTGCATCCCGTCTCATTGGCCGTACTCGGGCTTGATTGGTTGCATTGGTCGGTATTCTACTGATATGATACACGTACGTGCGGTTTGTGGCGTGGGTGGGGGCGTGGTGGCGGGGAGACGACCCAGACGGAGTGCGGCGGGGGGCCAAGGCATTGACACGAGGAGGGGTAGGAGACTGACATTTCCTACTAATAAGACTCGGCAACTGGCGGGTGCCTCTGTGGAAAGAGAAATAGAAATAGAGACAGCGGTCGCTGTCGTAGAGACGTCGATGTTACAACAGCAGCAGCAGTCTCAGCAGCAGCCTCGTCCTCGTCCTCGGAATGCGCTCGGGAAGACGGTTGCGCTGGTGGGGCTGGCGGGATTTTCTTTGGTGGTGTCGTCGGGGTTGCTTTCGTCGTTGTCGTCGCCGATACCGCCGGGGCCGTTTGCGTCGCTAGCACTGGCCGTTCCGACGGTATCGGCGGTATCGGCGGTATCGGCAGAGGCCATGGCGACGGCTTTTCGTAGTGCGTGGGCTGGGTTGGCGGCCGGGTGGGTATTGAACTCGACCGACGTGCGCCCCCCCCCTTCTGACTCTCTTACTCGCGCTACGCGCTTCGCTCGTTCGCCAGGTGTTTGCATACATTGGCTGGAGCGGATCATCTGGCTGCGCTGACGCCGTTGACGATCGGGCAGAGTCATCTGAGGGCGAGCATGTTGGGAGCTCTGTGGGGGTTCGGGCATTCAACGGGGCAGCTGATGCTGGGGCTGTGTATGGTGGTGCTGAAGGATCGGTTCCATCAGTTGGTTCCGGCGTTGAGTCGGTGGGGCGGGCTTATTGTTGGGCTGACGCTGGTGGCGATCGGAGTGCTCGGGGTGTACGAATCGTATTTCGAAGGAGGGCACGAGCATGGCCACGGGCACGAGCACGGGCACGGGCACGGACATGGCCACGGGGCGACCACGACGACCCAGACGGAAGGAGCGGCAACAACAAAGAGAAAGACGTCGTTCGGGTCGTCGCTGGCCACGTATGCGACCGGTATTATCTACGGGCTGCAGCCAGATGCCCTCTTCGTCATTGTCCCCGCCCTCGCGTTGCCGACAAAGCTGGCGGCGACGGCGTATATCGTGACGTTTGTGCTGGGAACGATTGCGGCCATGGGATTATATGCCGGGGTCATCGGGGCGGCGAGTGGGGCGATCAAGAACAAGTGGGCGAGTACGCAGAATCTGTCGGGGGCTGCGAGCGCCGTGGCCATGCTGATCGGCGGGAGTATTCTCCTTGCGGCGTGCGGGATCAACACTCCCTTGTCGTTCGTGGTGGCGTAGGGAGTGATGATCACTCCTCGCCCGTCTTCGGGCCTTTCAGGCGGAGGCCTTCGTTGGAGCTCGGCTGGCTTGTTCATTCGGATTTTGACATACAACTCATCTATAGATCTATACCTCATCTTCTTCCTCTTGATCCGCTTCGCTCGAGATAGCTTGCCAGAGCGTGCGAGAGAGGCCGAAACCCGACAGGCAAAATTTGACCCAATCATCGACACGGTCAATCTGCGCGATTGCGTCCTCCTTCTCCTCTTTCGTCCGTCACTCATGCTTGAGATGGTTGACATAGAATCAGGGAAGGGCCTTGACGCCCTGATAACGGCCAACAAGGTATGGGTCACCCACCTGCCACGTGGCTTCCCAAACACCACGTCAGCTGACGTGGCGTCAGCGCAAACTCGCTCCCCGCTGCTCACTCGCTCTCGCCCCGCCCACCCCCCACCCCCACCCCCACCCCGTTATCTGGATTCAGGTAGTCGTCATCACAAAATCGACCTGTCCGCACGTCTCGATCCCCGACCGACGTGCCCTCGCTCTTCGCACGCCCTGACTCTCTCACTCGCGCTACGCGCTTCGCTCGTTCGTCAGATACTGCCACCAGGCCTTGGACATCTTGTCTCGCGAGGGCGTGGACCCCCACGAGGTCGCTGTCGACAAGCTCGGCGAGGCCGAGCGCAAGTCGCTCCAGGCCGAACTCCGCTCGACGTACAATCACTCGACGTACCCCGCAATCTTCATCAACGGCGAGTTCGTTGGCGGCTGCGACGACCTCGTGGCGCTGAAGAAAAACGGCGGCCTCTCCGCGAAGATCTACGGGGCGTGCACGACCGTCCTGGACGACCTCAACAATGCCTCGGGTGACCTCGACTCGCTGCTCGCCATGCACGACAAGACATTGGCCAACGGCAACACGTTCGACCCGGTCGATAAGAACAACGATACGGCCGACGCCAAGGAGGCGTCCTCGTGCAGGACGGCCGCGTACAGGCCGTTGTTCTTCTTCCCCGAGGTGGTCGAGTCGAACACGATCCGTCTGATTGGCCTGCAGGTCGTCGTCATCCTCATCGTGGGCATTATCTGGCGCGAACGCACTTGGACGCACTATATGATCCTCGGTCTTGCGCTGGATAACCTCGCGAGGTTCGTGTGGGGCCCTGGGCCGTCCCCCATGGCGCAGATCGCCAAGATCGCCTCGTTCCTCCTCGTCGCCCCCAAGTTCAAGCCCGGTGGGTATTGATCTCGACCGACGTTTGCCCCCATCCCGCCCCCCCCCCTTCTGACTCGCTCACTCGTGCTATGCTCGTTCGCCAGGCATGCCCAAGCAGTTCGCCAACGCCTGCGGCCTCTTCATGTCGGTGGTGGCGACCATATTTCTGTTCGTCACCGGCTTCGACTCGCAGAGGATCATCGCAAGCTGCTTTATGGGGGTCTACGCGGGCCTCGCCGCGCTCGAGTTCGGCATCGACTTTTGCATGGGGTGCTACATCTTCGGGTGGATGGTGCGCTACGGTGTCTTCCCCTCGGAGGTCTACGCGCTGTGCGTGTCGACCGTCCCGGAGGCGAGCTACACGTACGACGGTGGGTATCGATCACGACCGACATGCGCTCTTCGCACGCCCCGACTCGCTCACTCGTGCTACGCGCTTTGCTCGTTCGCCAGAGGCCACCAAGAAGCTCAGCCTGGATGCGCCCGAGCATGTGAGACTCAACTTCCCGGGCTTCCCGGCATCTGATGCCGACGTCCGCTACAAGACCAAGAGCAACGACCACGACGCGCAGAGCTTCGACATGATCAAGTACACCAAGGCGTCGCACTTCGCCATGGTGCTTGGGCTGCTCGGCGTGAGCAGCCTCTTCAGGCTCTCGACGCTCGTGTTCCCGTCCATCCCCAACGCGGTCGGAGATGTCCTGACGGTCATCGCGGTCGTCGTCTACGTGGCTGTCGCTGGACTCTACGCGGTCAAGTTCTGGCGCTATCCGACGAAGGTCATGAAGGAGTTCTGGCATCCGGTCTCCTCCAACGCCCTAATCATCGTCCCTTGTGGGCTCGTGCTCGTCTCGCTGTGCTGTTATGGGAGGTTCACCGGGAGCGAGACGCTGGGACGTGTCTTGTACTGGAACGGCGCCCCGCTGACGTTGCTCTACGGTGGGTGTTGGATTGGTGATCGCCCGACGACCACGACGACGATGACGACGATGACGACGATGACGACGATGACGACGATGACGACGATGACGACGATGACGACGATGACGACGATGACGACGATGACGACGACGACGACGACGACGATGACGACGATGACGACGATGACGACGATGACGACGATGACGACAGCAACAACGCAACCCCCGACGCTCACTCGCACTTCGCTCGCTCGCTATACTATACTATACCCCAGGCGTCATCCTCGCCGCAGGGTGGGTCCAGGATTTGCATTCGCTCGAGCACGTCAACGCCGCCTGGCTGCTGCCGCCGACGGCGAATCTCGTCTGCAGCTTTTGCCTGCCGTACGTCTATCCGGGTGACGCGAACATGCGGGAGGCCGCCATGGTGTGGACGGCCTATGGCGTGGCCCTTGGGGTGCCCGCCTACGTCGCCGCCATGTACAAGAGCTTCGTTGTCTTTGAGGCGGACGACCGTATTCGACTGCTCAAGTGGGGACTCGTGGCGTGGACGAGCATGCTCTCCATCACCACCTTCTCGGGCATGACGCCTGCGACCACGACTGCGGCCACCCTGTCGTCGCCGCTCATCTACCTGTTCAGTCTGATCCTGGCCATGGTCCTCGGCCTGCTGTTCGTCACCGGCCACTTTTCCCAACTTAAGTTCGACGTCACGTCCACGTGGATGATCGCGTTCCCGATCGACGCCCTGGCGATCGCCACCCTGCTGTACTACCAGACGGTGCCGGGCGTTCTGACCCAGGGCATGGCCTACGCGGGATTGGCGACGGCGGCCTACGCGACCATCATCCTCACGCTGCATACCATCAACGCCGCCCTCATGAACAAGCTCTGGACGATGGACCCCAAGTACGGCCCGCTGTCCCAGCAGATTCTCACCCACGAGGCGTTCCGGGCCGCGTCCATCAGGCTCGAGAAGCAGGCAGAGTGCCTCGTCGCCTCGGGCGGCAAGAACATCAGGGAGTTTGCTCGCCAGTTCCGGTGCGTTGATCACTGCATCACGACCGATGTGCGCTCGCTCTTCGCATGCCTCGACTCTCACCCACTCGCTCGCTCCGCGCTTCGCTCGCTCGTTCGCCAGAGAGTTCCGAGTGGTCCACCACTGGCACGCCGTTCACGAGGACAAGGTCATCTTTGCGACGTTCGAGCAGTACGTGCCTGGCTCGTGCGACCGCCAACACCACGAGCACGAGCGTGACGAGGTACTGCTGCAACGCTGGACCAAGATGATCGAGATGATCGAGGCCGGCAGCGACCGTTCGATCGTCAGGAGCCAGCTGTACACGGAGCTGAAGGACTTCCTGGCCGACTTTGAGCTCCACCTCCAGGGCGAGGAGATGCACCTCCAGCGCCTCGGCAGGAAGCAGCTCAACGTCGATCTGCAGAAGGCCATGATCAGGTCCGTCTGGGACATGACGCCCGTCGAAGTCTGGCAGATCATGATGCCCTGGGTCGTCGAGAACGCCCCAATGCACCAGCAGCGCGTCAAGTTCGTCCGAGCGTGGCTGTGGAGCGTGCCCGAGAGGGCGCAGCTCATCGGCCGGATGATCTACATGAAGTGCGACCCGGCCATCTGGGAGCGGCTGGTGGTGGCCATCCCGGAGATTGTGCCGCGCGGCGTCGCCGGCTGGAGGAGGTTCTACTGATTTGGTTTCGTCGTCTCTCTCTATATTCAAGTGTTCAGCGTCCAGCGTCAGCAGCAGTCTCTCACTCTATAAGTCTCGTTGTTCAGCGTCCAGCGTCCAGCGTCAGCAGCATGCCCTCGCATCAATTCGACGAGTCCATCATGGACGGTACGTCGCCAGGCACGAGCAGTCGTCGTGTAATGCAACGAGAATTCAAACGGAGTCGCGTTTCTCGCAGCTGCCCCCTCTCCCTCTCCCTCTCACTCGCTGTTCGCCGTCTTCTACATCGACAGGATTCCCTGCGTCCAAGCTGTTCAATATGGGTACGTCCTACACGTACGACGACGTCATCTTCCTGCCGCGACACATCCACTTCGGCGCGCACGAGGTCGACCTGACGTCGCAAGTGACCAGGAACATCAGCTTGCGCACGCCGCTGGTCTCCTCGCCCATGGACACCGTAACCGAGGCGGGCATGGCGGTGGCTATGGCCGAGGTGGGCGGCATGGGCGTCATACACTACAACAACACGATCGAGGAACAAGTGGCACACGTGAAGCGGGCCAAGAACCACACGCCCGGGTTTGTCGTGGAGCCTGCCGTCATGAAGAAGGATCGCACAGTGCTGGACTTGATTGACATGAAGGAGCGCAAGGGGTATGGGTCGGTCTGTGTCACGGACACGGGCGAGGTGGGCGGCAGGCTGCTCGGCGTCGTGAGCTCCAGGGACTACGACTTTGTCACCGACGCGATGACGACGCTGGACGAGATCATGACGACCGACGTGGTCACCATCACTGCCGGATCGGCCGGGCCGTCCTCGGACGTCAAGGCGGCCGCGCTGGAGAAGCTGAAGTCGCACAAGTTCGGCAAGCTCCCCGTCGTCGACGCCGAGGGAAACCTGCTCGCGCTGGCGACCAGGTCGATGTTCAAGGCGAGCCGGGGCGCACCAGCGACCGGAGCTCCGTCAGTTGCCCCCGACGGTCGTTTGCTGGTCGGTGCGGCCGTGGGAACCAGGCCCCAGGACAAGGACCGTGTCAAGGCGCTGCGGGAGGAGGGACACGTCGACGTCGTCGTGCTCGACTCGTCGCAGGGAGATTCCACGTACCAGATCGAGATGGTGCAGCACATCAAGCGGGAGCACCCTGGACTCGACGTCATCTGCGGTAACGTCGTGACCAGCGAGCAGATGATGCGGCTGGTGTCGGCGGGCGCCGACGGCCTGCGGGTCGGCATGGGGAGTGGGAGCATCTGCACCACCCAGGAGGTGTGCGCGGTCGGGCGGGGTCAAGCGACCGCCGTCTATCACACGGGGCGCATGGGACTCAGTCTCGGCGTGCCGATCATCGCCGACGGGGGCATTCGGTCGAGCGGCACCATCGTCAAGGCCCTGGCACTCGGCGCCAACGCCGTCATGTGCGGCTCCATGTTTGCCGGCACGGACGAGGCCCCGGGAGACTTCCAGACGATCGACGGCGTCCGCGTCAAGCGCTACCGAGGCATGGGAAGCCTCGAGGCGCAGGCCAAGAACTCGGCGTCGAGGTACTACGGCGAGAGCCAGAAACTGATCATCGCCCAGGGCGTCAGCGGCACCGTCAAGGCCAAGGGCAGCGTGAAGAGCATCGTCCTGCACACGGTCCAGGCCATCAAGCACGGGTTCCAGGACGCGGGATCCCAGAACATCGGAGAGGCCCACGAGGCGCTCCACAGCGGCGCCCAGCGCCTGGAGGTCCGCACGGGCGCGGCGCAGGTCGAGGGAGGCGTCCACGACATGCACACGTACACGAAAAAGGCCTGGTGAGGCCCGTTTTATACACTGTTGTTTACTTGCTATACGAAGTTGACGTCGCCGAGCACGTCGAGCACACGCAAACTCGTGAGCGGTTGCCGGTGGCCGTTGAGCCGCCTGCTGTTCTTCCGCCTCCGCTTCTTGAACACGAGCACTTTTCCGTCCAAAAACTGCTCCTCGACGGCTGCAATCACAGACGCGCCCTCCACGGTCGGCCGGCCGATGACGGTCTCCGTGGTGCTCCCGAGGAGGAGCACGCGGTTGAGTCGGATCTTGTCGTTGACGTCGACGCCCGGCAGCTTTTCTGTGATGATGAGGTCGTCGGCCGTGACCTTGTACTGCGTGCCCGCCAGCTCGACCACGGCAAAGACGGGCTTGCGCTCGACAGCGAACGGGCCCGTCACCCTGTCGTCGAGCAGGCTGAAGAACTTGTCCTTGCCCGACGTGTGTGTCCCCTCGTCTGTGTCCTTGCCCGTGCCCGCGCCCGTGCCCGTGCCCGTGCCCGTGCTCGTGTACGCCCGAGACGACGACGTCGTCGATGCTGCGCCTAGGTCTGGAAAAAGCCGCGACTTGGAATGCTGCCAAATTCTCCCGACAATGCACGTGGCATTTTTTCGGGCGACCATGATCTCTCTCTCCCTCGTCGCGTTCGTGCTGTTACAGAGCGCCACCTTGACCCTGCTGCTGCTGTCGGAGAAACGCTTCGATTTTCGCTCTGTTCTCTTCATGAAGCTTGCGCAGTCGTTCTTCTTCGTCCCGACCCTGACTCGCAGCCGGCTTCCCTTTCTCCTTCTCCTTCTCCGTCTCGGGCTCGGCCGGCAGATCCTCGGTCCGGAGCTTCCGCGTGACGTACGGCACGGCGACCACGGTCGCCGGCACCCGCCGCGCGCCGACAAACACCTGGGCGTTGTTCCACGTCGCCGGTAGGGACCCGGCCCGACCGTCCTTGTCGGTCCCCTCGCCGGCGCGCTCGCTCTTGCGTGCGCGTTTCAGGAACGCCAGGGCCATGTGTTTGGGGGGTGTCTTGCTAGTGTCGTCGACGTAGCTGGTGATCGTCCCGACCCGGTCGCCGGAGGCCGCAAAGACGTCGGTCTCGTCGACCTCGTCGATGGGCGCCTCGATTCGCAGCCCCCACAACTCTCTTCGGACCGCATTGTGCGTGTACACCTTCGCGAGGGCTTCCTGCCCCACGAAGCACCCCTTGTTTAACGACACGGCGTGCCACAGCCCCGCCTCGAAGGCGGTCGGCTGCTCCTTTGCGTGCGCCAGCTCGGCCTGCGAGGGCCGCCCCGACGCCACGCGCGCAACGTTCCACGCCTCGGTCCCCATCGGCGTCGCGCCGAAACCGGACACCAGCGTCTTCCACAGCGTGCCGGCCGCGCTCTCGTCGACAATCAGCCCGTAGCCAGAGTACCCCAGCGGATCCCCCTTGACCACCACCAGCGGCTTTCCGTCGAATCCCATCACCTCGTGCGTCCCAAACTCCCCGCCCAGCGTACCCTGCTGGAGCTGCATTGTGTACATAATATCGTTGCTCTTGGGACCGACGAGCCGCAGCATGCTCGTGCTGCCCGACACGTCTATCAGCTGGACCTCGTCGCTCATGAAGATGTGCTTCTCCAGGTGCGCCTTGACCGTTTCGCCCATATCTGGAGAACAGACGAGCATGAACCCAGTCTCCATTCGCAGCAACAGCAGCAGGTCAATCACCCGGCCCTGCGGCGTGAGGAGGCACGCCTCGCGCCCGGTCCCGGGCGTCATCCGCTCGACGTCCACGCCCAGCTGCCCGTGCAGGAACGACTCGGCGTCCGGCCCTGCCACCCGAAGCCGTGCCCAGTCCGAGACGTCCATCACGACCGCATCCTCCTCGATGGAGAACAGCGCCTTGGTGTCGTTCCCATAGGACAGCGGCACGGAGGACGAGGACGAGGACGAGCCCTCGCCAAACACCGCGCCAGCCTCCTCCTGAAAGTCGAGCAGATCCCCGCCGATCTCGGGCATCAAGTCGTCGAACGACGGCATCGACGCGCGCGGGGTGCCTCGAAGCGGTCCTGGTGGTGGTGGTGGTCCTGGTGGTGGTCCTGGTCTTCGCTGGGAGTGCGAGTGCGAGTGCGAGTGCGAGCGCGCCCACGACGCAGGCCAGGCAATGAGACAGTGTCCCGCGCGCATCGTACAGCAATTGTACTCCTCTCTGAAGACGACGGAGCAAGAGGGGAGAAGAGAGGGGCCGAGAGGACTGAGAGGAGAGGAGCTCCCAGGAAACTCCCCACCTTTCCAAACTTCTCGTTTGTGTGTCTTCCATCGATTCGTCGTCAGAAGAGTCTCGTGCGGCGACGAATCCAGGGAGTACACGTACATTGCACGCGGCAGAGGAGGATATGGCGTCCAGCTCGTCCAACCCACTGTTCAAGACGTTCGGGAAGGAGAAGTTCAGCGGCCAATCACAGCTCAAGCACTCGGTGCAGCGGTCCATCCGTGGTCAGATCGCGGAGCAGTACCCTTGGCTCGTTGAGCACGATGTGCTGGATGTCCTGCTGCCGAAGAAGGTCGACCTCACGCTGATCAAGCTGCCCGAGCACGTCCAACTCCTCGTGCAGGGGAGCGAGCCGCTCTTCTTCTCGACGCGGGACGGGGGGTGGTTCCCGACGCTGCGGTTATTGCACAAGTATCCGATGATGATGCCACGACTGCGGGTGGATACAGGGGCGATCAAATTTGTGATGGGCACGCGTTGAACCCGGGGGGCTCGTCGCATTCAACTCTGACTGCTCACTGACTGCTCACTGACTGCTC
>Ga0181584_10001087_pt1 | contig 20298 bp, 10 predicted proteins | sample 071ome_30_FD_132462 | JGI IMG/M metagenome (GOLD analysis project Ga0181584, IMG submission 132462) | Coastal salt marsh microbial communities from the Groves Creek Marsh, Skidaway Island, Georgia - 071406AT metaG (megahit assembly) | ecosystem: Environmental > Aquatic > Marine > Intertidal... | reverse complement strand
GAACACATTCTCGCGCGAACCTTGAGCGGCGATCGCCTTTCCGGCCTCAGCTAAAGCGGGGTCGTCGGAAGATCCACATCGAATGTGCTTGATACCGTTCTCCAACGCAAATTTAGCCGCGCTTGTGTCGCAACCCAGCATCGGGAGGCGCCCGCCTCCGCCGATGGGCACCTCATGAATCTCTTGCGCCGCGTCGAACACTTCCTCCGGCGGCGTGCTCACGTAATACGGCGATCCCGGTCCCGGCTTATTCGGATCTCCTCTCGGCGCGGGTCCATCCCACACCGCCGTCGGCTTTCGCTGCGCCGCCCAGTTTTGCCCCGGCGGAGGCGCCAGCCCGCCCCCGTTTCGAGCCGCCGCTTGCATCTGCGCACGCGTCGGCGGGTACGCCGGCAGCGTGGGATTGTATCCATTCACGTATCCACTCACGCTGTATCCGACGTATCCACCGCTCATCGGCGGCGCTGGCGCCCCCTGTTGCCCTCGCCCATCCATGCGAGACGATGGGCAAAACGTCCACGACTTTTGCGCGCTTCCGGCGCCGTGGCCTTCGAACTCCTTCTTCATGAACCGCTCGAGCGGTTGGCATCCATCGAGCGCCATTTTACGTCGCTTCCTCCCTCGTCGCGGTCGTCTCGCGACGCGTCGGGGTGTGTCGCGCACGGGGGGCGCCCCTCGCGGCGGCGTGACGTCAATCACTTTTTGTCGACACTGGGCGAGCGGGAGGGATTTTGGATGGATTGACGAATGCGTTTAGATGTCGTTTGTACGAATTAAATCGCTCGACGCGCGATGTCTATGATGTCAACGCGCGAGGACGAGCGGGTCCGGCGCGCGTCGGACGTCTACGAGCCGTCGGCGCTGATTTGGTTGAGGTACATGTCGTAGTATCGGCCCGCGCTCTCCAAGTCACCGAGCTCGGTGTAAATATCCGCGATAGCGCCGAGAGCCTCCATGTCCCCTGTGGTGTCTTCTAATTGCTGGGAAATGACGAGAACTTGTTCAAAATCTTCGATGGCACCCTGTCTATCACCAATGAGACGCTTGGAGGCGCCAAGACCGCGAGTGGCGCGACGGATCAAGACCAAGTCGCCGACGACGCGCGCCAACATCAGAGACTTTTTAAAGGCGTTCATAGCCCCGTTTGCGTTTTCCTCGCGTAAAAGCTCGCGACCTTCGCGAAGGGCGGTCTTGAGCTCTTTCATGTCGTCCGAGAGCGCTTCCCACTCGTCCAAGCTACCCATGGCGACGGAAGAAACTTCCTGCACGCCCCCCCTCGCGCCTTCAACGACGACACCTTCTCCCTTCACCACTCGCGACGACAGGGTCAAACTGGCGTTAATCTTTCGCAACTTTTCGTTCAATTCCGTAATTTCTTCCTTCTTACGATTGGCGGAGATGCCGCTCGCCACCGCGCCCGCCAAGGCGACAAACTCGGTGATGCCCACCACGTCGATTCCAAACGGCGTCACGCACAGCGTCTTACCCGCCAACACTTGTTCTCTCGACTTGGCCTCCTCCTTCTCCCGCAACCTCTCCAATTCGTCTTGCGCCTCGCCCTCACGCAATCTGCGCAACTCTATCGCTTTCGCTTCTTCCTCGCGCAAGCCTCGATAAAACGTATCAATGCGTTCCGTCGCCTTTGCTTCCTCCACCCGTCGCTTCTGCAAGAGCTCTTCTCCCGGCCCCGGCGCCGCGCGCGCGGACGACGCGCTCGCGAGCGCGGCAATCGTCGACGCGACACCGATCACCGCGGATCGTCGTCCACCGATCGCACCATCCGCGCGCGCGCGCGTCTCATCATCGCTCGTCGCACGGATCTCGACGCCGCGTCGAGCGTGTGGTTTCGTCGTCGCGGCGCGCGCGGCGACCGCGGGCATCGTCGGTGCGTGGGACAACATCGCGTGCGTCTCCGTGCGCGCGTTCGCCGGGTTCTCTCTCTCGCGAGACGGTCGAGCGCGCGTGAAAGTCGCGACGACGGGTGCGCGTGTGGATAGACTCGAGGGAAACGACGACGAGGGGCGGCGCCGACGCGCGAGAGGAATGGATGAAGGATATCGACGCGGGTGTTACACTCGTACGATTCGCGGCGGGACGGGACGTCGCGCGAGACGATGATGATCTATCACGCGCGACCGTCGTCGCGAGATCTCTTCAGGGCCTCGAGTTCGCTCTCGATGGCTTCGGAGACTGGCCTGCCGGCGGGGAGCTCGCCCTTGGAGGCGTTTCCGGGGAGGGACTTCTTGAGCGCGGCGAGCTCGTCGTCCACGCCACCGGCCTCGAGAGCCTTAAACTGTGCCTCGAGGTCGTCCGGGGCGGCAAACACGCCCATGGCCTCGGCCTCGGCTTCCATGCTCAACACTTTTTCTTCCATGCGCTCAAAGGCGCCGAGCGCGGAAGATGTCGACACGCCGCTCACCATGTCGCTCACCGCCTTGTTTGTCTTCGCGCTCGCCGCTCGCGCCTTCAACGTATCCTTCTTACTCTTCGCTTCCGCCATCTTACCCTCGAGCAATCGCGTGTTCGCGATCAACTTCTCCACGGCGTCCGTCTGCGCGTCCAAATTCGCCTTCATCGACTCGGCGTTCTCCGCGTACGACTTGCGTCTCGTCAGCGCCTCTCTCGCCAAGTCTTCGTCCCCCTTCTCCAGCGCCAACTGTGCGCGCTTATACCAATCTTCAGCAGCCTTATTCGCGGCGTTATACTTGGTCTCCAACTGCTTTTGGCTCGCCATCACCTGCGCCGTCGCCTGTCGCATCTTGATCAAATCGCCCTGCATCTCATTCACCGTCTGGTCCAAGATCTTCTCCGGGTCCTCGGCCGCGGTGATGAGAGAGTTGGCGTACGAAGAGATGACTCGCGTGAATCTGGAGAAGAGATTCGCGTGCGTCACCACAGCCCCTCTCGAGCGTCGTCTCGAGCTCGTCGTGGCGACGCATTTGTTTCTTCTCGCGGACGATCTCGGGCGGATAGCGTCGGGACGACCGACGAAGGCGGACGCGCGAAGCGACGTCGCGGACGCGGCGACGAGGGCGGACATCTTTCAAACGCGCGCGCGGTGTGAATCGACGACGAAGGCGCGATACCCGACGCGGTGACGCGGCGGTGAGTGACGAGGAATGGTGACGTTTCTGTGTTCCCCGACCGCCTCGAGGTGCCGACGTCTCGGCGACGCCGCGAGATCGCGACGCGGCGTCGAGGGAGACGGGGCGCGAGGGCGGCGAGAAGGAAATCCTCCCCGCGGAGGCGTTCGTGGGAGGCGTTCGCGAGATGAGCGCGCGTCAGCTTCGGTTACACCGCGGGGACGATGACTTTCTTCGAGCGCGCGAGGCGGCGGAGGACGAGGGCGAGGACGCGGATGAAGACGAGGACGTCGCGTCGGAGTCGAGCGAGGAGGAGAGACCGGTGCGACGCGCGTTGAATCCGTTCGCGGCGCTCCTGGGGAGCGAGGAGGAGGAGGAGAGCGAGGAAGAGGAGGAGGAGGAGGAGGAGGTCGAGCCGGAACCAGCGCCGGAACCGGAACCGAAACCGGAACCAGAGCGGAAGCAGACGCCGAAGCGCGGTGGGAAAAAGAATAGAAAACAGCGAGAAGTGGACGCGGAGGAGGAGGAGGACATAGACGCGCTCGTAAAGGAAGTGATGGGAATAGACGTGTCTTCGCCGGCGCCGGTAAAGGAAGGCGACGGAAAGACAGGGAAGGATGAAGCCTGCGCCTCGAGTCTGCTCGCCGTCGATATGCGAAACATGAAAGCGGAGGACGAGTTGAAGCGAATCTTCGGAGGGCGCGTCATCAGCGCCGTTGAGGCGGAGGAGGTGGGTAAGGCGGGCGGGCGCTCAGCCGCGTTCAGGGCAAAGCTGAATAGACGGTGCACATTTAGTCCCTACCGAGAGCAGTGGGCAAATTACCGCAGTGAGGGGCTCTACATGGTGAGTTCAGGTATCATGGATGCATCGTCGCGAATGTCAGAGTTCTCTTTCGCTTGGAAGGATGATTACGAAGAGGCAAACTTTGACTTTGAAATAGCGGTCAGTTCGCACGACCCGAATAGACTCTTCCACGTTTTGACTCGCTACCCTTGGCATCTAGAAACGCTTCTCCGAATTTCCGAGCTCTATCATTACAGTGGACAGGCGCAGGAGAGCTCTGAAATTTTGGAGCGATGCCTGTACGCGTGTGAAAGAGCGTGGCACCCAAACTTTGTAGGGGCGGCGTCCAAGGGCCTCGCACACTTAGATTTCAGCCTGGCCGAGAACAAGCCGATGTTTGAATCCCTTTTCAGACACGTCATCGCGCTCACTCGTCGTGGGTGCCATAAGACGGCTCTGGAGTGCGGCAAGCTCTTGCTAGGGCTCGATCACACCGATCCAAAAGGTGCTCTCTGCATGCTTTCGTACTTCGCCCTCAGAAGCGGAGAGGAACAATGGTTGCTTGACTTTGCAGACACTTTCGGGGAAAGCCGTTGGGTCAACGACAAATGGGAATCACACGGAAGCCTACTGAACTTTCCTGATTGGGCATATAGCAAAGCCATGGCGTTATATACCACGGCAAAAGACATCCAAACGGCGGACAAGGCGTTGGTGAGCGCCATGCTGTACCATCCGTATGCGTGGACGGCTACGCTCTGGAAGCTTGAGGCCGCAGTTTCCGGGGATAAAGAGTGGCAAGAAATCCTCGCGCACGATCACTTTGACTTTTCAAACTGTGCGCTAGAATCGCGAAGTTTAGAGCACTTATCAGATATCTTCGCGACTCGCCATCATCTGTTATGGCGTCCAGATCAAATACTGAGCTGGGCTAAGCGCGTCGCTCGCACGACTATTAAGCTCGTGGACTCGAACAAACCGTCTGATATCTTGGGCGGTCTGACCGCCGCTGACTTTGCCACCATCTCACTCGAGAACTGGCCCGCGAGCGAGCAAAATGATTTCGCTCACCTCGTCGTCGAAGATTTTTCCGACGTCGTCAAACGCGCGCTTCCCGAGGACGACCCGTTAGCCAACAGACCGGATCAAGGAAACGATGCATTTTCCGATACCGACGAAGATTAGCCCCTTAGACTTTTAGTTGAAGCGCAATCGCCAAAATGACAAAATTTCGCTCGACGACGCCTAACCCTCAAGCTCTTAGGGCGCGACGGTGCGCACCCCAGCCTCACTCGAAGTCGCACGTTGCACTGAGTGCGTCTTCGCGACATGTTCGCCGCGAACGTACCCGCGAACGCTGGCACACGCCTCGCGTCCGCGTCGTCGTCGTCGTCGACGCGCATCGTCGGTGCGGGCGCATCTCCTTGCGGGGTTCGTGCGTTTTCTCCATCGAGCGTCTCGCAGGCGCTTCGACGCCGCGGGGGCGCGCTCGGCGGACGGAGACAGGCTAGGATCAATCGTACGCCTCGCGCGGAGTCATCGAGCGACGGCGCGCCGTCCCAGAGGAGGGAAGATGCGACGAAGCAAGGTTCGACTGGAGTCTCGTCATCTTCGACAGGGAAGAAGAAGAGGGCGCGACGCATAGCGCCCAAGCCGCACGTGAAGGCGGATCCGATCGATGTCAAAGACACGTACGAAAGTCCGATCGGTGAGCTGGAGCGCAAACTACCCGGTCGACAGCCGTGGTTTCGTAAGGGGAACGCCACCGCGCAGGATGCTCGACCCGACGGGTTGGGAGCGAGCGAGAAACCATTGCTCACGCCGGGGACGAGGGCGTGGTACGATGAGTGGAGAGCAGAACGCGCGCGTCAGTACAAATCTCGCGCCGCTCGAGAGTGGGCCAAGAATGGGAGAGCTCCGGTGGAGGATTATGCGAAGGCTGGCCAAGCGGTGGGCAAACCCTTGAGCATCGAAGAGTTGAAGTTTACTCCGCTTGGGCGCGCGAAGATGCAGTTGGATAGGCAGCACATCGCGTACAATCGCTTCGTGGTAGACATCATGAATGAAGACATCAAGGAACTGTACGTGAGCGTCGATGCAGTCGCGAGATATGTAGCTGTGTACAACGACGGGAGACTTGCATATTGCCAAGTGGCGCCGGACAACACAGAGGTGTACGACCTGACGCAAATCGTCGGATTAGAAATCAAACCTACGATGGCTGAACCTGCGAGTCACACTATATCCGCGGTCGGTGATCGTGGCTCCGCCGTGAAGACGTTCATCGCTGGTTACGGTGTTCCGTCGCTGGGCGTGTTCATCGTGTGGGCTATTGTCTTCTACATGCAACGCTTCAGAGGAGATTGGGAAGATCGTCAAAAGATTCTCGAGCTCGAACGCGCGGAAGAAGCACAGAGACAGGCAGAGAAGGGTGATCCACGCATCGCGTTGTTGGAGGAGATGATGGAGAAGCTCGACGAAAAAGATCCACAGCGCGACACTCTGAAGCGAGAGATTCGTAATCGCAAGGCTGCCATCGCGCGCGCAAATGGGGACAAGAAGGACGCCGCTGCTCAAGCCGCGGATGGCGATCAAATGGGCGCCGCCAATGCGTTCATGAAAGTTGGCGTGAAGGTGGTGAAGAAGAAGAAAATAGACGATCTGGACTTGGAGGAAGAGGCTGCTGACGAAGCGAAGGGCAAGAGCAAGGGTAACAAGGGACCGAAGAAGGGTCGTGTGAACACAAAAATGAAGCTTCGAGATGAGAGCGAGGTGGTCAAGTTCGACGACGTCGCGGGGATCGGTACGGCGAAGGTTGAATTGCAAGAGGTGGTCGACTTCTTCCTCAAGCCGGACAAGTTCAAGGCGAGCGGTAGCAAGGTTCCAAAGGGTGTGTTGCTCACCGGTCCGCCGGGTTGCGGTAAGACTCTCCTCGCTCGAGCTGTCGCTGGTGAAGCCGGCGCGACGTTCTTTTCGCTCGCTGCGTCCGAGTTCGTTGAGATGTTTGTCGGTGTTGGTGCTGCCCGCGTGCGTGATTTGTTTCAGCAAGCCAAGAAACAGTCTCCGTCGATCATTTTTATCGACGAGCTCGACGCGGTCGGCCGGCCGAGAGGTGGTGGTGGCTCTGGCAACGATGAACGTGACCAGACGTTGAACCAGCTGCTCGTAGAGTTGGACGGCTTCAACAGCGACACGCAAATTGTATGCATTGCTGCGACGAACAGAGTTGACGTGCTCGACAAGGCGCTTGTTCGACCTGGTCGCTTTGATCGGAAAATTGTCATCCCGAAACCCGACTACAATGGACGAAAAGAAATCTTGCAAGTCCACGCTCGGGGTAAACCGATCGATAAGGATATTGATTGGAATTTGCTCGCTGGCGAAACGGAAGGATTTAGCGGTGCCTCCCTGGCGTCTGTGGTGAATCTTGCGGCGTTGCAAGCGGCGAAGGGATCTCGGGCATCTGTCACCATGGATGATTTCCAGACGGCGCTGGAGGCTGAGACTTTGGGTAAGATTTTACCGCAAGGACTCGGGGAAGAGAATGAAAAGCGTCTCGCTCTCATTCACTCCGCTGCGGCGGTCGCGTATCATTTGTTGTGCAAGGATATGGTTGATTTATCCTTCATCACCATCGTGGCGAGAGAGTCCAACGCCGAAGGCCAGGTGGCGATTGCAGAAAATCCTGTGGCGCTGCGTCCTGGTGCGTTCACCAAGGGCTTTATGCGACGACACTTGCGTTCTTCCTTAGTACCATCTGTCGCTGAAGAAATCTTCTACGGCTTTGACAACTGTACCAAGGTCACCGCTCCGTATAGCGGTAGAGCGAGAGAGATAGCGACTTTCTTTGTGAACAACGCGGCGATGAGCGATGAAAATAGCGAGTTTGGCTACGTTCCAACCGGACACGTCATCGAAGTCAATGATTTCTTGAGAAGCAACCGCGAGGAATACATCCTTCCGAGCACGACGCTCGAACGCTACGCGCGAGCTGATGAAGAGACACGTCGGTTGATGGAAGCTCAGTACGCGGCGGCGAAGAGATTTGTCGTCAAACAGAAGGCGGCGATCGAAGCCCTCCAGGCGGTATTGTTGGAGAAGAAGACGATTCAAGCCGAAGAGATGAAGGCGATCATTGATAAGCACGCGGTGGCGCCTTATGACGACGAGCAACTTCCGAGCGGACAAGCCACCGATCGAAAGTTACTCCGGGATTGGAACGGTACTGTGCCGGCAGACTACGTGACCGGCGGTGTAGCAACTCCTACTAGCGATTCTATTGATTAATACAATACATGCCATGACTAGAATTCCGACGTTTCGAGACCCAAAGCTTCACACACTCGTCGCATATCGTCGGGCATCTTTGCCTTGAACAACAGCGTCTTGCCGGTTTCAGGATGTTGTAATTCAAGCTTGTGCGCGTGAAGGGCTTGACGTCTAATACTGAGCGCCCCTCCCCACTTTCCGTACGGTTCTGGCGCGTCGCGAGAGTCCGGGGGCGTTAATTGATGCATTTGAGTCGGGTGCTCCGAGTTGCATGCCGCGAGCTGCGCTGCGCTCCAAAGCATCTTTGGGATGTCTTCCTCATTTTGCGCGCCCCAACGCAGATGCGGACCGTACAACGCATCGGACACGATTGGTAAGCCAGCGTGCGCCAAGTGCACGCGAATCTGGTGCGTTCTACCCGTCAGTGGCGTCACGCGAACGAGAGCGGCCATGGCTGTTGCCGACGTCGCTGTATCCGCCGCCGACGCGGGCGAGACGCCCTTTGGCGTCGTCAGCGCTGCCACGCTTTCATCCATGATATCGAACAGAGTGGTGCTCTTCTTCGAAACAATCTCACACGTCGTCTTCGCCTCTTTCCCATCGCTATCAAAGCTCACCGTTCTCGCCTCTCGAACGATGCCGTGATCACCAATGGGCGCATCGACGATGAAACTATCACCGCACCCTGGCGGCACCACGCCCACAGACACCGCTAAATACGTCTTCTTCGCCGTCTTTTCCTGGAACTGTCTCGCCACGTCTGACACCAAACTGTGTTTTTTCACGAATACCGCCACGCCCGACGTGTCCATGTCCAATCTGTGCACGATGTACGGCGTCATATCCGCACCGTCCAAATGGTGCAACGCGCGCGACAATAATGAATTACCCTCAAACCTATGATTCGGATGAAACCTGAGGTTAGGCGGTTTATTCACCACCAAAAACTCATCGTCCTCGAACACCACGTCCAACGGTGTTTCGTCTCGCACTAAATCAATCTTCAAACTCGCCCTTCGAAGCGTCATCTTGACTCGATCCACCGGCACGCCCAACTCGGCCGCGCACGCCTCGGGCGTCGCGCGTTCTCCATCCTCCTCACCCCGCCGTCTGTAACACATCCGCTTCACTCGCGCCTCGAACGCCTCGTTCGCCTCCGTCGCCAGCGCCAGCGCCCGTCTCGCCCCCTCGTTCAAGTCGCCACCGTTCGTCTTCGTCCACGTCGCCGACGGCACCGCCGCGCTCAGGTCCCGCGCGCACTTTTGCAGGTGCATTCGCAGCGCGTTCGATCGTATCTCCTGCCCGCACGCGGGACACTCGAGCTTGACGCTGTTAAACCGCGCTCGTCGTCGTCTCTCCGTGCGCGTGGGCGTCTCTCTCGTCGCGCGCGCGACGTCGGACGCGTCTGAATCCGAAGACGTCCCGAACGCGCCCGCACCCTCCAAGTCGCCGTCGTCGCGAATCATGACACCGCGCGCGATGCGCCGCGCGCGAACGGACGCGCGAGGTTCGACGCGCGCGATGACGCTCGCGACAACGGCTCGAGACCGCGCGGCGAGGCGCATAGACGCGCGAACGCGTGCGACACGAGGACCACCAGGTTCTGCGGCGTCAGTGTCGGGCGCGCGTCGGTGGGTTCATCGACGGCGCGCGCGCGAGCGATCGCGCGAACGCGCACGCAGAGAGCGTCGCGTCGCGTCCGCGCGCGCGCGCGACCGTGCGACCGCGCGACCGCGTGAGCGCGCGGGATGGGATTATTCACTCGTGGACCGGGCGATGCGGACGCGGCGTCGACGTCCTCGGGCGCGAAACGGGAAGAAGACGAGGCAGTAAAGAAACACACCTTTGTGACGCTCGAACGCGTGCTCGCGGGGGCGATGGCGGGCGGAATCTCGCGTGTGGTGACGGCGCCCATCGACCGAGTGAAACTTTTGTATCAGGTGGACAGGGAGAGCGGACGGTTCACGCTGCGGTCGGGGATGGCGATGGCGCGAGACATCGTGCGAAACGAAGGTTTCTTCGCGCTCTGGCGCGGGTGTAACGCGGCTGTGGTGCGGATATTGCCCTACAGCGCGACGACGTTCGGGACGTTTAATGCATACAACTCGGCGTTGGCGTCGGCGTTTGGTGTAGAGGCAGATAACGACGCGGTGCGTAAACACATGGGAGAAGACGAACGGTCGCCGCCGGTGGGTGACGTTAGGACGAGATTCGTGGCGGGAGCGATGGCGGGAGCGACAGCGACCATCGTGACGTACCCTTTGGACTTGTTGCACGCGCGGCTGGCAGCGCACTCGCCGAGGCACCCAGCGCCGAATATTTCGGGCATGTTCGGGAGCGCTGGTTACCTGTACGACGTGATGACCAAGGGTGGGGCGAGAAGCTTGTATAACGGTCTCACGCCAACGCTCGTCGGGATCGTGCCGTATGGAGGGATTAGCTTCGCAACGTTCGAGACGCTGAAATCAATGTACGTCAAGCAAGCAACGCGAGGGATGAGTGTTGTTCGAGAAGATGAGTTTGAGATGCCCATACACCTGAAACTCATAGCAGGAGGGTTTGCGGGGGTGGTGGCGCAAACGGCGACGTATCCTTTGCACGTTGTGAGACGGCGCATGCAAGTCCATATCAGTGAAGGCGGATCGATACCTCTGTACCCGAGCATTTGGGCGGGTTTACGTACGATTTATCAGACGGAGGGCATGAGACATGGATTATTTAAGGGGGTAACTTTGACGTGGGTGAAAGGTCCATTCGCCTCCGCGATCGGTTTTACAGCGAATGACTTACTGTTCCAACGAGTTGGTCCGATGTTCCGCCACGCGGTGCTGGATGAGGATCCGCCTGAGTCTCACGTACCAGTGACGTGGCATGAACGTAAATCCATCACCGCTTTCGAGACATTGTGCAGTGGTGCAATCGCCGGAGCGATCGCGAAGACAGTCGTCGCTCCTGCGGATCGCGTGAAGATCATCTACCAGGTTGACACACAAAAAGAGTTCACACTGAATGCCGCGTTGCGCACCGCGAGAGACATCATCAAAACCGAGGGCTTCTCCGCGCTTTGGCGCGGTAACGGCGTGCAAATGGTCAGAGTGATGCCTTACGCCGGCGTAAGTTTCTTCGTGTTCCCCAAGTACGATGGTTACATGGACATGATCACCAAGGGTCACCTTCCCACGTTCTTTGGAATTGATGCCGCCAAGCATGAGGATCAGCTGAGAATCCTGTCTCGCTTCTGCGCGGGCGCCGCCGCCGGCGCGACGGCGACGACCATGACGTACCCTCTGGACATGTTACGCGCAAGATTCGCTGCGAGCGGACCCTCTGTGAAGACGCCGCTCGCCGACATCGCCGCGCTCATTCGCCAGAGAGGTTTGCTGAGTCTGTACGGTGGTCTCTCGCCGACGCTAATCGGAATCATCCCGTACGGCGGTATATCTTTCGCCACGTTCGAGACGCTGAAAGCGTTTCACATCAAGCGAGCGATGAAGCAAGCCGAGTTGAACGGGGAAGAGATCCCGAGCCACGCGACGCTGCCGGTCTCGAGTCGCCTTTTTTACGGAGGCATGGCTGGATTATTGGCGCAGAGCATCACATACCCACTCGACGTCGTTCGGCGACGAGTGCAGGTCTTGGGTAAGACGGGCATGAGCACGCGGCAAGCCGTGATAAAAATCGCGCAGACGGAGGGGGTGCGTGGATTGTACAAAGGACTCACGATGAATTGGATAAAAGGACCGCTGAGCGTCGCGGTATCGTTTGCGGTAAACGACGCCATCAAATCGCGTATCTCCGAATGGCATGCGCAAGAAGGGGATTGATTGGCTTAGAGCTAGCTAGCTGCTTAAATACTACAACATTGGATTTTAGTCTACTTCACTTCTTTACCGACCGGTGCGTATCGCTGTTCCGACACGAGTTGTTTCAGTCTCGCTTCGACCTCCGCCGCGCTGTCTTTGTCTCCGCGTCGGCGCTCCAAACCGAGCCACAATTCAAGCAAAGGAATGTGCGGCGGGGCGCGCAAAACGCCTCGCTTAATGATTGCGATCGAGTTTGATATTCCTTCCATTTCCTCTTTCGACGATGAAAGCTCGAAAAGAGCCCACTGAAGCCATAAAGACGCGCTTCGAGGATGCGCCGCACATCCCTGTTGGAACAGCTCTCGTGCCGAGTCATCATTGTCCATCTCTGCCTCGAGCGTGGCGAGCGCCTGATACACAAAGTATTGACCGTTGTTGGTACCATATCTCACACCGTCTCTGAACACTTTGCGCGCGGCGTCGGCGCTGTTGACGCGCTTCTCCCACTGTCCCCATTGGAGCCAGGTAGCGGCGTCCGCTCGATCCTCAGTGGTGGCTGCGACAAACAACTTTCGCGTCATCTCCTCACTTCCCACGCGCTTCTCCAACAACGCCCAGAGTCGAAGATGTGCGGCGCGTTCGCGTCTAGTGCTCAGATGTTTCGGCACGGCTTCACCCTGCACGAAGAGTTGACGCGCTCGACCGTGCGCTCCTCCGTGGAACTCGGCCGCCGCCGCCGCTGTGATGCACGGCAAATTCGCTTTACCCGACGCGAACGAACCGCGCTCAAACGCCTCGATCGCGCCCTCAAAGTCTCCAGACTCTTGACGCGTTGTTCCGAGCGCGTGCCACACGTGCGCACTCTTCGGAAATCGTTCACTCAAACGTTCGAGCCGCTTCGTTGCAGATTCAACGTCGCCGTTGAGCTTGAGCGCCATGGCAAAGGCGTGCTCGAGTCGCATCTCCCCCGGATTCGCCTTGAGACCGGCGCTCAAGACGTCTAACTGGCGACGGTTCGACACATAATTTCTACGAGCGCTCGTCACAACGCCTCCGCGGTGTGAACTTCCTCGAGAGATGTCCTTCTCGAGCTCGCTCCACTTGAGCCACGCGGCGACGTTCTTCTTGTCGACGACGCACGCGCGATTAAACAATTCCCTCGCCTTCTCGATCGTGTCTTCCGACGAGCTCGCGTCTCCGTCCGCACGCAACGCACATTGTCCCTCTAGTTCTCCCCAATTCGCGAATAACGCCGATGCCATGGATCGCGCGCGCCGCGCAGCTCGCCCGCGGTTGCCGTCCTCAGCCTCGACGTCTTGACAAAACGCCGCGCCACGTTCAAACAAACTCCTCGCCTGATCGCTCCGTCCGCGTCCGAGCTCGAATGCGGCCCACGTCGTGTAATTAGACACGAGTGATTCGCACAGTTCCACCGACTTGACAAACAATTCTCGCGCCCGTTTCGGATTCCTCTCCCGTGCCTCGAGTCTCGCCCACGAATGCGCCGCCACTGCCGCGCTCTCCCTTGTTCGCGCATCCTCCGCACCCTCGGCGACGTCTAACGCCCGCTTATAACACTTTTTAGCTTTGTCCCATCTTCCATGTTCCTGCTCGTGTCTACCGAACGCCACCCACGCGTCACACATCTCCGAAACCGTCCCGTTTGTCGACGTCGTAGCCTCTCGACGCAACGCCCTAGCGTTCGCCTCCCCTTCCCGCGTCTTCACCGTCGACTCCGCCTCCGCCCACGCGCACAGTGTCACCACGCTCACGTCCCCACCTTTCAAACTCTCTCGATGAAGCCGCATCGCCGCGCGTCCACCCTCGCTATCACCGCACGCGAAGCACGCCGTCGCGCTCGTCGCCGCGCTCGTCGCGTCCTCGGGACGTCGCTCCAACGCCGCCAACGCCACCGTCTTCGCCCGCTCGAATCGTCCCGTGCGCGCGAGCCAGGACGCGCGACGATGAAACGCCGTGATTGACGTCGTCTCTCGCGCGAAGATCTCGTCGTCGACGCGGCCGCGACTCGTTTTCGCGGGCGATTCGGACGGCGGCGTCTCGGAAGACGATGTCCCCGCGATGGATTGCGCGCGCGCGAGACGCGCGCGAGGCGTCGCTCGAGCGACGCGTCGGTCCGTGCGCACGCGCGGCGACGTCGCGGGCGCGGGCGCGGGCGCGGGCGCGCTGAGACGCGCGAGCGTCGACGCCATGCGCGCCGACGACGCGTCGCGTTATCCGGACCGGACGGCAGAGCGCGAGGCGCGAGGCGAGACGCATGCGCGCGGCGACGACGCGCGAGACGACGAGGACGCGGGCGGGCGTTCGCGCGAGTCGCGACACGACGCGACGCGCGGGTGGACGCTCGCGCGAGCGCGGACGAGAGCGACGATGTCGACGGGACATTGGGAAGTCAACATCTTTCTCGACGACGACGACGACGACGACTGAGACGACGACGACGCTGGCGAGACGCGAGAGCGACGCGTCTGAGGAATCGTCGCGCGCCGCGCTCGAGGAGAAGAAGCGCGCGTTTTGGGAGACGTTTTGGGAGACTTTGGAGGAACAGCGAGGCAAGGCGCCATTCATGAAGACGAGACGACGTGTCGAGACGACGACGGCGACGACGACGACGACGACAAACGTCCAAGGGACGACGACGGAGACGGTGCGTCGAGAATTGGACGTGATACCGCGGTCGGACACGTTCTGGGGGCGGTGTACGATCGGTGGATTGGTGATGGGTGTGTTGATGACATTGTCGGCGAGCTCGCTGACGCACTGGCCGACGGCGAGGTATGCGTTGTGTAATCCGCTCGTCTTTATCTTCGATCCGAGCGGTCCAGAGGCTGAGGCGAAGTTTGCGATCGTAGCTGAGATCGCGAGACGGTTGGCCAAGCCAATGGTGCGGTATTTCGCGGCGTGGTGCGCTGTGCGTTCGAGGTGGAGGCTGATGTGGGCTTCCTTTGCGGCGAGCTGCGTATTACCAGCCGTGGAGTTTGCATGAACAGAACTGTATTGATCGCAACGCTGTGTAATTGTGTAATTGATTAAAATATCGTCCATCTCGTCGCCTATTTACTTGCGAACGGAGATGGTGAAATCTTTTGAAATAGCCTGATTGGGCTGTCTAATGTGCGCCGCGGCGTCGCGTCCAATTCTAGCGATGTCGAGCTCGTCTCCCGTCGAGCACGACGCGCCCGTGTGCTTGGAAGACAAGCCGTACACTGACACACGCTCGATGATGGAGTCATCAGTAAACGCCTTCGCGTTACCGCTGCCTCCGTCCGCCGTGGAGGCGCCCGAGACGGTGAAGCGATTGTTTTGAAAGGAGAGCGAACGACGCGCGAACGCCGAGCGCGCCGAGGCGTACTCGTAACTCTCACCGTCGTCGGCGTAGTACGTCCCGAAGGCGCGACCGTTCTCATCGAGCGCGACTATGACTGTCAACGGATCCCCCCTCATCGCCGTCGAGCTACGTCGAGCTCGCTCCTTGCGCACGAAAACCGTCCCGCCTCTCAGGAACACCGGGACGTCTTCGAGCGTGACGGCGACGTTCATCATCTTTGGGCCCACGTGTCGCGCCCCCGACTTTTGCTCGTACCACACGCCCGTAGGAAGATACACCGAGACCGACGTAGCGCCTTGAGTCAACACCGGTTGAACCAAAATGGCGGATCCCAACATGAAAGAGTCTTGTCTCTTGAAGGCGTTTTGATCGTTGGGAAACTCGTACCAAAGCGGTCGAAGCACCGGCGCGCCGGTTCTGTGAGACTCTTCAAACAGCGTGTAAATGTACGGCAAGAGCGCGTATCGCTCGCGAATCGCCGTGCGAATGATCGCCGTGCTCTCTTCACCGAAGAGCCACGGTTCTCGACGCTTGGTCTCCAAGTGTGCGTGTCCGCGGAAAAATGGATAGTACGCGCCCACTTGGTACCAACGCGTCATCAGTTCTGCGTCCGGATTACCGAAGAACCCACCGACGTCGGCACCGCTAAACGTCAAGCCACTGACACCGAGCGTCAACACCATCGGAAGACTCACCGCGAGGTGCTTCCAATCCGCGGCGTTGTCGCCAGTCCAGATGGGTCCGACGCGCTGCGTTCCCGCGAAGAAGGCTCTCGAGAGGACAAAAGGACGCTTATCGTTGCGACGCTTGATGCCCTCGGCGGTGGCCATGTGGTAATACATGCCGAAGGCGTTGTGAACCTCGCGATGTTCGACGCCTCCGTGATGGATTAAATCCTTTTGCATGGTAATCTCTGGACCGTTGAACACGGACGGTTCATTCATGTCGTTCCAAATGTACAGATCCTCTGTCGAACCCGCGTAGGACGAGAGCGAAAACTTACCCGCCCACCACTCGCGCACCTCTGGGTTGGTCACGTCCAAGTACTTGGAGCTTCCCGGCCAACACCAGCCGTCAAAATCTGTCGTGCCGTCGTTCTTCTTGACATAGAATCCTTTGTCGTTCGCCTCCTTGTAAATCGGATACGCGTCGTCAATCTTGACGTGAGGATCGACGATGGTGACCATTTTTCTGCCACGGCTGGCGATGTCTTCGATCATGCGCTTGGGCGTCGGAAAAGGACCTTTATCCCATGTCATGTACCGCTTTCCGTCCGTGTGTTCGATGTCGAGCCATAAAACGTCGTACGGGATGTCGTGCTCGTCGAAACCCTCGTCCACTTCCTTGACATCCTTTTCGTCGCGGTAGTTCCATCGGCACTGGTGGTAGCCCAAGGCAAACATTGGCGGCATCGACGTCGTGCCCGTCAACGCAGTGTATTGACGCAACACTCGGTCGGGAGTCGCACCCGGTAGGAAGAACACATCCATCGCGCCGCTCTCGGCCATCCACTTGGTGTGTACGCCGTTCGAGCCGTCGACATTGACGTCCACGTACATCTCGCTAGGGTTGTGGAAATACAAGCCCGACGTCTTCGCGACGCCGTTCGAGATGCCGTGCGCCGTCATCATGGGAATAGATCCGTACAGTCCAAACGGACTCTCGTCGAGGTATTCGAACACGTCAAGATTGTATAATCTGTACGGCTCGCCCAACTTCTTTTCCACGCGCGATCCCGCGTCGTTGGAACCGCCGAACCATCCCGAGCTCGTTGTCTCGTACGCCTGTGTGGGCTTCAAACTCATCGCCGTCGCCCGTTCCGGGATCCCGTACACGTCACTGGCGGTAGGAAACGTTACATCGAAAGAGACGCCCATCGGTCCGCGCTTTCTCTTATCTGAGTGTCCGTTGAAAGACTCGGACCAGCTCCCCTCGTCTCCCTCGGACTCGCGCGCCTCGGGCGTCGTCTCAAACACGAAACCACCGCGCTGGTTCAACACCGCCATCGGCTTGGCGTCCGACCCCGCGTTTGGTTCGAACACCTCCACCTTGAACGGATTCAGACTCACTCTCGTCAGCGTCTTCGTCTCCACGGCCTCGATCTCTACGAACTCGCTCGTGCGTCTCGTCACCTTGAGCGTGCACCGAACGCCTGCGCCGAATTCTGCCTCCTTCGTCAACACATCCACGGGAACGTATCTCGGCGTATCTCGCTCGTCCACACGCACGCGAATCGCCCCCGTCTTGAAAGCCTGCAATCGCGCGTACGCCTTCGGTCCCGCCTCTTTCTTCGAAGCGCTGAAGACGTCAAACTCGATAAACTTTTCCGCTGCCTCGGCCTCTCGCGCGCTCGCGGCGTCCTCGCCGCCAATCCATCGCGCCGCCGCCTCACCCTTCGCTTTCACCGCCTCCGCGTCGTTTGTCTCGTTACTCTCCGCGTTTTCATCACTCCCGGTCACGACCGCCTCGTCGACGCGCGCCTCGCCTCGTCCCGCGTACGCGTCCCGAAGTCGTGCGCAAAACGAGCTCGTCTCACACGTCTTAAAATCCTTCTCTTTGAACCCACGCGCGAGCGTCGCCGCGCACGCCCACGCGACGACGACGAACGCAAACGTTCGCGCGACACCACCGCGCCCACGCCTCGTCGTTTCCCCTCGACGCGTGCCCATGACGACGAAAAGATTATTCTCAGAAATCAGATGTCACCAGTCTCTGATGAATCCGATCGACGCTCGCGCGCGTCGTCGAGGGCGTCTCGACGCGTCTTCTTTCCGAGACGCGCGCCGCACCGACTTGACGGACGCGTCGTCGCGCGAACGTCGATCGATCGTCGCGCGACGTCGCCGTCTGTCGTCGTCCCGCGCATCGCATCCGCAGCTCGTGGACCCGCGCGAAAGACAAACGCGCAAAGAATCGCCACAATACGGCGCGCGCGGCGGCTCGACCGCACCGCGATCATGACGGACGAGAGCGGCGCGACGACGGGTCGAGGATCGATCGATAAGGCGCCCGCGTGCGACTCGACGACGCCGCGCACGCGCACGGTCGGATTTGACGTCTCTCCGGCGCCGCGCGCGGGCGGCGCAGGCGATAGCGGGCGAGGGACGCCGAGGTCGGGCGTGTTTCGAGAGCTTCGACGGATGGCGGAGGAGGCGGGCACTGCGCCGACGCGAGGGACGTGCGAGAGCGGTGATGGGTGCGCGAGCGCGGTGTCGATTCCGCGCGCGAGCGAGGATCTCGACGGGGAGGGGTACATGGGCGCGGTGAGTCGATCGCCGGTGATGATTTTACCCGTGCGCGCGTCGGATGGCGGGGCCAAGGGCGGGGCGCGAGAGGAAGAGGGCGCGGAGCGAGAGGTCGTCGAGGCCAAGGATGAGGCGGTGGAGGCGTTGGCGAGGGAGGTCGAGGCCAAGGCGAGCGTGACGGCGAACACGGACAAAGTCGAGGGCGAGGCGGGGACGAAAAAGGAAAAGAAGAAGGAGGGCGGACCGCCGAGAGATATTCCGCCACCGAAGCCGAAGATGACCAAGGCGGAGCGACGGGAGTTGCAGGAGGCGCAGCGCGCGGCCAAGGCGGCGGCTAAGGCTGGAGAGGGCGGAGGTACGAGTGGGGGCGCGAAGAAGGCGGCGGCTGAGGGCGGAGGCGCGAGCAGAGGTGCCAAGCCGAGCGCGAGCGCACGCGGTACAGACGAGAAGGCGTCGACAGGGTCGAAGAAGAAAGCGCCGGTCACGAACGGACAGGCGGTGGGTAAGTTGACCTCGGGTATCTCGCACTTGCGAGGGGCGTCGAAGGACTGCGTCATCATGGTCAAGGCGCATCCTACTGTGGAGCGTTTGGCGCTCAACTACGCGCGTAAGAAGACCAAGGGCGCGCGCGAACGCGTGTGTGCGCTTTTGAATGTCTTGCGCACGGTCGTGGAGACGTTTGAAGTGCCGGCTGATGGAAAGTACGCTCTTTCTCTCACTCACCATTTGAACCAGGTCGTACACGCCCTCGACAAAGCTCGTCCCATGGGCGTGGCGATGGGCAACGCCGTGCGATCGTTGAAGACGCATCTGGCTCGTTTGTCTAAGGAGGAAAACCAGTCCTTGACGAACGAAGCGTGCACGCAAAAGACGTTGATGCACATTGATTACTTTATCAAGGAAAAGCTTGACGTCGCGTTGGAGTCCATCATCGCCACCGGCGTTCAAAAGATTGAAAACGGCGACGTCATCGTCACACACGGCGCGTCCAAGGCTGTTCGTGACATTCTCGTGAACGCACACCAAGCTGGCATCAAGTTCACCGTGATGGTCGTCGACAGCCGACCTTCAAATGAAGGTCCGGGCATTCTGAGCGATTTGTGCAAGCAAGGCATTGACTGTGTCTTCACCGCTCTCAACGGTTTGAGCTACTCGATGGAAAACGCGACCAAGGTCATGATAGGTGCCGCCGCGTGTCTCAGCAACGGAGTCGTTGTCTCGCGCATTGGTTCGAGCGCGGTGGCGCACGCAGCGGTCGCGCGCTCGATTCCGGTGTACGTCGCCGCCGAGACGTGCAAGTTTTCCGAACGCGTTCAATTCGACGCCTTTGCGTTCAACGAGCTCGGCGACGTTCAGGACGTCATCAACATCGGCGGGTCCGAGGGTGTTCTCGCCGCCGTCCGAGACGCGCCGAACCTTTCGATCATGAATCTCACATATGACGCCATCCCGTGCGTGTGCGTGCGAGCCATCATTTGCGAAGCCGGCGAAATTCGACCTCAGGACGTCCCGTGCTACATTCCACACTGACGCTCTCGTTCCTGATGCTCCTTAGAACTACTCGATTCAATATTCGACATTCAACACATCATAGTCACCGCCGCGTCGACTTGATCTTGGATTAATCTCGAAACCGCCGCCGAGACAGTTCGCGCCGGGTTCAAACGACCCCGACCCGCTCGCGCGTCAGTCGAAGACGCGCGGCGCGATGTCGTCGCTCTTGTCCCGCGCGAAGTTGCGCGAATGCTTGCATCTGCGTCATGACTTT
>Ga0181584_10001084_pt1 | contig 20324 bp, 12 predicted proteins | sample 071ome_30_FD_132462 | JGI IMG/M metagenome (GOLD analysis project Ga0181584, IMG submission 132462) | Coastal salt marsh microbial communities from the Groves Creek Marsh, Skidaway Island, Georgia - 071406AT metaG (megahit assembly) | ecosystem: Environmental > Aquatic > Marine > Intertidal... | reverse complement strand
TCCAGCGCGTGTACTCGAGCGCGATGGCTTCGACGGCATCGACAGCACCGAAAACGTCGAGGGCGTCGAGGGCGTCGAGGGCGTCGAGGGCGTCGAGGGCGCCAACGCCGTGCTGGCAGTGCGGCCAGGACACGGGACGCGCAGCTCTCGTCTGCGACGGCTGCGGCAGGGTTCAGCCTCCGAGCGACGATCCCGCCGACGCGTACGCGATGCTTGTCGAGTCGATTGCGCCCGATGATCCCAAGAAATTCGACATCGATTTGCGGCAACTCGAGAGGTCGTACAAGTCTCTCCAGAAGGTCCTGCACCCCGACAAATTTTCCTCCGCGTCCCAGGCCGAGAAAGAGTACTCGGCAGAGCAAGCGATTCGTGTCAATATGGCGTACGCGGCCCTGAAAGAGCCGCTGAGTCGAGCCGACTGCCTGTTGCGTCTGGCTGGGGCCGAGGAAGAGGAGGGCACGACGATCGGTGCGCTGCCGCACCACTCGGAGATGCTGATGACGTTCATGGAGTGGCGGGAAGAGATCGAGGAGGCGAGCGACGAGGCGACGCTCGTGGGCCTGCGGGATCGGATCGGCGACAAGATCGACGAGTGCCTGGAGGCGTTGAGGGATGCGTTCGACGTCCGGGGGGATATCGAGCGGGCGAAAGCCGAGGTGCAGGTGTTGCGATACCTGAAGCGGATGCAGGAACGTATCATTGAAAAGCTATAATAGGATCGAGTAGATTCAGATGATTCAGAGGATTGAGACGAGGATTCAGAAGTCGTCGTCGACGGCGAGGTCGTCGTCGCTCGTTGCCGCCTCCTCGGCGGGGGCGACCGTTTCGGCCGCCTTGGTTCCAGCCTTCTCGGCTTGATCTTGCTTTTGCTCCTGTGCGCGCTCGTTGACTTCCTCGGCGGGGGCGACCGTCTCGGCCGCCTTGGTTCCAGCCTTCTCGGCTTGATCTTGCTTTTGCTCCTGTGCGCGCTCGTTGAAGACGAACGAAATGGTCTCGCCGTCGCCCCGCACCGCGTGCAACACGCTGTCGTCGGCCTCGGCGTCATCGACAAATGCGCGATCCGACGATCTGAGCTGGTCGGCCGTCATGCAGCTGACGCCCACCTTAATGTTGAACAGCTCTTTCAGCTCCTCCTTGGTGAACGACCCGCCGCCCTCCTTCTTTCCCTTTCCCTTTCCCTTTCCCTGTCCCTTGCCCCCCGCTTGCGCCATGCCCCCGTCCCCGTCCCCGTCGACCTCGGCCAATCCGACACAGCACCTCGCCAGCTGTCCTTTCATCATCTGCCGCTGGTAGATCTTTTCCTCGACGCTCCCTGCGGTGATCATCCGATAGATGTAGCACTGCTTGGTCTGGCCATCCCGCCAAATGCGCGCCATCGCCTGCGCGTCCAGCGCGGGATTCCAGTGGGAATCGTATAGCACAAGGCGGTTGGCACCGACCAGGTTGAGGCCGACGCCGCCGGCCTGCGTGCTGAGCAAGAACACCTGGCCGATGTTGTTCTTGTTGAACGCGTCGACGACGTCCTGGCGCTTGGCGACCGGCGTCGACCCGTCCAGCCTCGCGGTCGTAAAACCGAGGCGATTGACCTCCTTCTCGAGGACGTCCAGCATGGACGTCCACTGGCTCACGACGACGACGCGCTCGCCCATGCCGTTGATGATCCGTTCCAACAACGACAGAGTCGCCTCCATCTTTCCAGATGCGGACGGCGCGCCGCTGTCACTGCCGTCGCCCTCAGCCACGTCCTCAAGGAGGGCCGGGTGGCCGCAGACTTTCCTGAGCTCGCCGAGCAGGACGAGCGCCTCGTCGCCGACGTACAGATCGGACTGCCACCGCCGCGCCACGATGCTCTTCATCATGGACACTTGCCGCTCGGAGGGCCGGCAGAAGACGGCGTACGACGAGAGCTCTGGCAGGTAGGCCTGGTTGACCGCCGACGATCGGCGGAGCATGAACGGCGCCAGCATGTTCTTCAGCTCTTCCAACCGCGCCGATCCCAGTTCCTTGAGCTCGTCTTTCGCTTTCTTGTCGCGGCTCTTCTCGATCGGCCCGGCGAACACGTTCTGGAACGAGGCGTACGTCCCGAGCGCTCCCGGCCGCACGTAGTCCACCATGCTGAACAGCTCGGACAGGTTATTCTGCAGCGGCGTGCCGCTCAGGAGTACCTTCCTGGAGCCTTTTGACGCGAGGACGAGCGCGTCGATGGTCTTGTTCCCGGCCGCGCTCTTGATCCGGTGGCCCTCGTCGGCGACGAGGACGTCGATCGAGCCCGAGAGCTCCGCGGCGTACTTGCGCAGTGTCTCGTACGAGATGATGCCGATGTTGTACAGCCGCCCGAACTTAAAGTCCAGGATCGTCTGCTTCTTCTCCTGCTCCTTGGACGTCGACAGGCCCAAGATGATGGGCTTCACGGTCGACGCTTCGCCCACCCACTTCCGGATCTCCGCCTTCCAGTTCTCCAGGAGGGACGACGGCGCCACGATCAGCGCCTTTTGCACGGTCGGCGCGCCAGTTGGTCCCTGTCTCAGGAGCGTGTGGAGGAGGGCGATGGTCTGCAGGCTCTTGCCGAGACCCATGTCGTCGGCGAGGATCGCCCCGCGCCGGATCGGCGACGACTCTGTGACGCACCGGTACAAGAACTGCACGCCCTCCTTCTGATGCGGCCGCATATTCCGGTACAGGGACGGATCCAAGACCACCGGGCACACGCCCTCCTTGTCCGCCTCCCAGGCTTCCTTGTTCAGGACCATGGCGTGCTCGCCGTTCGGGTCAAACGCGGGCGTGAATCGCTTCACGCGTTTCAGGGGGACGCCCGCGCTCGCTGCAGCTGTTCCCATCATCAGGCCTGCGCCACCGAGCTTCGCGCCGCCGGAACCCGTCATCATGGGCGGCAAAAACGCCTTCTTCACGCCACCCGCCCCCATCGGGTTGACGAATCCCTTGGCCATGGAGAAGGCGGGCTTGGCCGGGGCCACCGCGCCGGCGGCGGAAGACGCGAGAAACGCCGCCCCGCTGAGAAAGTTCTTCTCGCTCACCTCCTCGTCGAGCTCGACCTCAAACCCGCCCACGGGGATGGGCTCGTGCTCGTCGCCGTTGGCGAAGTCATCGAAGACGTGCTGCAGCTCTGAGAGTTTCTTCTTGGTTTGAGATTTCACCTGGAGGATGGGAACGGACGAGCGAGCGCCAAGCGCGAGGGGTGAGCGTCGCGGCGTGCGAGCGTGGCCGCCAGTCGACCGAGCCGACCGAGCCGACCGAGCCTACCTTGCCTTGATCCTCGTACAGGATCAGCTCGCCCTGCTTGCTCTGGTCCCAGGTCAGGAACCCGTCCGAGAAGTTCTTGTTCTTGCGCTTCTTATTGGGCGCATACTTTGTCCAAAGGACCTTCCACACCCGTTTTGTGGACGATCTCTTTGTCTCGGTCGTCGAGTTCTTGATGTTCGACGCCACGTTTTCGGTCGTTTCCAGCATCGTGCTGTATTGTAGCACCTATGACGCGACGTGACGACACGTGTCGTGTCGAATGGCCGAAACTATTTGATGAGAGAGACTGCAACTCCTTTACTCGAACCGTTCGAAACGGCAGCTCGACAGATCCAAAAGCCACGCCCCGCCGTCGTCCTCCGGGATGAGAATCCCAGACCCCGTGACCTCCACTCGCGTGCGGGGCGCATGGACGCCTCCGATGTCCCACAGCTCCAGCGAGCGGCGCTTTGGCGCGTAGATCATCAAGGCCACCTCGCCGTTCCGCACGCTCCAGGCCAGGTGGCAGTCCCGGTAGCCCTTGATCATCTTGACCACCGACCTTTGTCGAATATCGATGACGATCACCCGACCCAAGGTATCGCAACACGCCGCCCATTCGCCGCGCCAGCACACGAGCCCGAAGCACTCGCGCTTCTCCTCGTCCCAGACGCTCGCGACGGGCGAGACGAGCTCGCCGCGGAGCTTGCGTTTCTCCTTGCTCGACAGTTTCGTGTCACCGTGATCGTCGATCGTCTCGTCGGGGCGCTCGACGACGTTCAGGACGTGCGTGCCGCTGTTGGCGCGGGATGCGCGAGCGCTGTTGGAATGTGTCGATGCGGGCCCTGCGTCTTCGTCCGCACCACGCCCAAAGAGCATCCTCGACGACATGGCCACCAGTGACGAGATGATGCCTTTCGACGGGGCGCTTCGATCCAGCTTGAACCAGGCGACGGGAGGGCCTCGGCCGACCGACATGGCCGCGACGACCGCCTTGTTACCACCGGCTCCGTTTGCGTCAAACGTCGAGCGTCCCCGCTTGTTCACAGACATGATCATATCGTACAGCGTCTCGTCGGCGGGCAGGACGACGGTTCCCTGCCGCGGACCGGTCGTGTACGTCTCGTAGACTGCAGACACAAGTGTGCGAGCGACGGGGGGTGAGCGGGCGTGGAGGCGGGCGAGACGCACGCCAAGACACGTACCGAGGGCTTCTAGTTCGATCGTTTCTCGGCGAGTCTTGAGCCACCACTGCCGGGCGGAGAGGACCTCGATCACGTCGATCAGGACGATGCCGTCGATTGCGCTCATACAGATGGTCGACGAATCGCAGCTCAACGACATATGCGACAGCGGGCGCTGGTGCACCCGCTGTCGATGGATGCGCTCCAGCTTTCGCTGGTCGCCCCGAGCGTCGCCAGAGGACGTCGGGTGGTGGACCTGGACGAAGCCGGCGGATGTGCCTACGACCAGGAGCATATCGTCGCTGCCCGGCACCCTCAGACACCGCATGCTCGTGATCATCTCCGCCGTAGACGGGGTCACCGCGGCCGCAAAAAACAACGGGTGCGTATGCGCATGCGTGGGGAGGACCACGATCCGACGTCCCCACGCCACGCAGATTGTCGAGACGTCGGCGCAGACGACGAGGGGCAGGGACTCTTGGCACTGCACGAGGTCCCTGTCGTCTATGTACGGGGAGTTCTCGTACTGCAGGATCAGCCGAGCCAGGTACTCGACCTGCATCTCCCTAGACATCTCTCCACCCCGCGGCTCAAGACGGGATGCTCATGGGTCTCGAAGGACGAGGATGGGATTCTTCATTCGTTCACGCTGGGTTGGACAAGCGATTTTTTCCTGACCGATCGGTCATCCGATTCGCTTCGGTTTCATGAAACTGATCAGTTAAGGTCTGGAATGTGTGGGAACGTTCGGCTACTAGAACTGCATCCTGGGAGCGATGCACATGGACATGAGCTCCTGGAACAGCAGCTTGGCGGCGTACGGCAGCTGGACGGCGACGATGCCCGTCGTCGACTTGCACGCCTGGCAGTGGAACGAATTCTTCCGCAAGGCCGCCACAGCAATGACACCACACTTCTCGCAGACATGGATCCTGTACGCGTCACTCTGATTGTACAGGCGCTCCTTGAGGAAGGCGGCCGCGCCGTGCGAGATGATGCAGTCGCGCTCCATCTCTCCGAACCGCAGACCGCCGTCCCTGGCCCTACCCTCGGTGGGCTGCCTGGTCAGGATTTGAACGGGCCCGCGTCCACGGCTGTGGATCTTGTCGTCGACCATGTGCTTCAGGCGCTGGTAGTAGGTCGGGTTGAGGAAGATGAGCGCCTTGAGCTGGCGCCCCGTGTGGCCGTTGTACATCACCTCCCAGCCGCGGCTCTGGTACCCGCAATCGTGCAAGGCCCTCGAGATATTATCGACGGTGACGCTGGTGAACGGCGTGGAGTCTCCCTCCTGGCCGACGCAGGCCGCGACCTTCGACATCAGGGCCTCGACCAAGTGCCCGATGGTCATTCGGGACGGGATAGCGTGCGGGTTGATGATGAGGTCCGGCACGATTCCTTCGGCAGTGAATGGCATATCTTCTTGGGTGTAGGTGATACCCACGGTACCCTTCTGGCCGTGGCGAGAGGCGAACTTGTCGCCCACCTGCGGGATGCGCACCGACCTCACCCGCATCTTGACGAAACGGGCACCGTCGGCGCCCGTCGTGAGGGCCACGCCGTCAATCATGCCGCTCTCGCTATGGCGCAGACTGGTCGAGCAGTCCTTCCTGGAGAACCGCTGCGGCATGCCGCTGCCGTCGTCCGGAATCGGGGACGTCTTGCCGATGACCACGTCATCCCCACTGACGCGCGTGCCGGGGGCGGCGATGCCGTCGTCGTCCAGCTTGTCGTAGGTACCGTGGCGAAGGCCAGCGGTCACCTCGCGGTCCGGGCGCTCGATCGTCTCCTGGATGATGCTTCCCTGCTGCTTCTCCTCGCTCTTGTACGACCGGAAGAAGATCGACCTGAAGATGCCCCTGTCGATGCTCGACTGGTTCATCATCGTCGAATCTTCCTGGTTGTACCCGGAGTAGCACGCGATGGCGACAATGGTGTTGATGCCGGCTGGCAGCTCGCGGAAGTGCAGGTACTCCATGGCCCGGGTCGTGACGAGGGGCTTTTGCGGGTAGCAGAGCACGTATCCCTGCGTGTCCATCCGCACCTGGTAGTTGGTGACGTACATTCCCATGGCTTGTTTTCCCATGGCACTCTGGTACGTGTTACGCGGCGACTGGTTGTGGTCTGGGAACGGGATGATGGACGCGCACACGCCCAGGATCATCGCCGGGTGGATCTCGCAGTGCGTGTAGGTGGCCGTGTACGAGTTATCCGGGTCGTACCTGGCCGCCTTGAGGTCGTTGATGGTCATGGAGATCATCGTGGTCTCCTCCTCCTCGACGTCGACGTACTCGATGGCGCCCGACTCGATCAGGGACTCCCAGCTCTTGCCCGTGTCCTCGCGCTGGGCCAGCTCCATGACGTCGCGCTTGGTCACGCGCAGCTTTTGGTCGTCGACGACGAACAACGGCCTGCAGCATCGACCGTAGTCGGTCGTCAGCCGGAGCTCCTGGAGCCTGATGTCGTGGACGATGCTCACCTCGGTGTTGAGGTCCGACTGCCGCCTGAGGGCCCTGAGCGTGGCGACGAGCTCGGCGGGGTTTCTGTGCACGCCGACCCACGCACCATTGACGAAAATCTTGGTGGTGGTGGCGACGGCAGACGGCAAGATCTCCTCGAGCGCCTCGGAGTTCCAGTCCTCGAGCGTCTCGAGCACCGGCCTCGCCGAGCACCCGACGCTGACGTAGGTCATCAGCGACAGGTTCTTGACCAGTCCACAGGCCTGTCCTTCCGGTGTCTCTGCCGGGCAAATCATGCCCCACTGCGAGTTGTGCAGCTGGCGCGGCTTGGCGAGCTTTCCCTCTCGGCCGATGGGCGAGTTGATGCGCCGCAAGTGGCTCAGCGTGGACGCGTACGTCAGCCTGTTTAGCACCTGGGACACGCCTGGCCTCATCTCTCCCACGCCCATGACACCCCAGTTTCCGGTGGCCAGCGAGTACTTGAGGCCCCTCGTGATGGTGTCCTTGTTGATGGCGGCCGTGACGTTGATGTCCCTGCCCTTGTCCACGCAGCGCTGCGCGTATCCTCTGGCGTCCCTGGTCAGCTTCCTATACAGGCCCCTGAAGAGGCCGGCAAGCAGCGGTCCGCCCAGGTCCAGCCTCTTGTTGGCGTAGTGGTCCCTGTCGTCCTCCTCGCGGCGCCCGAGCGCCACCAGCAGGAGCTTGTGAATGACGTAGCCGAAGAAGTAGGCCTTCCTCGTCTCAGTCGCTGCCCCGGACCCCAGATGTGGCATCAGCTCCTTCTGCAGAAGCTCCCTCGCGTACGCGATACGCTTCTCCTTCGTCGCGCCGATGACGGACCCGCGCTTGCCGATGTAGTCGAGGGCAACCTCCTGGCTCTGGATCGGGATGGCCTCCTCGATGGACGGCCTCAGTGCCTCGAGCATCGCCGAATCGTTGAAGTCGTACACGATGTGCTCCAGGATATCCTTGTCGGCCGCCAGCCCCAGCGCCCTGAACACGATGAAGATCGGGACATCCGTCCGGATGTACGGCAGGGTCGCGCGCAGGCACTGTCCGCTGCTCCGCTTCGCGCCCGTCCTGGAAAGCATCTTGACCGACATTCCCGACACCGCGTGCGTGCTGTTCTCCCTCGTGCTCCGGCACTCTGCCGTGAACGAGTACTTGGACGGCTGGCTCTTCTTGAAGACAAACACCTGGTTGTTCGCCATCCGCTCCTGCGCGATCAGCACCTTCTCCGAGCCATTGATGATGAAGTAGCCTCCCTGATCGAACGGACACTCGCCCAGCTCGCACAGCTCCCTGTCCGAGCGGTCCGCCAGATTGCAGTAGTCTGACCGCAGCATGATCGGAATGTCCCCGAGGAAGATCTTCTCGTGCAACTCGACGTCCTCCTCGATCAACTCCTTCGTCCCGTCCGGGTTCACCCTGGACCGCGTCTCCTTCTTCTCCAGGTCCACGTACAGAGGCGCGCTGTACGTCAGGTTCCGCAGCCTCGCCTCCTTCGGAAACAGCACCACCGTCTCCCCGTCGGGCTCCACAAAGATCGGCTTCGACAAGAAGATCTGCTTGAACGTCATCGTCACCTCCCGCTCCTCCTCGTCGTCCATCTCCTGCCCCGGCTGATGCTGGTTCTGCGGCACGACGGTGATGGTCGCGTTCTCGTCCACAATCTCCTGCAGCGACGTGTTGATGAACTCATTGAACGAGTCCAACTGCTGCCGAACCAGCCCCTTGTCCTCGAAGTACGCGCTGATCACCGCCCAGGCGTCGTTCTCGTCGATTTCCTCGTCCAAATCCACGCCCCGAGCGACTGTATCGGCGTAGCCGTCGTCGGAAGCACCATGCGCTCGCCCCATCGAACCTCTGTGCTTGTATTAACTACCACGCGGGACGAACGGATTCGGGCTGGCCGACGGAGCGGAGACAACGCAATTCCTTCTCGAAAGGGATTGAAATGAGAACGTCGCCGCCCGTGCAGGTTTCCGCGCACGCGTACCTGCTGCTGCAAGGAGGACACGATCAGGTCTCGTCGTCGTCGTCGCAGGCGTCGCAGGAATTCGTAGCGTCAGGAATTCGAGTTTGTGTCTGTCATGCCTGCAGGCTCACTGAGAAACAAACGAAAGCGAGAGGTCTCTCGCTACGACGATGCAGAGCGTGCTCGCGTCCATCGCCAGGAGCATCTCGTACACGAGGGCGCGTAGACGAGTCGTCGTCGGAGATCGACGACAGCCGTACCAAGCGGCGCGGGTCGGTGTCTCGACGATGTGCACGACCGACCACCAGCACGCTGGCACCCCCAGCCACCACGCCACCAAGTCCGTGGCCGTCATTGGCGCCGGAGCCGCGGGGTTGGTCGCTGGGAAGGAGCTGGCGGAGTTGGGACACCGCGTGCAGATCTTCGAGCAGTCCGACTCACTGGGCGGGGTCTGGAACTACACCGACAGGACAGAGAACGATCGGGTCGGGCTCGACCCGGCGCGCCGGCGCGTGCACGGGTCGATGTATGCCAATCTTCGGACGAATCTGCCTCGGGAAGTGATGGGGGTGGCAGACTACCCGTTCGATACGAAGTTTCCCGGCACGACCGGGGACCTGAACACGTACTGCTCCCACCAAGAGGTGCTGGCGTACCTGCGCGCGTACGCCGCGCACTTTGGTGTGCTTGAAAACGTGAGATTTTCGACGACCGTCGAGGCCGTCGTGCCGTCGTTCGACGACGAGCGGAAGGCCGTGAGCCATTGGACGGTGCAGACGTCGGCGGCCACTTCCTCTTCTGCCGCCCCGCAGCAGATGTTTGACGAGTTTGACGCCGTGGTCGTGTGCAACGGGCACTATTCGGAGCCTCGGGTGCCGACGTATGACGGTCAGGACGCGTTCCGCGGCGTTCAGATGCACAGCCACAACTACCGGCGGCCCGAAGAGTTTGTCGGCAAGCGGGTCGTCGTGATCGGGGCGGCGTTCTCCGGGAGCGATATTTCGCAGGAGCTCGTGGACCACGGCTCGGGCGCGGTCTTTCTCAGTGGGAGGAACTGGGAGGATGTCGCGTCGCGGGAAGAGGGGTCGTCAACGGCCGTGGTGAAGGTCCCGGACGTCCGGCGACTTTTGCCGGGCACAAAGTCGGTCGAGTTCGTCGACGGGCAGGTCGTGGACGACGTGGACGTCGTGATGTACGCGACGGGGTACGTGTACGCATTTCCGTTCTTTGATGACGCGGTCGACTGTCGCATCGATGATAACCGGATCGACGGCCTGTACCAGCACGTCTTTTTCCCCAAGTTGGCCCCGTCGCTGTCGTTGATCGGCATACCGTGGAAGGTGGTGCCGTTTCCGCTCTTCCAGCTCCAGGCTCGCTGGGTCGGAAAGCTGCTTCGCGGCGAGGTCGAGTTGCCGTCGGAGGAAGCGATGACGAAGGACGTCCAGGCATCGTACGAGGCGCTGGGTGATCTGCCAAAGCGGTATACGCATCGGTTCGACGCCGAGTCACAGGGTTCCTACGCGAAATGGCTCGGGCGGCAGTGCGGCGAGGAGGAGCGCGTGTGGCCCAACTGGCGGCGCGACATGTACGTGGTGAGCGGTCAGAACCGAAGGTGCAACGGGATTGACTTCAGGGAGTGCGACTTACGGGAGCTCGGTGCGAAGGAGGCGTACGAGGCGTTCGAGGAGGAGGCCGAGAGGTTGAGGGAGACTCTGACTCAGCGAGACTGACCGCTGATTTCAAATTTCATGTGAACGACAACGCTGAACTTGCCCCCCCCCCGTGATCCAACAACGACGACGACGACGACGACGACGACGAATACAAAATGCCTGGTAAATCGGACAAGAAAGGCATCAGCAAGCTGCTGAAGAAAGCAGGGCAGGCGTTTAAGCGGACGGAAGAACAGCTTAGTGACGATCCGGCTGTGGACACCAAGAAGAGCTCGTCGGCCAAACGCCAGCCGAAGAGCTTCTCGCCCGAAAAGCGCACGCAGAAGGAGACGAGCCGTAAGCTCGAGTTTGGTACCGGGCGTCGATCGGACGCTGTCCGTGCCAAGGGAACCCGGCACAACGTGCTCTCGTTCGTGCTGATGCTCGCGGCGCTCTTGACCGCCGTCCTGCTCAACGGAACGTGTTACGTCCCGTTTAAGCCGGCACACGACATAATCTGCCCCCTCGTCAACCGCGTCAAGGTCACCACCGGCCCGGTGGTCGACGGCGTCGTCTCAACCGTCTCGACCGTCTCGCACACAGTGGTCGAGCTGGTCGAAATTGAAGATATCGTGGCAAAATTCGAGGGACAGGTTGCCCGCCTCCAGGACTCGTATCCGTGGATGTGGCGCCGCAAGTCGAGCGGTGGCTCGGCCCTTGTCGCTATGCTCGGCGTTGAAAACAAGGTGGCTGCGTCCCTCGTCGACGGCCTGGTCGTCGCCGGAGAAATCGGATTGGGCTCCAGCGTGGCACTCTGGGTCGTGTCGCGCGCCCTCAAGCTGGACTTAAGTTCGCTGGCGCCGTTCTCCCGGGGTGGCCGTTGATGGCGCACCATCGATTGACTGCGACTGTGACTGTAACATTCTCCCTACAAGCCACCCATTCGTTTGTTTTCGTTTGTTTCCGTTTACGGTCATACGGGCTACCACTGTGTTGACTGGACAACGGGATTTCGCTGGATCACCCCAAATCATCAACGAACCTAAAAAATGACGTCCCACCACGCCTCCTCCGTCCCGGAGCGGATACTAGTGCGCGACGCTCTACACTGTTGCCAGGGTGGCGAAGGAGGTCGCTTCGTGTCGTGGATCGAGCAGGAGGGTGTGTACGATGTGTCGGGCTCCGAATCGTCGGCATCGTCGGCATCGGTCACGGTGCCGCAGCGCCAGCTTCTTTGGAAGATCACAGAGGTGGGGAGGTTGGTGCGCCGCCTGAACGACGTGGTCGCTTCCTCGCCGTCAGAGGCGGACGCTGCGGCGGCGACGATGGCGGCGACGTACGCTTCCACCTCCGCTTCCAGGGCTGCCACCGACCACGCCCAGTCTCCCGTGCACGAGGCCATCAAGGCCGCCGTGCGGACAGAGCTGCGCTCGTGCTACAGGGTGATCGCGGTGCTTGAGGGGCAGTCGACGGCGCCGGATCCGAAGCACGTGCTGACGCTGCGGCGGACGCAGGTATGGCTGGAGGAGGTGAAGCAGCGGCTCGAAATCGTGGCGAGGTGCGTCGAGGCGACGACGAAGGTGCGGGGGGGCGAGGCGCTCAACGTGCTGTATTCTATGTCGAGGCACGGTGATGCGTTCGTGGTGGACACGATCGCGCCGCTGCTGAACGCTGCTGCTGCACCCTATTACATGCAGCTGGAGCAGTGGATGACGCAGGGCGCAGTTGCGGGTGGCTCGAGTACCCTGGACGTGGGCATTGATGGCGACCGAAGCGGTGGGTTTATGATTAGGAAGCTGCGGACGCCCAAGGACTTGCCGTTTGACGACTGGAGGGAGGTACGTGTTGAGGTCGACCAACGTGCGCTCACACGCCCTGTCTCACTCGCGCTACGCGCTTCGCTCGTTCGTCAGGGGTTTGCCATCGACGCCGGTGCGCAGCCCAAGGTGTTCGACGCGGAGCTGGCCCAGGACGTGCTCAACGTGGGGAAGGCGGCGTACTTTCTGCGGAGGTATTGCGACGATGAGAGCGAGTGGAACGAGGCGCTGGGGAGGCTGCAGAACGTCGGGCAGCTGACGCAGGTCGGCGCCAAGTTCACGGCCACGCAGCGCCTGGTGATCCTCAAGCAGCTGGTCCACGAGGCCAAGGACGTGATGGACGAGGCGATTATGCGGGTCATCAAGGGCAAGGAGAACATCTTGGGGCACATGGAGAACATCAAGCGGTACTTGCTGCTGTCCAAGGGCGACTTCGTGCGGGTGTTCATCGACCTTGCGGACGAAGAGCTCAAGGGCGTGCGGGACGTGTCGGAGTTCTCCGAGTACTCGCTGCAGGGATGCGTCGAGAAGGCGCTCATGGACACCAACGCCATGGACGCTGCGATGGACGGCGAGGACGCCGCGGCCCACCGTGACTTGCTGGATTGCATCCAGATCGTGTCCAGCAAGGCGACGGCGGACCTCGTCGGCATGGGATCAGTGTCGTCATCATCCGTGTCGGATCCGACGACGACGACGTTGACGACACATTCCACGAGCTCGACGACGGACGGGTGGAGCTTGTTCGGGCTCGGATACGTGCTCGCCAGGGAGGACGCGCCGGCCGCCGTCGTGCTGGACGGGGAGTCCATCAAGCAGTACAACGACATTTCCAGCATTCTGTGGGCGATGAAGCGGGCAGATCATGTTCTCTCCGTGTCGTGGCACCGCCTTGAGGCGACCGCTCGGGGGCTCAACGGACTGCGCGGGGTCGAGCGGGAGCGTGGGATAGACCTGCAGGCGATCGTCGGCAACGCGCCGACGTTGCTGCGACATCTGCACTCCCTCCGCACCGGAGTAGCCCAGTTCGTGAGTACGCTGCAGCTGCACGTAGTGTATCGCGTCATCGAGCCCGCATGGTCGACGATGATCGGCCAGATGATGGCGGCGACCGACCTGGACGGTCTCCTCCGGGCGCACGCCACGGGGCTCCGGAAGATCGCCAAGGGCACGTTCACGCTTCGACATGCAAAGTCGTCGTCGGACCGGAGGACCGGCGGCGAGACCAAGGCCACGCTCAAGGCGGCGCTGTCGGCCGCCACTGACGTCTTCGTCCCCATCGACAAGCTGTGCCTGCTGGTGGACCACTGCGTCGAGCAGTTCACGTCGTACGCGGCGCGGGCCAGACAAAGCGAGAAAATGGGCACGTGGACGAGCGAGGAAGCGATGAGGACGGCCCCGCAGCCACTGTCGGACGAGACGCTCGAGGAGATCAAGCGGACGGCGATCCGCGTCAAGGGCGTGTTCGGCAGGCACCGGGACCAGTTCTTGGCGTCGCTTCCGTCGAGCACGCGGGAACACTTGTGTCGTGTGTGTTGAGAATGGGAATGGGATTGGGATTGGGAATGAGGCGGGCGGGTCCGGCAGGAGGAGGCAGGCTGCACCAGGACTAGGCCTACTTGTATGGCGTGTTACCAACGCAGCAAGCTTTTCGATCATTTCGAGAGTCCAGAGGCAGTAGCAGCAGTAATACTACGGTGCACACGGATCGTGTTGCTGTCGAGCCACTCGCCGAGCAGCTCGGGAGGGACCGACCCGTCGAGCAGCGGCGGCTTGAGCGTCTCCCGCAGGACCTCGTAGTATCCCGGCCCGTGACGTTCGACGCCGGCTTCTTCTTTGGTGCTGGGACGGTTCCTTTCCCAGTCCCAGTTGAGAAGCAAGTAGAACCCGGACCCCTCGTCGGACCACATGACGCAGCGCTTGCCCTCTCTGAGGCACAACTCGTCCATCGCGGCGACCCGCTCGTCGCTCCACCGACATGATGTCCCCTTACGGCTCGAGATCGTCGATAGCTCGCTTGCGATTGACTCCTTGAGCTCCGCCTTCTTGAGCGACCTTCGCTCGGCGAGGGATGAGAGGCCCTGAGAGGGGGAGGGAGGCGGTGCGCTTGTCGTCCCGCTGACCATCCCGTATGTACACGTGTCTTGCTTTCGGTATATATCAAAAGGTAACTTGAATGAAGCTATGTAGATTGGAAATATGATCGACAAAAAGAGTGTATGCGGTACGGATGGTCAACGTCAACGTCAAAGGCGTTGACCGGATCGAGTCGGTCCGCCACCCGCCAAGTGATAGTGTTTCTGAGAATGCTCATATCATCCCGTGTTCTGCATGCCGGCGGCAACCCCCTTCATGGTGATGACCATGGTGTCCTCCAGCGCAGCCAACAACGGGTTCGCGTGCGGGCCGCGCGACATCAGCGCCATCGCCTCTTCGTCCGACTTGAACTGGCCGACGACGTCCTCGATGGCCCTGCCGCTCTCGACCTCCCTGATCATCTTCAGACTGTAGACCTGCAGGATGTTCAGCGGCGCGACGTAGGGGGCGCGCAGCTGCAGCTTGGACTGCAGGAAGGCGGTCGAGCTGGAGGAGAGCAGGCCCGGGTGCTTCATCACCTCCAGCATGGAGCTCTCCGTGAGGGCAAAGCGCTCCAGCAAGTCGTCGCACATGCTGTGCAGCTCCTTCGGCACGAGGTGACGCTCGTAGACGCGCACAATCTTGGGGTCCGCCTTGGCGAAGACCATCTCGAGCATGTCCATCGTGACCCGGAAGAACGTCCAGTTCTCGTACATGTCCTTCAGCACCTGGCCCTGGCCCTTGTCCATGATGGCCTTCAGGGCCTCCCCGATTCCGAGCCAAACCGGCAGGTGGAATCGGATCTGAGTCCACGCGAAGATCCACGGGATGGCGCGGAGGGTGTCGATGCTCCCGGCGGCCCGCCTCTTGGCGGGCCTCGAGCCGATGTTCATCCTGCCCAACTCGGACACCGGCGTCAACGTCTGGAAGAATTCGATGAACCGCTCGTTCCCACGGACGACGGCGCGGTACGCGTCGCACGAGATCTTGGACATCTCGTTCATGCAGCTCCTCCAGTCGTCGGACGGCGGCGCGGACGGCGCCAGCGTGGCCTCGAGCACGGCCCCGGTGTAGAGGTCCATGGTGCGGAAAGCAATCTCCTTCTCACCAAATTGCTGCTCCATCACCTCTCCCTGGACGGTCACGCGGAGCGTCCCCGTGATGGTCTTGGGCGGCTGGGACAGCACGGCCAGGTGGGCCGGGGCGCCGCCGCGTCCTACGGTGCCACCCCGGCCGTGGAACAGGGTCAAGTTCACGCCAAACTCGTTGGCGGCGTTGGCCAGCCTCTCCTGCACCTCGTAGAGTCCCCACGCCGCGGCCAGCCTGCCCGCGTCCTTGCCGCTGTCCGAGTACCCGATCATGCACTCCTGCGAGCCGTCGATCAGCTTGAGGTACCAGTCGCTGGAGAACAGCTGCCGCATGGCCGTCTCGGCGTAGTCGAGATCATCAAGCGTCTCGAACAGAGGCGCCACACGCAGGTACTTCGGCACGCCGCACTCCTTCTGCAGCAACACGACCACCAACACGTCGGAGGCCGTATGCGCCATCGAGATGATGTATGCACCCAGCGAGTCACCCGGCAGCTGCGCAAGCATCTTGAACGTATTGATCACGTCGGAGACCTCGTCGCTCATCGGCAGATCCGTGGGCAGCAGCGGCCTCTTGCTCTCCAGCTCTTTCAGCAGGAAGGCCATGCGCTCGTCCTCGCTCCACGACTTGAATGACCCGAGGCCGAGGTGGGTCGTGATGGCATCCATGGCGTCCTCGTGCTTGTTGCTCTCCTGACGAATGTCCAACTTGGCCAAGTGCAGCCCGAACGTCCTCGCCTGGCGGATCACGTCGAGCAGCTTGGAGTTGGCCATCGACTCGTCTCCAGTCTCGTGCAGCGATCTGTAGCACAGCTTCAGGATGCTGATCAGCTCCTCCGGATCCGAGTACGCCAGCGGCTCCTCCCTCAGCGCCTCCACCAGACTGACCGTCGGGTGGTTGGTCGCGTAGTGCAGCACGTCCGTCGTCACCTTGAGGCGGTCCCGGATCTCGCTCAGCACCACCCTGAACGGCTCCGACACGCACGAGAACGTCACCTCGTGCACGCTCTTCCTTTCCGGCTCGATGAAGCTCGAGAGACTGTCCGCGGCCACGGCCGCATTCTCCTTGGCCTGCTTGGCGGAGATCTTGCGAGCAAACTCCTTGAGCTCGGGACTCGCCCTCCACACGCTGAGCTCGAACATCAGGGTCTCGACGTTCTTCGTCAGCAGTTCCGCGGCACTCAGGCGAGCGCCGATCACGACGTCCCGAGTGGTCTGGGGGGTGACGAAGGGGTTCCCGTCGCGATCGCCCCCCATCCACGAGCCAAACGTGAACGGGGTGGCGTCCAACGGCAGGCGAGGCTGCCCGATGTTGGCCAGCGCCGTATCCACGCGACGCAGGAAGAACGGCAACCCGTTATAGATCGTTTCGTGGAAGTACGTCAACCCCTGCCTCGACTCGTCCTGCGGCGTCGGCTTGCGGCGGCGGATTTCGTCCGTGCGCCACGCCGCCTCAATCTGCCCGCGAATCTCCTCCAGGCACTCGATCTTCTCGTACTTGCTCATCCTCGTGTTGTGCAGGCGGTCCATCTCGGACCGAATCTTCGAGTACTTCTTCAGCAGCGACTGCCTCGTCGCTTGCGTGGGGTGCGCCGTGAACACCAGCTCAACGTTCTGCTTGGACAGCGACTCAAACACCTCCTTCGGATCGACGCCCTGCTCCTCGACAATCCACTTGATCGACTTATTCGTCGACCTCGTCGACTGCTCCACCTCCCCAATACGCTGCGCCTGCTCGAACCGCGCCGTCACAATCTCTTCCGTCAGATTGTGCAAGTTGAGCAGGTGCGCAAACGCCGAGGCGACCAGCACGCGCTCGTCCGGGGTGAGCGCCTCGAGGCGCTGCTCCAGGAGCTCGAAGTCAGCGTCCGACTCGGACAACGACCAGGCCTGGGCAAGCCCGAAGATGACGTCGACCTTGTCGGCCACATCCGGATGATGGTGGCGAAAGACCTCCTGTTGTTGGTGGTGGGTGGTGGTATTCGAGAGACGAGGGGGGTGAGCGAGTGAGCCCGCGCGTATAGACGCATCGCCGCTGCTGATGAATGAATGAATGATCGACCGCGACGCCTGTATGCATGTAAACGACAACGCACCACGAAGATTTCACGCAGAAGATCGTCGTCAGTCCGAAGCAGTGCCTCTGGAACAGCGTCCGAGACCTTCTCGAACGTCAGGTCTGAAAATGATGAAGCGGGTTTTGCTTTGCCCTGCATTATATACGACGCGTCTGTGGTCGTCGTCGTGTGCGTGCTAGATGCTAGCCAGTGACTGTATATGACGGGCCTGGTATGTGATTGACTGTATATGATACAAGGAACGCGTCTAAAGACGCGGCGCCGATCGCGATCGCGATGCCTCGGTTCGCCAACTCCGAGAAAAGCTTTTCCACTTCACCCAGCGCGGACATCCCGTGTACAGTACGGAAAGAGAAAGAGAGAAACATCAGCTGAGCGCGCGGAGCTCTGCGTGCACGGAGTACGGAGAACGCGGGTGCGGAAGGTTTTTGAACGGGCCGAATCCGGTCGACCAATTGGCTGCAAGCGAAGAGAGACTATCCATGGCAAGCGTTCAGACGGCCAGCGCCGCCCCCTTCCCGTTCGTCCCCACGTGCGTCGCGTACGATCCATCGCGCACGGTGGTTGCCGCGAGCGATGGGGGTCAGGCGGTGACTGTACAGCCGACCGACCAGGCGGGATCAGAGGCTGGGCGGTCTCTCGTGTTGGAGGCGAAGTACGGGCGGGTGACGGGGATGTGTTGGGTGGGTCTGCGGTATTTGGTGTGTGGAACGGATACGGGCGGGGTGGTCGTGTGTGGGACGGATGGGGGCGGGTTGAGGGTGTGTCGGGAGGTGCGGTGTTCGACGGGTGGGGTGGCGTGTGTGGAGTCGGTTGGTGGTGGTGGTGGTGGTGGTGGTCGTGGGGCGGGGTTGGTGGCGGTCGGGTACCGGGACGGGTGCGTGCGGGTGTTTGCTGTGTGTGAGAACGAGAAGGAGGAGAACAACATCGACGAGAATGAAGGTCTTCGGCTTCACAGTGTCATCCAGTGTCCGGAGGCGGGGTTGGGCGTCGCGTGTTTGGGGGTCAAGCCGGTGGCGGACGATGGGTTGGTGGTGGTCTTGGTCGGGTACGGTGGGTGCGGTGGTGAGCTCGGTCGGCGGAAGCTCGTGGGGTATTGGTACGACGAGACGCGGTTCCGGTGGGAGCGGCAGGCAGGTCTGGGGGGTCTCGGGGGTCTCGGGGGTTTAGACGGGGCATTGGAGATTGCTGACATTGCGTGGTCGCCGCTGATGGGAAGGGAGACGGAGCGGGTGGCGGTGGCGGTGGGCACGGACGTGGTCGTGTACGGTCTGGGGGGGTCGGTGGATGGGATTTCGGTCTCTGAGCCGGAGCGTCTGCGGCATGCAGACGAGGTGTGTCAGGTCAGGTGGAATGCGACCGGGACGTGGCTGGCGGCGAGCACGCGCGGCAACGAGGTTTGCCTCTGGCGGCCTGATCTTTCCGGGCAATGGCGAATGCTGAACGTGATTACTGGAAGTTAGAGCGACTATTTTTCGTGTTCAACTGGTTTTCGTCGTCGTCTTCGTGGGCTCGATGTAGTAGGCGGGGATCCGCAAGCCGGTGACCGTCTCCGACCGCGTGTATAGCCGTCCGACCTTGGGCATGACGTTCCACGAGAGGGTGACGTTGTAATCGAGTCCCAGGAGGCCGCTGGCGGCGTTCATCTCGGCCGCGAAGATGAACGGATACATCCGGGGGAGTCTCCGAATGTCTAGCTTGGCGTCCTCCGCAGACTCGACGATGCGGTTCCACAGCGTGACGACGTTGCGCGGGGACGTGTCGGTGGCGTACTCGGCCGTGACGGCCACGTAGAGCTGCTTTGTGTTCCACGTGAACTCGGGCCGGAGGTCGGCGTGGAGCTCTATGTTGAGTTGCGCCTGTTTGTGACGAGCGAGGTGACTGAGTGTCAGAAGTCGTGATCGGAATCCCGACCGAACGCCTCCTCCTAATCCGACCGAATCGCCACGTACCTGTTCGACGCCCTTGTGCACGAAGATGGCATCCACCCCCTTGACTCTGATATCGACGGGAGCGACCCCGGACGGGTGCAGGAGGTCGGAAAAAGAGACCAGACCGCACAGAATTGCCAAAGCGGTCACCGCCAACGTCAGGGTGGCCGAGACGCGCTGGACCACGGTATGCATCGTCGGTCGATCGTGCGTGTGTCGTCGATAGCGTACTCTTTGAAAACGTAGCTTTTTTAAGAGGATCCTCTTAAAAAAGCTACGTCTCGTCAGCCTCCGGAGGCTTGTCTAGCCTGTCAGGCAAGGCCCCCTACAGTGTAGCAAGGACAACCCGAAGAACGAGAAGGCCGTGCTGTGTGGCAACCGGCAGGGCCACCGGAAGGGGGGTGAGGAAGAGGAAGGTCGTCCCACCTGAAGCGGTGGCCGCACCGGAGGCCGCCTATTCGTCGGCGAGCGAGGAGGAGGACTCGTCCGTCTCAGACGACTTCCAGCCTTAGCCCCGGCTCAAGAAACATGTAACGAAGCTATTCCACCGCTCGGATACACGCTCAGCGTCGCCCACGGGGCTATGTGTTATTTGGGGCTTATACAGGGGGGTACCCGAGGGGATTTGGGCAAAGAGATTTGGGGGATCCCCCATATCTCCCAGCGATACAGACAGCGGAATCCCCCCAATTGAAAGCTGCTTCTAACTTCTTTCTAACCACAAGATGCAGCATTTCCTCGTCAGGATGATGCTCGCGGTCGGAAGGAACCCAAACGCCCTCCGTTTCGTGGCGTCTTGCTTGCTTCTTTCCTCGGCGCTCGCG
>Ga0181584_10001072_pt1 | contig 20409 bp, 15 predicted proteins | sample 071ome_30_FD_132462 | JGI IMG/M metagenome (GOLD analysis project Ga0181584, IMG submission 132462) | Coastal salt marsh microbial communities from the Groves Creek Marsh, Skidaway Island, Georgia - 071406AT metaG (megahit assembly) | ecosystem: Environmental > Aquatic > Marine > Intertidal... | reverse complement strand
GTGACCGTGACCGTGACCGTGTCAGAATGAAAATGAGCTCTCGGAAGGCTGAGCAGCGCAGACGGGTGGACGGGTGGACGGGTCGCTGCGCTCCCCGCCAATCGTCCAACCCATAGAAGCACCCCTCGCCTGTGTCGGCGGGTAGTGACGAACGGGGAGCGGGGTGTTCTGCACGGGTCGCTGCGCTCCCCGTTCACCCCACCCGGTCGCTGCTCAGCTCCCCAACCGAGGGTTGTTTGTTACCGAGGGGTGAACGATGCACGATGCACGATACACGATACACGATGGACGATACACGATGGACGATGGGTCTGTGAGCCGGGCTGGGGTGATAGATTGATGGATCCACCCCAGAGGACTGAGGATGATGGCTTCGATACCACCCAGCCTCGAATTCAAACTGCTTCCGACACGAGACCCTTCCACACACTTCGTTCCTACCTTGGACTTTGCAGACAGTCTTTGTCGATCATACAGAGCCTGTCACAGCGCCGGGAGCCTGAACCATAGACCGCGCGTGAAGTTCCAGGGCAAATCCTAATTCTGAACCGCTACAACGCAAATTGCTCCCTGGCCTCGATTCTCCTTCCGTCCATCCGTCCATGATTCGTACCTCGCCATCGAATACGATTCAGCGCCGTGCGACCATCACCACGAAAGGGACCTCGAACGCGTCTTCCTCGTCATGGCGTGTCCCATCGGTGGCTTCCCGCGCTCGTGGAGTTGGAGCTCGCCTGTACCCTAGAGGGCCTAGAGGCGCCACGGGGCACGCTGTCGTGGTTGCGTCGGCCTTTCCCCGTCGCGGGAAAGCCATGTACACGAACACGTTCTCGAACTCCAACTCTGCCCTGTTCAACTCTTGGCTGGACGAGGATAGGAAAAACCTCGCGTCGGTGACGACTGACCGGTCGTCTCTTTCGAAATCCTCGCCGTCAAACACGATGTCCCTTGCGACGTCGAGCGTGCTGTCCGAGCCGCGGACCAAGGCGCTGGTAATTCACGGTCTGCACCATGTGGGTCTGCTGTGTGAGGACTTGGAGCGGTCTTTGGGGTTTTATCAGGGTGTTTTGGGTCTGGAGCTGAATCCGGATCGTCCTGATGACAAGTTGCCGTATCGGGGGGCGTGGCTGTGGGTGGGGAAGGAGATGATTCATCTGATGGAGTTGCCGAATCCGGACCCGTTGGAGGGGAGGCCGGAGCATGGGGGGAGGGATCGGCATTTCTGTGTGGGGGTGGCCGGTGGGGCGCTGGATGACTTGGTGGGGAGGTTGGAAGCGGCCGGGGTGGGGTATACGATGAGTGCGAGCGGGAGGCGGGCGATGTTTTTCAGAGATCCGGATATGAATGTGCTGGAGTTTGTGGAGATGGAAGGGGGGTGGAGGTAGAGTAGAGGGGTTGTAGGTTGGTTGTATATTAGAGCGCCGCGACAACGGACGGACGACAACGGATGAACGCTGTACCACTGATTTGTTTCTTCTTCTTTCATTGTGAGCGTGTACTGCACTGGACGCTGCGGGTCTGCTGGGGGTGTCTGCCAAGCAGTCTTCATTCGAAATCTTGCAAAATCATGCATGATGGGCGAAAACGATGACAGTGCCGGCAACAACAACGACAACAACAACGACAACAACAACGACAACAACAACGACAGCACACCCGGTCCCTCGCGACGACAACAGCCACTGAAGGGGTTGTCGAAAAAGGCCTTGAAGCGGTTCACGGCCAAGCAAAAGGCCAAGGGCATCGTCTACCTTTCGAGGCTTCCGCCGAACATGAAGCCGCAGAAGGTTCGGCAGTTGCTGAGCGAGTATGGGGAGCTGGGGCGGGTGTATCTCGCGGCGGAAGACGCGAGTGTGCGGCGGGAGCGGAAGGGGAAGGGGAAGGGGGAGAAGGAGGGAACGGCGGGGGGGAAAAGGGCGTCGGCGTCGGGCAAGCGGTATGTGGAGGGCTGGGTGGAGTTTTTGGATAAGAAGGAGGCGAAGATTGCGGCGCAGTTGTTGAACGGGGAGTCGATGGGTGGGAAGAAGCGTAGTAGTACGTACTATGACTTGTGGTGCATGAAGTATTTGCCAAAGTTTGAGTGGGACCATCTGACGGAGGAGCTGAACCATCAGCGGGCCGTGCTGGAGAGCAAGGTGGCGGCGGAGGTGGCGGCGGCGAACCGGGAGCGGGACTTTTATTTGAGTCGGGTGGATCAGGCCAAGGCGGTGGAGAGTATCATCGGGCGGCAGCAACGACGTGATGCAGAGGGAGGAGAGGGAGGAGAGGGAGGAGAGGGAGGGGGTGGGAAGCGACGCAAGGGGCCGGTGCGGACGATGACGTTTGGGCAGAAGGGGGTCATCGATAAGGACCGGGATACGGGAGGGATGAGTCTCGGGCTGTTGAAGCGGCTCGCGGGCGGAAGTCGGGGGACAGACGCGGTCTGAGAAACGTCATGCTGTGTTTCGAATTTGGACTGGAATTTCCCTTCTGGAGAAGACGAGAACGAGACAGCAAGAAAACCGTTATTCATCATGTGCGAGCTACTGGTTCTGGGAGGGGGGGTCGCGCCAGCGTGCGCGAGGGTGCCTCGGCGAGGCAATTCGTCCGCGTCGAGCCGATTTCCTCGACGCCGACACGCATACAGTGCGTGTCGGTCGTGGAATAACAGCGAGCGAGGCGTGTCGTCCACGTCCCCATCCACGTCTACAGCCAGGTCGTCCACGTCTACACCGCCGGCACGGACCCGTACCACTGCGCACGCGCACGCTGGGCCGCCGTGGGACGCCAAGATGTTCCGGGAGTGGGCGGCGATCAATCACTTTTCCGACAACGACCTGGAGATTGACGAGAAGACGAAGGCGCTTCAACGGTCGATCTCGCGCTTCGAGAAGACGTACTATGGTATTTCGATCCTGTACTGGTCGCTGTGGCTGGCGGCGCTCCTCTCGGGGAACGCCCTGCTAACGAAAATATCGTCCTTCAGCGTGTTCTGCTGGGCTATGCTGGCGTCGTCCTTCTCGTTCTCGGCATACTTTCTGGCGAGAATGATCAAGGCCGTGGGGAGGCCGCACGACCTCGTGGCCGCGCTGCAGACCGACATGTCCGGACTGAACCGGTACAGCTGGCGGACGTGGGTATTGATCTCGACCGACGATGCTGAATCACGCGCTCACGCGCTCACGCGCTCACTCGGTACCCGTTTGTACCCCCAGGTTGTTCTGGCTGGGTTTCGCGCTGTTCTACGTCGCGCCGACGTCTGCCTGGGTTGCCCGCTACCTCGGGTCGTTCGGGGTCGTGATGTGCGGCTACGGGCTGGTTCTCGTGGCGTCGAGCGCGCTGCTGATCAAGACGTGGACGTTCATGGGCGACCCGAACATCCCGATGAATTTGATCACCGTCGGGCCCTACGCTTTGTTGAGACACCCGCAGGCGTTGGGGAACCTGTTGTTCGTGTGTGGGTTTGCGCTGACCGGCGGAAGCACGTGGAGTGCGCTGGCGTTTCTGGCGGCCGGAGCGCTGTACGTGAGGAATATCGTGCCGGTGGAAGAGATGATGTTGGCAGAGGCGTTTCCGAACAGCTACACGCATTACTGCGAGCGGGTCCCGAGGTTCAGCGGCGCGCTGCTGCTGTTGCTCGTCGTGCAGACCGTGATGATGATACGGTATGGCGTTGGAGGTGGGGCGTATTGATCAATTCATGGATTGAAATTCAACAAAAATACTCAAGAGTCAGTTGTCGTCGGCGTCGTCGGCGTCGTCGGCGTCGCCAGCAGAGATTGTCGCCTTGAGCTGCTGAACTTTCGAGAGCAGCTCGTCCTCTTTCCGCTCGATGCGTTCCAACAGCGCCAACGCCTTTCGCTCGGCCTCGTCCGCCTTCCGCTCGGCCTCGGCCACCAATGCACGCTGGCGGGCGTCCTCGGCCACGGTCCCGGTCGTCGCCTCCGCCGTCGTCGCCTCCGCCATGGCCCCGTCCCGGAGCCGCGCCATGATGTCGCCGACGACGGGGAAGAACGTCTCAAGGTTGATTTCTGGGAACTTGAGGTCAATCGCGGCCTTCCAAACGTCGTATCGTGCCGACGAGACGTCGACCTCCGCGTTGACGAGGGCCTTGATGAAGCTGAGGTCCGAGCCGTCCTCCCGCTCGGGCGCCGCCCGGAGCAACGCCTGGAGAAGGCAGTACTCCTTCCCTTCCTCGGTCCCGGCGACTGGGATCGTCTCGAGCTGTCCCAGGGGATCGTATTTCGTGAGGCGGTTTGACGCCTTGGGTCCATCAAACGCCTTGGCGGCCTTGATGAGCGCGATGACCGGGTCGGCAGTCGCGTCGCCGGCCGTGGCGTCGACTTCGGTCGCGATCTTGTCCAAGTTGGACGCCGGGTCGTATTTCTTGATACTCTCGGGCACTGTCGGGCCTTCCCAGGCACGAAGCGCCGCCAACAGCGCGATCAGGGGGTCTCGATCGGACTTTGGCTGCTTCGGGGCGTCGGCGCTCGCCGTCCCACTGCTCACAAATTCGTGCAGGTCGGTCATGGGGTTGTACTTGTCGGCAAACAGCGGGGCGACACGCTTGCCGCGAACCTCCTTCAACGCCGTGGCGACGGGGGCCAGCAGTAGGTCCTTGCCGTCGAGTTGCACCGTCCCAGTCGCCGTGCCGTTGCTGATCGGGGCCGGGGTTGCGGGCCGACCGCCAGCCCTCGGGTGCATCTTGACGCGTGGCGTCCGGACGACCATCGACTTGCCAGCGCCCTTGACCCTCGTGCAGGTCAAGGTCCTGCTTGCGGGCAGCACGCTCATGGGGAGATTGTTCAGCTCCTTCTTGATATCATCTGCCATCACTGACAGCATCGCCACCGCGACCAGTAAAGGAGAGCTCTCGCTTCTCGCCGTCGATCCGGTCGTCGACACAGCGCCTGCCTTGGGCATCTCGTCCTCCGACGGCGGTTCTACCGTCCCCCTCGCTTCTGCCTCTGCGTCGACCTCGGCAGCGGCATCGGCCCTTGCGCCCATGACTTGGACGACGGGGGACGCGGCCTCTCCCCGCGCCCGCCGGTCGGCAAACTCCTGCTCCTTCCTCTTGGCCGCGGCGATCGCCCGCGCCGCCTCCTTCCTCGCAAACTCCTTCTGTTCCTCTGTCTCTCCCGTGTCTGTATTCCTGATAGGAATAAAGTCCTTGTCGATACCGCCCCACGCCTCGTCCGAGAGCGGACCGTTCACGGCCCTGAACCGCCAGAACAGGAGCGCAAAAATGCAGACAATCCCGATTGCCAACGCGCTGCTCATCTCGGCCTTGACAGCGACCTTGTCCGACTGCAACTGGCTCTGTTCGGTTCGTTTATTATCTGTATGGGCGACTGCTCCGACGGCCGGGCCCGCTTCCTTGAGCACCTCCCTCTTCAGGTCGGCCGTCGGCCGCTGCTTGCTCTTGCTCTTCCGCTTGACCGTCATCGCCTGGCTGCCGCCTGTTGTATTCCTTGTCGTATAGTACTCGACCAGCTCCCTATAGAGAGCATCCTGGTTGCCCTTGTGCCGCACGCTCGCGATCCGGTCCAAGACCGACGACGATGTGACGGGAGGACCCGTGGTTGCCGCCCGCGCATCGGGCACGGGCAGTCCGAGCCACGCAAAGCACACGGCCGGCGCAAGCGCTGTGATGGCGAGGGCTGACGAGGACAAGGACCAGGAGGACGAGGACGAGGAGTCTCCCTCCTCTGGACGTCTCGAGATAGCACGCCGAACAGTTCCATCCGAGCGGCCGCTGCGGCGCCCCAGTCCCAGGCCGAGACTGTGCCGCGAAGTTCCAGTTCCAAGCGATGTCTGACGGGTGGCCATCGTCGCGGGACAACGCGGAGGAGGGCACTTGTTGACGATCGAATCAAATCCTCGATCCTAGAGACAAATGCCTGCGCTACGAGGACTCCGACGGCCCGTCGAGCTGGTCAATGATACCGACGACCTGTGTAGTGTTTCCTACGTATAGATTTACTCTGTACTACATAAATACCCAGATTCGACCCCGCATCAAGCACCCACACCGACCTCCTTTGCCAGCGCCTTGTTCCTCTTCATCGTCTTGTGCTGGCTCTTCACGCCCATAATCTGGCCGCCCCACTGGACGCGGCTCTCGTTCATGCTGTTGGCGGTTTCCGCGAGCTTGGCCAGCTCCCTCTCGTCCTCGCTCTTGACGCCAGTGAGGCAGAGCGCAGCGGCGGTCTTCTGGTGCACCACCGTTCCCAGACGAGCCTTGCCCTTCACGATCATGAACGGAACGTTCATCTTCTTGCAGAGCGCCGGCAACCAGATCACCAGCTCGATCGGGTCGACGTCGTGCGCGATGACGACGAACGACGCCTTGCCCTGCTCGATCAGGGTGGTGACGTGCTGAAGACCGTACTTCACGGTCACCGGCTTCTTCTTCTCGACATCCTTGCCGTTCGCCCTGGCCTCGGCCTCGGCAACGAGGCGCTCCTTCTTCTGGGCCTTGTCCTCCGGCCTGTACTTCATCAGCAGCTTGAAGACCGTCTCGGCGGTGGCCTTGTCCGCCGTCTTGGTCACAAACCTGTTGAGCGCAGGCGGGACCTTGAGGCGCATCTTTAAGACCCTGCGCTGCCTCTGAATGCGAACATACTTGGGCCACTTGACGAAGCGGTGCATGTCCTTCTTCGGCGGCACGGCGCCTCCGATGCCGAAGGACCTCGGGCGGCGCTCGTACAGCGGGTTGGACGGCTCCTTCGTTGTGTCGGCCTTCGACCTAGCCGCAGCGGGCATGGCAGCGGGCTTCTTCACCTGCGAGAGAAAGAGTGAGCGAGCGAGTGAGAGGGCATGAGTGCCGGCGACGTGCACGGTGCGATCGACGCGTTCTCGCGTAGAGCCCGTCTCGTATGTGATGAATCGCCCAATACTGCGCCGCAAACGCCGGGCAAGGCGCGCCAGACGCGCAGGGGAGAACGGACGCCGTCGAGTGGAAATTTCTCAGCGACGAATCCCCGCGCCAACAGCCCGCGCGTGCCCACTGCGAGGAGTCTGGTGCACGCAATGCGTCCGAAGCAGTCTCCAGCGGGCGGAGATGGGCGAAAAGCGGGACGGGATGCGCCCAGGCCATTTTGCTTAATCCAGCCGGCCGCAGGGGCTCAGTCGCAGGCATTCGGCACTGTCGGGCGCCGTTGTCCTGCTGACGTACCATTATATCAACTGTTTTGCTGTATAGTGACTAAAAAAGTGCGGAGGCCGACGAACATTGGACGGCTCTCTCGCGCTCGTGAAGCAGGCCAGTCCCGCCCGCGGTGGCGTCCTCCGACCGAGACGCTTTGGATGGTTCCGAGCATCGACGCGGTGTGGTCGCTGCGCGACGCTCGCACGCGCGTACTCGCTCTCACTCGCGCTACGCTGTTCCGATGGGTCGGGTGTAAGATTCAGACTACTCGTGATTGTTCGTCAGACCGGTGCGGCGAAGGAGAAGGCCTCGCGGCCCGGGGCGCCGCCCACGCTCACCGTCCGCCCGGCCGACGACGTTGCGGGGGTCTGACATCGCCGCTTCCAGTGCGGCAGCCTGGTTCATGCGCGCTTCTCTCCTCCAAATGTTCCTTTTTTTCTCTCAGAGAGTCGTGAACCTGAGGTACACGCGCCTTGGCGTTTTGCCCTTCCTCTTCCTTTTTCTCTCTATCGCGCTACCGTGCGTGCGGTCACCGCGATGCCAGACAAACTACGAGCATGAGCCTACTGCCTCTGACAGCCTCGTCGAGCTCGCTCCAGGGTCGTCGGGCGAGCAAGCAGGCGACCCGACAAACAGCTCGCTACCGAGCATTGCTCGTCTCTGCGGTCGTGCTTCTCTGCATGACCCTCTATGTTGATCGAAAGCCAGCCGTCGTCGACCGCGCGCGCTACAACGAGCACCACAACGAGCACCACAACGAGCACCACCACGCCCCCACCACGGCCGACCGCACCCCCCACCCGCTCGCGCACCTCACCTCCCTGGTTCTCGTCGCCTGTCACTCGGTATACACCGGATTGGACTTCCAGAATCCTGAAGACGCCAGCGCGTGGGCACTGCTGGACTATCAGAAGTCCACTGAGGGGCAGACCCATTCGTTTCTCGAGCACATCATGCTGGGCGTCGAGGAGGCCGCCAAGGACGACTCGGCGCTGCTCGTTTTCAGCGGCGGACAGACGCGCAAGACTGCCGGTCCCCGTGCTGAATCTCAGGGGTATTGGCTGGTGGCAGAGTCGATGGGATGGTTTGGTACCGGGCGAGTCGTCCGCGACCGGTCGTTCACCGAAGAGCATTCGAGGGACAGCTTGGAGAACCTCGTATTTTCGCTGTGTCGGTTCTACGAGTTGACCGGCCGATACCCGGAGCAGCTGACCATTGTGAGCTACGATTTCAAGGAGGAACGCTTCCTGGACGCCCACGCGGCAGCGTTGGGCTGGTGTGTATTGGCACCTCGACCGACGTGCGGCCGCGCGCCCAGACTCAGCCCTCACTCGCGCTACGCGCTGCGCGCTTCGTTCGTTCGCCAGGCCCGAAGAACGCATGCGGTTCGTCGGCACCCCGGCGTTGAACGTGGGTGTTGATCTCGGCCGGCGCGCTCGCCCTTCGCTCTTTCTCACTCGCGCTACGCGCTTTCTCGTTCGCCAGGAGGAGATGGTGAAAGGGGAAGAGAAGACGAGGCTCTTGTTCGAGCAGGACCCGTATGGGTGCGGCGACGAGTTGCTGGAGAAGCGGCTCGCTCGCGATCCGTTTGCCAACGGCGCGATCGACGCCGACCGGTGTCCGGCGCTCGCGCCGGCGTTCGACGCGTGCATGCGCGACGAGGTGAGCACGCTGCTGGGACCGGGGAGCTTGCCGTGGTGGAACTAGGAGCGGTAGTATTGCATTGTTCGATTGTACTACGAGACTGGAACCCAATCAAATACGATCCCCCGCTGCTTCATCAAATGAACAAAGCTCGTCTCCTTCCCCGCCTCGTCGGTGAGCAGAAGCCCGGCCGGCGTGTGCACGCCACCCGCTTTCCCGCTCAGCTCCCCCCGCACCAGCACCCGCGCAGCCGACACGATGCATATGGAGCACGTCAGGTATCCCGGCTCGGGACCGGAAATCTCCAACCTCACCCGCTTATCAGGCCGCTCTCTCTCGCCCTCCTTCCCTCGCACGGGCTCATCCCCCTCGAACCCGCTGCCGACCAGCGTCACCTTGAAGCTGGTTTCGCGTAACTGCGCACTCGTCGGCCCCTCCATGGACACGATGGGACAAAAAACCCGCGGGTAGGACAAGAGCAACCTCCGCCCGACCGCATACTTGGCCAGCCCCTTGAACAGCGACCCGTACAACGCAAACTGCAAGAACCTATACCTGGACGGCAGACACATGTAGACCCGGCTACTGGGCATGAACCCGTTTGCCAGCTCGGTCCGCTTCACCACGGACGCATCGGCCCCGATGAACGGGATCACGTACATCCCGACGTCCTCCGCGTACGACCCGGCCGCCCGCATCGGCACAGGGAACGCCGACTTCCCCACCCGCTCCCCCTCCCGCTCCTTCCTCTTCGCCGCCGCCGCCGTCCGCAGCCTCCTGAGCTCCTGCACACTCCCCAACCCGTGTACAGCCGACGCATACGTCGGAAAATGCAAAGCAGCACCCGAGGGGCCGGAACGCAACTCGATATACGTCTCCACCGAACAACAGCACCGGGGCGGAAAGGCTTTCACCACGAGCGCGTTGCCGACGTCCACCGGAACGCTGTCGAAGCCACATGCCGACGCCACATGTACCCCCCGTTCCCTCGCCAGATCGTCGTACTCATATGCCACCGCCTCGATAAACTCAGGCTCCCCGCAGATGTCCAGATACGAGCAACCGGCCTCGATACACGCCCGGACCACCTGCCGACCGTGGAACCTGAACGGTCCCACGGCGTTGATACACACCACGGCCTGCGAAGCCATCCGCTGGAGCGAGGCGTCGTCTGATGTGTTGGCCTCGAGCACGCCGACGCGACTCGCGACGTCTTGGGTCGACGAGGTCAACGCGACGATTTCACCTGGCGAACGAACGAAGCGCGTAGCGCGAGTGAGAGAGTGAGAGAGTGAGAGAGTCTAGCAGAATAGCGAGCGAAGAGCGAGCGCACGTCGGTCGAGATCAATACGCACTCTTGACCGACTCGAGCGCATCAGCCCGCCTCCCTGCGAGAGCGATCGTGCCACCCTCGCTCTCGACGAACCCGCCGAGGAGCAATTCCATCGCAATCCGCTTCCCGGTGTATCCTGGGTGCATGAAGCGAGCGAGTGAGCGAGCGAGTGAAAAGGTCCGTGTCGGCGTTGGGTGGTCCGGACACGTCAGCCGATGAAATGAAACTCCCTTCCGAAGCAGCGTTTCTGAAATGCCGTACCGGTAGCGCCGAAGACGACAATGTCGTAGGGTCGGTCCCGAGTTGGAGACATGGTGGTTCAATGTTTCTGACCGATTGGTCCTTGTGTCTTGCAGGAGTTCAGAAAGCTTTTTGATGGCTCAATGGCCACGTGCGGGTGTTGGGTCGCTCCGCTCGGTGAAGATCAGGGACGGCGAGAGTCAGTGAGGTCATTCACTTGTCACATTGAAACCGGAGTCGGCCAATCAACTGATGAACCGATCGACCGATCAAGTCGTGGGAGAGAGATCGAGGGTCGAGGCGTCTCGGGACGGCGCCTGCGACGACAACTGTGCGTTCTCCTCTTGTAACCGCCGGTTCTCCGCCCGCAACTCTTCAATTTCTGCACGAAGCTTATCGAACTCGGCCTGGCTGGGCAACTGCCGCCTCGACGTGAGGTACGCGTTGAGGGGCCCATACTTTCCGCGCTCGGCGTCGGCCACCGCGGCAGTCATCTCCCGCAGGCTCTCGTGCTGGCGCTGTGCGCTCTCCAGGAGGTCCTTCAGCGGGCCACGGAGCACCTCCACGGTCGGCGGGCCGGATCCTGGAGCCGGCATGGCCCTGCCGTCAAACCCGCCGATGGACAGCTGGCTGGCCATCTTGGCCAGGGAGCCCTTGCCCTCGCCCTCCTTCTCCACGTACAAGAACCTCCCCTTCCTCTTGGCTTCCTTGCCCGCCCCTGCGCCCTCCCCACCGGCGTCGCTCTCGTCCATGGCCGAGCTCGACGTCGACAGCGGGCCGCGCTGTGAGCCACCGATCGCCGCCTCCATCATCACTGCGCCGCCCTCGACTGGCGGGCTGAAAGGTGGCGGCTCGTCGCCTTCGTAGATCTTGAAGCGCCCTTGCTCCTTCATACTCGACCCCTGCTTGACCAGCTTGGGCTGCGCGGTCGGGTTCGTCGGATTCTTCGTCGGACTCCCCTGCGCACTCGCACTCCCAGCCACCTCGGTATCGTGCTCCCGGATCACCTCCAGCCGTGCCCGCTCCTCCCGCTCGGCAGCCTCCGCAGCCGCCTTCTTCAACGACTCCACGTCGAAGTTCCAGCTCGACACCCCCCGCCGATACTCCTGCTGACTGGCCAGAATCTCGTTTTCCTGCTTGCTCGGCTTGACGTTCCCAGCCCCGTGCGCCTGCCGCATCATCTCCACCCGCTGCGGCACCGGCGGCAGCCCCTCCAACACATGCCGATGCAAATAATGCGCATCGTGCGCCGTCTTGAAGAATTTATGCTCCAACAGCTGCGCCGCCGTCGGCCGCTCCCCCGGCGTCTTCACCAGGCACTTGGCCACGATGTCCCGCATCGCCTTCGAGAAGTGCTTTTTCGAGTCCGGACTCTGGTCCAGCGTCGGCGGCGGGTTGTTCAACGTCATCATCAGCACCTTCATCGGCGGCAGCCTCGCAAACGGCGCGTGCCCGTGCGCCAGCTCCAATAGCGTGATCCCAAAGCTCCAGATATCCGCACGCCAGTCGTACCCCCGCTCAGGCTCCATCACCTCCGGCGCCATCCAACACGGCGTCCCCACAAACGTGTTCCGCGACATCAGCTTGTTTCCCCACGACCCGCCCCGCTCCAGCGGCGCCGCGACCCCGAAGTCGGCCAGCATCACGTGCCCGTCCCAATCCAGCAGCACGTTGCCCGCCTTGATATCCCGGTGGATAATACCGTGGCGATGAAGATAGTCCATGGACTTCAGCACGCTCTTCATGATCGTGGCGATCGCCGGCTCCTCCAGGCCGTCCGGGTACTTGAACCGCATGATGTTCAGCACCGACCCGCCGTGCACGTACGGCATCACCATCCAAAGGTGATTCTCGTGCACAAACGAGCAGTACAAGGGCAACAGATTCGGATGCTGCAGCGACCGCATCGTATGCGCCTCCCGCACAATTTCCTCGATGCTACACGTCAGATTCTCCAAGTCCAGGTTCTTGATGGCCACCTCCTCCCCGGTCGACTTGACGACCGCCCGCCACACAGTCGCAGACATCCCCTTGCCGCACTCTTCCACCAGCTCGTACCCAGACGCCGTCGTCGGGTACTCTTTCCGCTGCGCCGAGTAGTGCGTCCCGAGGTGCCCGCTGCTCGAGAGGTTGGTCCCAGAGTGGGAATGCCCCCCCGATAACTGCCCCGTGGACCTGTTCACGCCCATGAATGAGAAGCGGTGCGTGTCCATGATTGAGATTGGGCAGTACCGGTTGTGTCTGTGCGTGTCTGTGCGTGTCTGTGCCTCTGTGTGTCTGTGTGCGTGTCACGTCGGGCGTTCTCGGATTTCGAGCGAATCCAAACTCGACTTTGTGGTCGTGGCGGTGTGGTTTGTGCCCGCTCGGACGCGTGTCGTGACCACGAAGAAGTGTACGCGTCGGTTTGTTCTGTTGTGCAGCGAGCGGCACGAATCAGGGAAGCTTTTTCGACGCGGCATCAGAGAACGAAAGCAGCGGGGGGCCAGAGGGCGGCGAGATTGGCGAGATCGGCGGGCGCTGTCGAGTGTGTGCGCGTGTGCGTGTGTTCGTGTGTTCGTGTGTGCGTGTGTGCTTGCTTTTGATGGAGCTCAGGTTACAGTATCACTCGCACGGGCATCATCAGTGCTCGCTTCTCCCCGCCTACCCACCTCCCAGGCGGTCACTCGTGCCCCCCCGTCGACGCGCTCCACCCTCCCCACGTACGCGCCCCGTCTCTGCTCCCGTGCGTCCTCTGGACCGCCAACATGGGTGGGGTGGACACCGGGAAGGGGTGTTCCTGTGTGTCGTCTGAGCGACCACCCAGAACTCGGATGACCACTGGCCAGTGGGTCATCCATGGATGACCCACCCAAACACGCCAGGCGGGCCCCGTTCGCCCCTGAAAGACCCCATTCGCCCCTTGCACCGCCCACATTTCCAAATAACTTCATCAGTATGCAGAGGTACGCTCGATCGATCCAAATCGAAGCTCCCGTTGGCCCGCTGGACCTTCCTTTTCTGTACAGACGAGAATCTGGCGACACCTCTCTCCATCCGCCTCCCAGAGTCATGCGCGGGCGTCCATGGGGTCATATGTATGAATCGTGCTGGTTGCAACCGGATGAGGCGGATCGGACGCCGTCCCGTCGCGATTGACGTCGATCGAAACGGCAGCGAGCTACCGCCCCGACCACGGGTCCCCCCTTCGTCTCTCTCCCGCCTCGCGCGCTCACCTCACCGACATCGCTCATCGTCCATCGCGCATCGATTCAGTGTTACGCTTTCTTCCTCTACTGTTTCCTGGTCTCTGGCTTCGTCGAAGAGGAGCGTCGCGTCGCGCGCGTCCCTGCGCGTGGCGCCGCGCCGCTCGGTGGCGTCCAGGTCGGGGGCGAGGACGTTGCACGTGACGGCCAAGACTGTTATGACTGACAAGGGCCTTGCGAACGAGGGGAGCCCGGAGATTTTGAGGGAGGGTGGCAGGTCGAACACGAACAGCGTCCTGGCGGTCATCCTGGGTGGTGGGGCCGGGTCGAGGTTGTACCCGCTGACGAAGAACAGGGCCAAGCCGGCCGTGCCGATCGGCGGAGCGTACCGTTTGATCGACGTTCCGATGTCCAACTGCATCAACTCTGGTATCTCGAAGATCTACATCCTGACGCAGTTCAACTCGACGTCGCTGAACCGCCATCTCGCCAAGACGTACAACGTCGGGTCTGGGGGCGTGCGCTTCGGGGGCGACGGATTCGTCGAGGTGCTGGCCGCCACCCAGACGCCCACCGATAAGGAGTGGTTCCAGGGGACGGCCGATGCCGTGCGTCAGTACTCGTGGCTGTTCGAGGACATCAAGAACAGGAACGTGGACGAGATTGTGATCCTGAGCGGAGACCATCTCTATAGGATGGACTACATGAAGTTCGTGGACCACCACCGCAGCACGAACGCCGACGTGACGATCGGGTGCCTGCCGATGGACGACTCGCGCGCCAGCGACTTTGGGCTGATGAAGATCGACGAGAACGGTCGCATCGTTGAGTTCGCGGAGAAGCCCAAGGGGGATGCCCTGAAGGCCATGGCCGTCGACACGACGGTGTTGGGCCTGGACAAGGCGTCCGCCGCGGCAAACCCGTACATCGCGTCGATGGGCATCTACGTCTTCAAGAAGCAGACGATGCTGGACCTGCTGAAGAACAACTCGAAGGATAACGACTTTGGTGGAGAGATTATTCCCAAGGCCGCCGCCGATTACAACGTGCAGGCGTACCTGTTCAATGACTACTGGGAGGACATTGGAACGATCAAGAGCTTCTTCCACGCCAACCTGGGCCTGACGAGCAACCCGCCGAAGTTCGAGTTCCACGACTCGGGCGGTCCGATCTACACCAGCCCGAGGTTCCTGCCGCCGGCGATGGTCGTGGGCAGCAAGCTGACCGACACGATCGTGAGCCACGGTGCGATGGTGAGCGACTCGACGATCAAGCATTCGATCGTCGGTCTGAGGGCGCGGGTCGGCGCGGGTGCCAACATCGAGGACACGATGATCATGGGCGCCGATTTCTACGAGAACGACGAGCAGAGGACCGCGTTGGAGGCCGCGGGCAAGGTGCCCATCGGCATCGGTGCCGGGACGACGCTGAGGAACACCATCGTGGACAAGAACGGAAGGATCGGGAAGAACTGCACGATCATTAACAAGGATAACGTGCAGGAGGACTTCACAAAGGAGAGTGAGGGATACTACATCAGGGACGGCATCGTCGTGGTGTTGAGGAACGCCACTATCCCCGACGGAACGACCATCTAGTTTGGTGGCCAGTGAACGAGACGTGTGGTGGCCAGTGAACGAGACGCAACCATGTTTTGATTTTAGCCGTAGTTTTCCTATCCTATATGTTGTATCAAACGAGTAATTTTGTTCGACAGAGTCAACGTGGCGTTTCATAGCTGCTGGCGAGGACGACGACGGTCGTCCTCGCCATCTCTGGCCGCCGTCACTGCCGTCGTCACGTTCCTGGTGGTGCGGACGTCTTGAGGGCGAGGGCGTGGAGTCCCTGGGCGAACTCGTCTCCCAATAGTTCGTACACCATCCTGTGCTGCTGGACCCGGCTCTTGCCGTCGAACGCCCTGGACTCGATGGTGACCGTGAAGTGCGTCTCGGCGTCGGGCGCTCCCGAGGGATTGCCGGCGTGCCCCGCGTGCTTGTGACTGTCGTTGACGATCTTGAACGCCATCGGCCGCAGGGACGAGGCCACTTTCCGCTCGATGGCCTGCTGGATCGGGCCCGCCGTGGACTGCTCCAGTGGGGGTATCATCTTCCCTGTGTTGCAAATCGCTCTCGAGGGCAGGTGGCGTGTCCGTCGCGATAACCGCGTTGCGAATGCGACCCACGTCATGTACGTACGGAGATGCGCGCGCGCGAGATTCGGTTGCATATGAAGTTCGTGGGGGGTTCATTCCCAGTCGTCTCTAAGGCCCCAGAGCCCCAGCCGCTCCTTGGCCATCGAGTCGTCGCCACCAACGAGGGGGCTCAGACCGTATGTGTCGTCATCATCGTGGACGTTATACCCGTGGTGGGGCGTCGGGATGGCGTCCAGGTCCTCCTCGGAAATCATCTCCGGCCTGGCGAGGGGCGCGGCGTTGATGCTCGCCATATGCGCCATCGCACCCGTGGGTGCTGCCGCAGATGCAGATGCGCTAGCACGAGCACGAGCGAGAGCATGCGCTTCGGCGCCAACACCGGCGCTCGCGTGGTCGAGGCTGCCGTTCGACGGACCGGCCATGAAGACCGGCTTGGCGTTGAACTTCTCGTCCGAACGCGCGACGGCGTCCTCCTTCCAGGCGGGCGCCTTGGAGTAGTCCTTGGAGACGGCCTTCGAGTAGCTCTGCGTGGCGAAGTCCTCGGGGGACACACCGCGGGAAGTCTTGGACGCGCGCAGGTTGGACTGGGCCGGGACGGCGACGTGGGTGGCACCGGCGTCATCGTGGTTGTTGCGGTTGTCCTCGTCGTGGCCGGCCGCGTTCTCGACCGCATTTGGCATGTGGATGGATCCCTTGACGGAACGCTGGTTGGCGTGAAGGCCAAGCCCCGTCTGCCCGGAGACCGAGTACGCCGGCACGCTGGTCGAAGCGCGCATGCTGGACTGCAGCGAGCGGGCCAGCGTCTGGGGCGAGATGCCTTTGGAGACAGTGTTAGACACCGATACTCCCATACCGAGCGGGGCCGGCACGATCGGCTCCAGCAGGGCCTTGCGGTTGGCGCGTCTGCGACGGCCATGCTGCAGCTCGTCCCGCCGGAGCTCCTCAGCGGCCTCGCCGTCAAACAGGGTCTCGTTCCCGCCGCGCACGCCGCGGGCGAGGGGTCCTGTCGGCGTGTTGCCGGCGTTCAATATAATGGTGGACAGGATTTTGTCTAGGTCGAGGTTGCAGTCGATGCGGAGCCCCGACTGTTTGTCCGCCTCGATGGAGGAGAACGTCGGCAGGCTCTGGCGGATCACCTCGCCCAGAGCCTGCACGGCCTTGGTCTGCTCGGGCGTCAGACCAGGAGAGTCCGATACTTGCAGGTTCTCGAGACCTTCGAGGTTGTCAAAGTCCTCATGCTCCGTCCGACTGCGGCTCTTGCTCACCAGTTGATATTCCCCAGAGTACCCGCCGGGCGTGCGGCGGGGGCTCTGCGCCAGCCGAGCCGTTCCAGCCCTAGCTCCAGTCATTCCGGACATTCCGGACATTCCTGACACTCCATCATTGTGCATCTGTGACCTCGAGGACCTGCCGCGGCTGCCGAGAACGGGCACCTGGCTCATGCGAAGGGACTGAGGTGTCGGCAGGCGGTGTGCCGACCTCCTCAGCGCCGAGGACCCGCTGGTCCTGGACCTGGACGCCTTGACCTTGTCGGCGTTCGACAGCAACTTGGCAGCGAGACCAAGATCAATCGACGAGGCGATATCATCTGCCGTCGGCTGTCGCGCATTCGAAGTCCCACTCGCGGCGGGCACCGGCCGATCGGTGGCCGCGTCCTCGTCCGGCTGGATCTCTTCGGCCGCAGAGCTCTCGGCCGTGACCTCGGCGCTCTTCTGCACCTCCCGAGCCTCGTCGGACTCGAAATCCATACGTGGCGAGGATATCTCACAGAGATGGTCGTCGTCGACGTCGTCGACGCCACATGCATCGTCCAGGCCGCGCTGGGGCACGCCCGCGGGTTCCGCGGCGCCCGCTGCCGGCAGTCCGTCGTCGGCCTCATCATTCTCGTCGTCACGAACGTACTTGATCGGACTGACGCTGTTGACCTTCCTGAGGTCGAACGAATCGATAAGGGCCCTCGACGACCGGAGCAGGTTGCGGACCGGCGTCGACAGCTCGTCTGCAACGCCAGACGCCTCGGATTCGGTGTCCGCGTCCTCGCGGTCTGCAAGGGAGACAGGCGGCGCCTTCGACTTGCGGGCCGACTGCATGAGCTGCTCGACAGACACCCTGGAAGACAACGGCGAGGGAGACGGGGCGGGCAAGGGAGCCGAGGGGCCCGGCTGCGGCGAGTTGGTGGGCCCGGCGGTGGGGACCGCCGCACCAACGGACGGCACCGTGGGACTCGGGCTGTTTCCGCCGATCGACACGGTCGTCGACGCCGTCGCCGTCGCCACCCCGGGGGACGGCATCAGCTCGATCGAGTCGCGGCCGGCCGACGTCGCCATCGACTGCCGGCGCTCGTTGACTTTGATCTGCTGCTTTTGATTCTCTCTCCCTTCGACAACCTGCTTCTTCGCAGCCCTCTTGACCTCCTCTGCCGTCTTCGACTTGGTCAGGAACCCGATGCACTTGTTTTCTAGGTGTGCGTTGTTCAGGTCGTCCGAGAAATCCAGCAGCGCCCGGAACAGCTCCTCGGAATCCTTGATGGACTCCGGGTCCAGTCCCGAGTTGATCGCGCACTCCAAAAAGTCCGCCTCGGTCTCGGTGACGATGGCCTCCGTCGATGCCAGCTTGGACTGCGCTGCGTCCAGCCGCTTCTCGATCGTGGCCGCGGCGGGCTCATCGGCCCTCCAGGCCATCGACGCCTCGTCGACGCCATCCATCAACAGATCGAGCTCGGCCTTGACGTCGCCCAACGCGACTTGGCTCGCGGGCGCGCAGGACGGCAGATCCCTCGCCAGGTTGGGCACCTTCATCGAGCCGGCAGCCTCGGACAACTTGGCAGCGACAAAGTGCAGCAAGGACCCCTGCGCGTTGTACGCGACCCTCTTGAGCTCCTGGAGCAGCGTCGCATCGAGCAGCTTGGCCCCCTGCAGCGTCTCGCTGCACTCGCTCAGGATGATCCGGATGGCCAGGTGCAGCTTGGAGCATCCCTGGATCTCGCGACAGGCGCTCGAGATGAGGTTGGACGCGTCCTGGACGACCGCCGCCCTGGCGTCAAAGTCCGCGAAGAACCACTTGGTCTCCACCTTGGCTGCCAGGTTGTCGATGGCGGCCAGCTCGGCCATAAAGTACTCTGCCTCGCGCGCTCCTGCCAGCGACAGGCGATCCAGCGAGCGGAACAACCTACGCTCCTCGGCGGAGGGGAGGCACTCGATGAGGTCGTCAATCCGCTCCTGGGAGAGCGTCGACACCATCGACGAGTTGCCAAACACCACGTTCTTCACCATCTCGGCCGCCTCCAGGCCGCCCACCCCGAACGAGCCGAGGACGCCGTCGACAAACTGGCAGCGCTCCTTGCTCAACAGACTGCGCCTAAGCGCGGGAGGCGGCGGAGGGGTGCGCGTCTTGCCAGACTGGGCAGATTGGACCGACGCCGGGGCTCCAGCTGCTGCGGTCGGGGCGACCGCAGCAGACGAGGCGCCGGGCACGAACATCGTCGGCTGCGGGACGCTCTTGTTGTCCGAGGGCTTGTAGTTGCTGAGACGCTCCCAGACCGAGACGCTCGACTGCCGAGAGACGGAGGCCCGTGGCGTCGTCTGCGTCTTTTGTGTCGTCTTGGCGTCCTGGACTCGCTGCGCGTTCTTGACGCCGAGGGCCTTTCGTCCTCCAGCCTCGGCGAGCGTGCCCTCCAGGTCCCCACACTCCATGCTCACACGGAACTCGGCCCCGTCCTCCTTGTAGACACCTTCCGACACGAGCGAGTCGGACAGTCCCGAGTCCTCGGTCTCGGTCTCGGCGCCATCCGCGGCCTCCTCCCCAGACACCATCAGGTACGACACCGCGTGCAGCCTGTTCTTTGCGTCCCCGATCAGCCCGACGCAGCTCACCCGCAGGAATCGATCCACGCGGGCGCCGTTCCCCAAATGGAACACATGCTTGGTCTGCGTCACCGACTTTTTCTTCAGCGCCACCATGCCAACCCGCTTGAACTCGGCCGTCGCCTTGGGCGCGTGCTCAAACACCAGGGCCGCCGGCACCGACTTGCCCGGCGCAAAGGTGACACGGATGGTCACGTTCTCCGACGTCTTGTGCTTCAACTTCAACGTGCAACTGCTCTTCACTTGCTCCTGCTTGAAGGGACGAGTCTTCCAGAACGTCCCGCTTTTGGTCCTCCCCGCCCCGCTGGCCACCAGGCTGCCCTCCAGCACCTCCTTGCACCCCTGCCCCGTGGCCGTCACCAGACGGTCCACGATCGACGACTTGCTGGTTTTCGTTGTATCGTTGCATGCATCCCCCCGTGCGTTCTTCGCAGCGGCCTTCACGGCCGGGATGGTGTCCCCTCCGGCGGCCGCGAGCGCCCCGACGCCCCCGAGTCCCGCAGGCGCTCCCGTCGCCCCGGTCACCCCCGCCCCGGCCCCCGAGCCTTTCAGCTTGACGTCCACGGAAGACCTCAGCTGCTCCCTGAGCACGTTCAAGCGCGAATCGTACATTTCGAGCGACGCTTTCAGTTCGAGGTTGGGTTGCGATGATGGCCCGAGAACCGAGCGGCGCTTTTCGAGCGTTCCCGCGTACTGAGAGAGCGATGAGAGCGATGAGAGCGATGAGAGCGATGAGAGCGATGAGAGCGATGAGAGCGATGTGAGCAACGCGACACGCGAACCGACACGGGAAAGTCGTGGCCCAACGAACCGAACGAATTTCGATCGGGCGTTGGTGGACGACGTAGAGTTCGGTACGGGGTCTC